>Ga0070717_10002405_pt1 | contig 13206 bp, 8 predicted proteins | sample LARL113metaG_FD_71366 | JGI IMG/M metagenome (GOLD analysis project Ga0070717, IMG submission 71366) | Corn, switchgrass and miscanthus rhizosphere microbial communities from Kellogg Biological Station, Michigan, USA - LAR L11-3 metaG | ecosystem: Host-associated > Plants > Roots > Rhizosphere ... | reverse complement strand
AAGCAGGAGCAGCAACAGATCGAAAACTGGCTCGCCCTCATCCGCGAAGCCGCGCGGAAGTCACCGGCGCTTGCGCTCGAGGTGGCCGAATGTGCACGGCTGATCAAGGGCTACGGCGACACGCACGCGCGCGGGCTTGCCAATTACCGCGCCATTGAAGAGCGCGTGATCCGGCCCGCGCTGGCTGGACAGATCGCGCCGGCACGGGCGGTCGATGCGCTTGCCAGCGCGCGCACCGCGGCGCTGGTCGACCCCGAGGGCGAAGGCCTCGCCAAATGCCTCGCCGATGTCGACGGGCCGGCGATGCGCATCGCGGCGGAGTAGGGTCACCTCTTCTCTTCCCTGTCATGCCCGCGCATAGCCGTCCAAAGGACGGCGTGCTTTCGCACGCCTATGTCGCGGGCATCCACGTCTTCACGACTTGGCAAAAGCTAAAGTCGTGGATGGCCGGGACTTCCGGCGTGAAGACGGCGCTTCGCGCCTTTCGCCCGGCCATGACGATGGATGGTCAGTGCCTCAATCCGGCCGGGCATGACGAAGGCCACCCATGACAGGTCATCCGTTGTCACCCCTTGCGCCGTCGGATAAGACTTTGCCCCAACAAAAACACGCGTCTTTTCGGGCCAAATTGGCCTGAACGGGCGGCACCACGGACGACCCAGGGAAGAAGCATGGCGGCGACACCGACCGGACAGCGGCCAACAATCGCGGCCGAGGCGTTCCTCCGGGCGCTGGCCGATCACGGCACCGACTATTTCTTCGCCAATCCGGGCACGGACTTCCCGCCGATCGTCGAGGCCTTCAGCCGCGCGAAAAAGACCAACGCCAAGGTGCCCAAGCCTGTCCTCGTGCCGCACGAAAATCTCGCGGTCGCCATGGCGCACGGCGCCTACCTGATGAACGGCCGGCCGCAGGCGGTGATGGTTCACGTCAATGTCGGCACCGCCAACACGATCAACAACCTGACGAACCTCTCGCGCGATCGCGTGCCGCTTATTCTCGCGGCGGGTCGTACGCCGATCACGGAGAAAGGCAGCTTCGGCTCGCGCAGCCGGCCCATCCACTGGGCGCAGGAAATGTTCGACCAGGCCGGCATGGTGCGCGAGATGGTGAAGTGGGATTACGAATTGCGCGTGCCGGGCCAGATTGGCGATGTCGTCTCGCGCGGCGTCGAAGTCGCGATGGCGCATCCGCGTGGCCCCGTCTATCTCGTGTTGCCGCGCGAGCCGCTCGCGGCTCCCCTCACCGAACCGATCGCCCCGATCAAGCCGCGCCCGCAGGCGGCGCCCGCGTATCCCGATCCGCGCTCGATCGCAACGTTGGCCGAATGGATCGCCGCCGCTGAGCGGCCACTGATTGTCACCGCGGCGTTGCCGGCCGAGGCTGTGCCCGTGCTCGAGCGACTGGCCGAACGCTGCGCCATCCCCGTCGTCGCGCACGGCGCGCGCACGATGTGCCTGCCCTCAAGTCATCCGATGCATTTCGGCTTTGAGCCCGGTGCGCTTCTGACCGACGCCGATCTGGTGATCGTGATCGAGTCCGACGTGCCGTGGATTCCGCATCTGCAGCATCCGCCGGGTGGCTGCCGCGTCGCGCATATCGGCGAAGACCCATTTTACGTTCGCTATCCGATGCGCAGTTTCCCGAGCGATCTTGCGGTGCAGGCCGGCGCGGCGCAGGCGCTCGATGCGCTCGCGCGCGCGGTCGAACCGCGCCTGCAGATGGCTGACGCGCGCATCGCCGCGCGGCGTGCGCGGCTCACCGATCGCATGCGCACGCGCCGCGCACAGCTTGCAAAAGATTCCGCTGCCGGTACGACGATCTCGCCGGAATATCTCTCGCACGCGATCGGCGAAGCCGTCGGCAAGGACGCGATCATCATCAACGAATATCCGTTGCGTCCCGATCATTGCGCGCGGGAAAAGCCCGGCACGTTTTTCTCGCTCGGACCCGCCGGCGGGCTCGGCTGGGGCCTCGGCGCGGCGCTTGGCGCGAAGCTCGCGGCGCCGGATGAACTCATCGTCGCGACGCTCGGCGATGGCTCCTACATGTTCGCCAACCCGATGGTCGGCCACTGGGTTTCGGCCGTGCACAAACTGCCGATCCTAACCGTCGTGTTCAACAACAGCCGTTATGGCGCCGTGCGCCGCGCCACGTTGTCGATGTTCAAGGATGGTGCCGCCGGCGAGACCGACGGCCGCACGCTCGCGGATCTCGATCCCTCACCGCCGTTCGAGGAAATGGCGCGCGCCCAGGGCGCCCATGCCGAGCGCGTGGAGAAACCCGCCGACCTGCCCGAGGCGCTGGCGCGCGCGCGCGCGGTCGTCGTCAACGAGCACAAGCAGGCGCTGCTCAACGTCATTACGCCTTATTGAACCGGTACCGCACAGACCAATCGGACAGTCACGGAGAACTTCATGCGCATCGACGCCTATACCCATTTCATCCCGGAAAAATATTTCACCAAGATCGTAGAGAGCGGCCACGCCGATATCGGCAAGCGCGTGCGCGAAATCCCCTGCATCCATGACCTCGATGTTCGCCGTAAGATCGTCGACAGCTTCCCGGACTATGCGCAGATATTGTCCTATCCGATGCCGCCGCTCGAGGTGATGACCAAAGGCGACGCCAAGCTGACCGAGGAATACACCAAGCTTGTCAATGACGGCTTTGCCGAGATCTGCGCGAAATATCCCGACCAGTTTCCCGGCTGGGTGGCGCAAGGCGCGCTGATCGCGCCGGATGCCGGCGTGCGCGAAGCCGAGCGCGCGCTGAAGAACGGCGCGCTGGGCGTGCAGATCTACACCAACATTGCCGGCAAGCCGCTCGACGATCCCGCGTTCGATCCATTCTTCGCGGCGATGAACCGGCTCAACAAGCCGATCTGGATGCATCCGGCCCGCGCCGCCAATTTTCCGGATTACCTGACCGAGAAGAAATCCAAATACGAGATCTGGTGGACCTTCGGATGGTCCTACGAAACCGCTGCGGCGATGGCGCGGCTCGTGTTCTCGAGGATCATGGACAAATATCCGAACCTGAAGATCATCACGCACCATTTCGGCGGCATCGCACCGATGCTGGAAGGCCGCATCGGCCCGGGCTGGGACCAGCTCGGCGCACGCACGTCGGACGAAGACCTCAGCGTCATCCTCAAGCAGCTGAAGAAGCGTCCGCTCGATTACTTCAAGCACTCGTTCTATGCGGACACGGCGGTGTTCGGCGGTGTCCCGGCGACGCACGCAGGTCTTGCGTTCTACGACCTCGACAAGATCGTGTTCGCCTCCGACTGCCCGTTCGATCCGGAGAAAGGCACGATGTACACGCGCGAGACCCTGCGCATCATCGAGGGCATCGATATGCCGAAGGCCGACAAGGAAAAGATCTGGCACGGCAATCTCGAGGCGATTACCGGCGTGAAGTTCAAAAGCTGACGCGAAGATTGTCATTCCGGGGCGCGGTCGAAGGCCGCGAACCCGGGAATTCGGCGCCGTCATTCCGGGGCGCGGCCGAAGGCCGTGAACCCGGAATCCATAAACGAGCGTCGTGCCTGCATTTGGATTCCGGGTCCGGCGCTTACGCGCCGCCCCGGAATGACAGCTGAAAAGTCGCGCTCTCCTCTGTCATGGCCGGGCATGACGGTGGAGAGGCCCACATGACCGCACAAAGCCAAAAAACCCGTGGATGTCCGGCATAAAGCCGGGCATGGCACGGCAATCCGGCCGTTGCGTCGGTAGAAGCGCGGGCTTCGTCTGCTACCCTCCGCGCCCATGCCGCTTACGCAACCCATCGGCCAGCCTGAACCCGATCAGCCGCAAAACGGCGATGCCGGCGACGCGTCGATCGACATCGGGCGCGTTACACCGGCGATGGCGCAGTTCGTCGAGATCAAAGCCGCGCATCCGGACTACCTGCTGTTCTACCGGATGGGCGATTTCTACGAGATGTTCTTCGAAGACGCCGAGATTGCCTCGCGCGCGCTCGGCATCGTTCTCACCAAACGCGGAAAATATCTCGGCAAGGACGTGCCGTTGTGCGGCGTTCCCGTGGTCCGCGCCGACGAATATCTGCATCGGCTGATCGCATTGGGCCATCGCGTGGCCGTGTGCGAGCAGCTCGAGGATCCGGCCGAAGCGCGCAAGCGCGGTTCAAAGAGCGTCGTGCACCGCGATGTCGTGCGTCTCGTCACGGCCGGAACCCTCACCGAAGACACGCTGCTCGATGCGCGGCGCAACAATTATCTGCTTGCCATCGCACGCGCGCGGCTCTCGTCCGCCAGTGAGGAGACGCGCTTCGCGCTGGCCTGGATCGATATATCGACCGGCGAATTCCGCGTCGCCGAATGCGACCGGGTCTCGCTCTCCGCCGAGATCGCACGACTCGAGCCCGGCGAGATCATCGTATCGGATGCGCTGTACGGTGAAGCCGATCTTGCGCCCTACTGGCGCTCGCTGCCGGCCGTCACGCCCGTGACGCGCGATGTCTTCGATGGCGCGACAGCCGAGCGGCGGCTCACATCTTTCTTTGCGGTTGCCACCAGCGAGGCTTTCGGCGTGCTCAGCCGGCTTGAGCTGACGGCCGCGGCAGCCTGCGTCACCTATGTCGAGCGCACGCAGATCGGCAAACGCCCGCCCCTCTCGCCGCCGTTGCGCGAAAGTGCCGGCGCGACGATGGCGATCGACCAGGCAACGCGCGCCAATCTCGAACTGATGCGCACGCTGTCGGGCGAACGGCGCGGATCGCTGCTCGATGCGATCGACCGCACGGTGACGGCCGCAGGTTCACGCCTGCTCTCGCAACACCTTGCCGCGCCGCTCACCGACCCGGCGCAGATTGCTGGCCGACTCGATGCGGTCGAAAGCTTCGTCGGCGACACCGCGGCGCGCGCCGAAACGCGCTCACGGCTTCAGGCCGCGCCCGATCTCGCGCGTGCGCTGTCGCGCCTTGTGCTCACGCGCGGCGGCCCGCGCGATCTCGCCGCGATCCGCGACGGAGTGCTGGCGGCCGCCGATCTGGCCCGCACGCTTGGTTCGCTCAAAGAGCCGCCGGAAGACATCGCCGATGCGATGCAGGGCTGCCGGAAACCCGACGGCATGCTCGCCGCCGAATTGTCGGCTGCGCTCGCGGCCGAGCTGCCGGCCTTCAAGCGCGACGGCGGCTTCGTGCGCGAAGGCTATGACCGGACGCTCGATGAGACGCGCGCGCTGCGCGATGAATCGCGGCGCGTCATCGCCGCGCTGCAGGCGCGATACGCCGAGGACACCGGCATCCGCATCCTCAAGATCAAGCACAACAATGTGCTGGGCTATTTCGTCGAAGTCACCGCTCAGCATGGCGAGCGGCTGATGTCGGCGCCGCTCAACGGCACCTTCATCCATCGCCAGACGCTGGCGGGACAAATCCGCTTCACCACCACTGAGCTCGGCGAGCTCGAATCCAAGATCGCCAGCGCCGCCGAGCGTGCGCTCGGTCTCGAGCTCGAGATTTTCGAACGACTGACAGCGAAAGTGATCGCGCAGGGCGACAACATAAAAGCATGCGCCGACGCGCTTGCGCGCCTCGACGTGGCGAGCGCGCTCGCTCAGCTTGCCTCCGAGCGCGCCTATGCGCGGCCGGATGTCGATGACAGTCATGCCTTCATCGTCGAAGGCGGACGCCATCCGGTCGTCGAGCAGGCGCTGTCGCGCGACGGCACGCCGTTCGTTGCGAATGACTGCGACCTGTCGCCGCCGCAGAATTTCGAAGCCGGTCGCATCTGGCTGCTCACCGGCCCGAACATGGCGGGCAAATCGACGTTCCTGCGGCAGAACGCGCTGATCGCAATTCTCGCGCAGATGGGCAGCTTCGTGCCGGCGAAGCACGCGCATGTCGGCGTCGTCGACCGGCTATTCTCGCGCGTCGGCGCCGCCGACGATCTCGCGCGCGGCCGCTCGACCTTCATGGTCGAGATGGTGGAGACCGCGGCGATCCTCAACCAGGCCGGCGAGCGCGCATTGGTGATCCTCGATGAAATCGGCCGCGGCACGGCGACCTTCGACGGATTGTCGATTGCCTGGGCGACGGTCGAACATCTGCACGACGTGAACAAATGCCGCGCGCTGTTTGCCACGCATTTTCACGAGCTGACCGCGCTCGCGGGCCGGCTCGACCGGTTGCACAACGCGACGGTGCGCGTGAAGGAATGGCAGGGCGAGGTCGTCTTTCTTCACGAGGTGGTCGCTGGCGCGGCCGACCGCTCCTACGGCATCCAGGTGGCGAAGCTCGCGGGCCTGCCGGCGAGCGTGATCGATCGCGCGAAGCTTGTGCTGGCAAAGCTCGAGCAGGAAGACCGCGCAGCGCCGAAGGGATTCGAGGACCTGCCGTTGTTTGCCGCTCCGGCACGCCCGGCACCTGGCCAGCAGCAACCTGCGGAAGACCCTCTGGCCGCGGCCCTTTCCGCGATCAATCCGGATGATCTCTCGCCGCGCGAGGCGATGGACGCGCTTTACCGCCTGAAGCAAGAGGCGGCGAAGAAGGGTTAGCGCCGACCTCTTTTTTCCGTCATGCCCGGCCTTGTGCCGGGCATCCACGTCTTCACGGATTTGCAGCAATAAAGACGTGGATGGCCGGGACAAGCCCGGCCATGACGGAGAGCTGCTGCTTGTCCGGCCATGACGAGGACAGGCCCAAACCTGCTAGTCTCGGCTCCCGCGGAGAGTGGCCTTAACCCCATGATGAACGTCGCGGAGAGAAAGCAGACGAACGCGCCGGCGGATGCGCAGCAGTGGCTTGCGAACTTCGAAGCCGCGCTGCAGGCAAAGGACATTGACGCGGTCGCAAACCTGTTCCATGCCGACGGCCTCTGGCGCGACGTGCTGGCCTTCACCTGGACGATAGAGACAATGAGTGGCCGCGCGGCCATCGCCGCTACACTGCGCGAGACGCTCGCACGCACCGCGCCGCGAGACTTTCATATCCCCGCAAAGCGAACGCCGCCGCGCTGGGTCACCCGCGCCGGCACCGAAGCGATCGAAGCGCTGTTCGCATTCGAAACTGCGTTCGGCCGCGGCGCCGGCGTTCTCCGCCTCACGCCCGATTCCTCCGGCTTGCGCGCCTGGACGATCGTCACGACGCTGGAAGACCTCCGCGGCCACGAAGAGGCCTTCCGCGTCAGACCCGAGCCCGACAGCACGCGCGATTTCGGCGCCGAGAACTGGACCGACCGGTTGAGCAAGGCGCGCGCCTATGACGATCGCGACCCCGCGGTGCTCGTTGTTGGCGGCGGTCAGGCCGGGCTTTCGATTGCCGCGCGCCTGCATCAGCTCGGCATCGATGCGCTGATCGTCGACCGGCACAAGCGCGTCGGCGACAACTGGCGTACGCGCTATCACTCGCTCACGCTGCACAACGAAGTGCACGTCAATCACCTGCCTTATCTGCCGTTCCCGCCGACCTTCCCCGTCTACATTCCGAAGGACAAGCTCGCGAACTGGTTCGAATCCTATGTCGAGGCGATGGAGCTGAATTTCTGGACGGGAACCGAACTCGTCGCCGGACGCTATGACGACAAGCGCAAGGAATGGCGCGTGACGCTGCGGCGCTCCGATGGAACCGAGCGGGTGATGCATCCGCGTCATTTGATATTCGCGACCGGCGTCAGCAGCATTCCCTATACGCCCGACCTGCCCGGCCTCGATGCTTTCGCCGGCGCCAAAGTGCACTCCGGCGACTTCAAGGACGCGAAACGATGGAAGGGCCGCAAGGCGCTCGTGCTCGGCAGCGGCACCAGCGGTCATGACGTTGCGCAGGAGCTGCAGGCGCACGGCGCCGACGTCACGATGATCCAGCGCAGCAAGACCTACGTCGTTAGTCTCAAGGAAGCGCAGAGCGTCTACGCGATCTACTCGGAAGGCATCCCGTTCGAGGATTGCGACCTGCTCGCGACGTCGTTTCCCTATCCGGTGCTGCAGCGCTCGTATCAGCTCTCGACCGCGCGCGGGCGCGAAGTGGACAAGGCCTTGCTGGAGGGGCTCGAGAAGCGCGGCTTCCGCCTGCACTTCGGCGAAGACGAGACCGGCTTCCAGATGATGTATCTGCGGCGCGGCGGTGGCTACTACTTCAACGTCGGTTGCTCGGACATGATCATTTCCGGCGCGGTCGCCCTGCTGCAATTTTCCGACATCGATCGTTTCGTCGCGAACGGCGCGCGGCTACGCGATGGACGCATCGTCCCTGCCGAATTGCTGGTGCTCGCAACCGGCTACAAGAACCAGCAGGAAACCGCGCGGCTTTATCTTGGCGACGATGTTGCCGAGCGCATCGGCCCGGTCTGGGGTTTCGACGAAGGCGGCGAGCTGCGCAACATGTGGCGGCGCACAGCGCAACCCGGCCTGTGGTTCACCGGCGGCAGCCTCGCGCAGTGCCGGATTTTCTCGCGCTATCTCGCGTTACAGATCAAGGCGCTGGAGCTGGGGTTGGTCAGGTAAATGTCATTCCGGGACGGTGCGCAGCACCGGACCCGGAATCCAGATACGCACACAATCTTTGTGTCTGGATTCCGGGTTCGCGCCTGCGGCGCGCCCCGGAATGACGACAGAAATGCTCTGCCCTCTTCGCCACGTTACCTCTTCCCCGTCCGCCACTCCCGCAGCAGCCAGAGCAGCGCATTCCAGGCAAGGCCGATGGAAAGGCCCACGGCATACGACCACCACACGCCGATCGGCACCGCGAGCAGATGCACGGCAAGGAGGCCAAGGCCGAGCCCGATCAACGGGGTGAGCACATGCGCGGCGACGCTCGCGGCTGCCGGCCCGCCGATGAGCGGGTGCAGGATGATGAAGAACGAACCCATGGCCACCGGGAAAAACGCGAAAACGCCCGAGAAATACGAGCCGATCGAGCTGCTCGCCGCAGTGACGGCAAGCACGCAGAGCGTCACCACCCCCGCGCGCCAGGCCAGATCGCGTCCGGTCACCGGCACACGTTTGACGGCACCGGGAATGCGGTAACGGCGCGCGGCGAAAATCGCGACCGGATAGAAGACAGCATTCAACAAGACCGCGCCCGTCGCGCTCCAGTCGACCAGCCGCAGCAGAAACACGGTGACAAGCCAGACGAGAAACGCGCCGCCGAGGCTCAGCCGCAAACCGTGCTTCTGTGCCAGCGCCGCATAGCTCAGCGCAAACAGCGCGCAGGCGGCATTGGCGATCAGGCTGCCGACGGCACTCTGCGATATGAACTGAGCGGAATGCTCGAGCGCGAGAATGATCATCGCGGCGCCGCCAGCAGTCGGCAGGGCCGCGATCAGCGAGCCGATGAAAGGCCCACTACGCTCGACCACCACGGAAGCGGCGACGACGATTGACGCGGTCACCGCGATTTTCAGCGCGAGGCCATACCACAAAGCGGGGTCAGCGAGATTCGCCATCATGGAGAGGCCAGCCGTCGACGCACGAAAAAGATCAGCAGATTGGCGCCGACCGAAACAAGCAGCGCCAATGTCAGCGCGAGCGGTGAACCCAGCCGCTCTGCGGTGAGATTGAGTGCCAGCACCGCGAAACCGAAACCGCCAAGCCCGATCACGGCATTCGCCATGATCGCCGCGGTCGCCGGCCCGCCGACGCGATGGTGAAAAATGATGATGATGCTGCTGAGCACGATGGGAAAGACCACAAGATTGCCGCTCGCTGTCGGGCCGATGCGGAAACTGAGCGTGACGACGATGCCGACCAGCAGCGCGACCATGCCCGCACGCAACACGAGATCATACCACCGGGTTTCGACGCGCGGCATCGGCGCGTGACGCAACGGCGCCGAGATCCAGAGTGCAACCCCGATCACGACAATATTGAGGACGATCGCCGAGGTGACCGTCCATGTGACCGTTGTCCCGGCAAAAGCGAGGGCGATCCAGATTGCCATCGCGATACCGAAGCTCACCATCAGCGAATGGTTCTGCGCCAGCAAAGCGTAGACGACGGCAAAAATCGCGTTGTAGGCATTGGTGACGAAACTGCCCAAGGCGCTCTGGGCGATGAAATGCGCGTCATGGTCGAGCGCAAGAAAGATGTAGACCGGACCGGCGCTGATCGGCAGCGTCGCTACCAGGCCGCCGATCAATGGCCCTGCACGCTCCGCCGTGATCGTGGCCGCGAGCAGGAACGCCGCGGTGACAACCATCTTGATGACAAGCGTGAGCGCGAAATAAAGATCGGGGGACATTGAGGAGAACTTGCGTCTGGATTCCGGGTTCGCGGCCTTCGGCCGCGCCCCGGAATGACGTTCGTGGGTAGTGTTATGCCGGCGTCAGCACCACGCGACCGATTATTTTGCCTGCGCGAAGCTCATCCATCACCGCGTTGACATCCTCGAGCGGTCGCGTGGCGACAGGAACGGGCGGCAACCCGGTTTTTCGCACGAGATCGATCAGCTCCTTCATCTCCGGCAGGCTGCCGACATACGAACCCTGGATGGTCACCGCGCGCATTGGAATTGGCGGCAGCGATACCGTGAGATCGCCCCCGTACAGGCCGACGATCACGTATTTGCCGCCCTTGATGAGACTATCGTAACCGACCCGCGCGCTTTGCGAGGAACCGACGAGATCGATCACGCCCCAGGCGCCGCCATTGGTCATGTCGATGATCTGTTGCGACGCGTTGGCGGCGCCGCCATCGACCACGGCCTTTGCGCCAGCTTTCTTTGCGGCCTCGCGCTTGACCGGATCGATGTCGACGACGATCGCGCTGTGGCCGCCCATCGCCTTGTGCAGGGCAAGACACATCAGCCCGAGACCGCCGGCGCCGATGATGACGGTCGGTTCGGTCTTCAGCGTCGGAATCTTTTTCAGCGCGCCGAAGGTTGTTACGCCCGAGCAAGCGAGCGGAGCGGTGCGTTCGGGCGGAAGGTCGCCGATGTCGAACAAATAGCGCGGATGCGGCACCATCATGTAATCGGCATAGCCGCCGTTCGAGAAGACGCCGAGACTGCGCATGGCGCGGCAGAGATTTTCTTCGCCGCGTTGGCACGGCCCGCAGGTGCCACAGCCGATCCAGGGATGCGCAAGCCGTTTGTCGCCGACCTTGACGCCCTTGGCATCCGGACCCACCGCTACCACCTGGCCGACATTCTCGTGACCGAGAGTGACCGGCAGCTTCATGCCGCGATCGGCAAGGCTGAGCTTTTTGCCGCCGCCGAGATCGAACCACCCTTCCGCGAGATGAATGTCGCTGTGGCAGACGCCCGCCGCCAGAACCTTCAGCAGGACCTCGCTGCCCTTCGGCTGCGGGGTTGGTTGTTCGTTGAGTTGTAACGGCTGACCGCAAACGCAGACCTGGAACATACGCATTGTTGTTTCTCTCCCGGTACTTTTCCGCCACCGGTTGTGCCCCGGCGACCCTTTCATAGCACGCTCATACTTTGGTCATGGGCAGCCATCATGGCCTCTTTGCCCACGATCAATTGAGCCCGACCAGACAAGGAACCATAATCCGCGGCTGGACTTCTAGGCACCCGGCCTCGCGATAAATATCTACAGTGCGGACCGTGACTTACCGCCCCACCTCCGCTATCGGATGACCATGGCTTCCCTCGCCGTCGAACACACTGAGCGACCGCCGCCCGCGGCCCCAGCCCGGGGCTCGAACGATCTGATCGACGCGCGCGCGCTGAGCGCCGAGATCGAGCAGCTGGCCAAGACGCATAGCGGCGGCGAGAAGGAATTGCGTTCGGTGATAGCGCAACGCCTCAAGGCCGCGCTTTCCGAAGGCCGCGCCAAGGCCGAACAATTACTGCTGGCCGACCGTCACGGCCGCCGCTGCGCGGAGCGGCTGTGCCGGATGGAAGATGAAATCATCCGCATCCTGTACGAGTTTGCGCGCAGCCAGTATCCGTCGGAAAATCCCTCGGAAGGCGAACGCATGGCGGTGGTTGCGACCGGCGGTTACGGCCGCGGCCTGCAGGCGCCCGGCTCCGACATCGATCTTCTGTTTCTTTTGCCCTACAAGCAGACCGCCTGGGGCGAGTCGATCGCCGAAGCCATTCTTTATTCCCTGTGGGACACGGGGCTGAAGGTCGGGCACGCCACGCGCTCGGTCGATGAATGCATCCGCCAGGCGAAGGCGGACATGACAATCCGCACCGCCATTCTCGAAGCGCGCTTTCTGTTCGGCGACCGCAAGCTGTTCGACGAACTGGTGACGCGCTTTGACAACGAAATCGTGCGCAACACCGCCTCCGATTTCGTCGCCGCCAAGCTCGCGGAACGCGAAGACCGCGTCCGGCGCAGCGGGCAATCGCGCTACCTCGTTGAACCGAACGTGAAGGACGGCAAAGGCGGACTGCGCGACCTGCACACGCTGTTCTGGATCGCCAAATACGTCTACCGCGTGCGCGAGCCGGACGAACTGATCAAGTGCGGCGTCTTCGACAAGCACGAATACCAGCTGTTCCGCCGCTGCGAGGATTTTCTCTGGTCGGTCCGCTGCCACATGCATTTTCTCATGGGGCGCGCCGAGGAGCGTCTGTCATTCGATATCCAGCGCGAGATCGCCGTGCGGCTCGGCTACACCGAACATCCTGGCCTGCAGGATGTCGAACGCTTCATGAAGCATTACTTCCTGATCGCCAAGGACGTCGGCGACCTCACCGCGATCCTCTGCGCGGAACTGGAAGACAGTCACGCCAAAAGCGTTCCTGTCCTGAGCCGCCTGATGGCACGCCTGCGACCGGTCAAGCGACGCGCGATCGTCGAGAGCGACGACTTCATCGTCGACAAGAACCGCATCCGGCTCGCGCAGGCCAATGTGTTCAAGCGCGATCCTGTCAACCTGATCCGCATCTTCCAGCTCGCGCAAAAGCACAATCTCGCGTTCCACCCGGACGCGATGCGCGCCGTCACGCGCTCGCTCAACCTGATCGATGCGAAATTGCGCGAGAGCGAGGAAGCCAACGAGCTCTTCCTCGAGGTCCTCACCTCGAAGAACGATCCGGAAACCGTGTTGCGGCGAATGAACGAGGCCGGCGTGCTTGGCCGCTTCGTTCCGGCGTTCGGCAAGATCGTCGCCATGATGCAGTTCAATATGTATCACCACTACACGGTGGACGAGCATCTGCTGCGCTGCATCGGCGTCCTTGCCGAGATCGAGCGCGGCGCAAACGCCGAAACGCCGCTCGCCAACGAGTTGATCCACAAGATCCTGCCAAGCAACCGCCGCGTGCTCTACGTCA
>Ga0070717_10002404_pt1 | contig 13207 bp, 11 predicted proteins | sample LARL113metaG_FD_71366 | JGI IMG/M metagenome (GOLD analysis project Ga0070717, IMG submission 71366) | Corn, switchgrass and miscanthus rhizosphere microbial communities from Kellogg Biological Station, Michigan, USA - LAR L11-3 metaG | ecosystem: Host-associated > Plants > Roots > Rhizosphere ... | reverse complement strand
CGCGACGCTCGACCGGATTCTGGCTTCTGACTTTGTCCACGTTGTCCCCGTTGATCACTTCCTGACCAAGCAAGAGCACATTGATTGGTTTATCAAACATCCCGAACCGAAGGAACGGCATACTAAGTTTGACAAGCTGAATGTCCGGCTCTATGGCGATGTTGGTATCGTCAACGGGTCGGTGATTGCCACCGACTCAAACGGAAAAGAGGTGGACCGGACCATGTTTACCGATGTCTTTGTCTTCCGTGATGGACGGTGGCAAGCGGTAAACGGTCAAGAGAATGGGGTGCGAGCGGCGCCGGGACAATAAAGCAACGATACAGCGTTGCCCGCAATCGTTGCCGTGTGAGACGCCCGTCGCTCCACAAGGCAGCTTTTGCCGCAAGGCCTTCGTGGTACTATCCGGCCAGTGGCTACCAGTCGAGTGGCGTCTCTAAAACAGAATTCGGACATTAAGGACCGGGTGGTCTCGGCCGCGCCTGTCGAAGATGATTCCTCGTTTGAGCTCAAGCTGCGCCCGCAGCGGCTCGGGGAGTTTATTGGCCAGGCGAAAGTGAAAGAGAACTTGGCGATTGCCATTGAGGCGGCGCGGTCGCGTGGCGATGCGCTGGACCACGTGCTGCTCTACGGGCCGCCGGGGCTAGGCAAGACCACGCTGGCGACAATTATCGCGAATGAATTGGGCGTGGCGTTCCAGCAGACTTCTGGGCCGACGCTGCAGATCAAGGGCGACCTCACCGCGGTGCTCACCAATTTGCGAGACAAACAGGTCTTTTTTATTGATGAAGTTCATCGGCTGCAACCGGCGCTGGAAGAAATCCTTTATTCGGCTTTGGAAGACTACAAGCTCGACATTCTGATCGGGCAAGGTCCGGCTGCGCGAACCCATACCATGGATGTAAAGCCGTTCACCTTCATCGGCGCTACTACCCGAGCGGGGTTGCTATCGGCGCCGTTGCGCTCTCGATTTGGCATCGTGCTGCGATTGGAATTTTATAGTCACGAAGATTTGCGAATCATTGTCGAGCGTTCGGCGGAAATTATTGGCGTCGAGATCAATCGCGAGGGGTCACTGGAAATTGCCAGCCGTTCACGAGGGACTCCGCGCATTGCGAACCGCTTGCTGCGGCGGGTGCGAGACTACGCGCAGGTGCGGAGCGCGGGGAAGATTGATTTGCCGACTGCGCAAGCTGCACTGCAGATGCTCGAAGTAGACCGCTACGGATTTGACGAAGTAGACCGCAAGCTGCTGCTGGCGATTATTGAGAAATATCAAGGCGGGCCGGTGGGTGTGAACACGCTGGCTGCGGCGCTGGCGGAAGAGCCGGACGCAATTGAGGAAATCTACGAGCCATTCCTGATCCAGATTGGATTTTTGAACCGGACTCCACGGGGGCGCGTGGCTACTCAGCTTGCTTATGAGCATTTTGGGATCACGCCAAATCGCAGGCAGAGTTCGTTGTTTTAGTTGGCGAGCACGATTAAGATCTTTTGCTCCCTAATCGAAAAAGTCAAAAGATCTTAACCGCAGAGGTCGCAGAGAACCTCCGCGAAGTTAGCAGAGAAAACCACTGATATCAGCCCCAAAAGACCTGACAGCCTTAGTACAATTTTAAAATGATCGCCCACCTGCGCGGAAAACTTATTTCTCGGCACCCGAACGAAGTGATTGTCGAAACCATGGGTGTCGGCTACGACGTGACTATTTCCGTGCCTACGTTTTCAGAGTTGCCGCCGGCCGGCGGCGAAGTGGCGCTGCACATTCATACGCACGTTCGCGAAGATCAGATTGCCCTGTATGGATTTTTGCGGCCCGAGGAGAAGCAACTTTTCGAGAAACTGATTACGGTAAGTGGAATCGGGCCGAAGCTGGCCATTACCATTCTGAGCGGAATGCCGGCGGACGAAATGACCGGTGCAATCCGGCGGAACGATCTCGCGCGGCTGACGAAGATTCCGGGCATCGGTAGAAAGACCGCCGAGCGTATGGTGCTGGAGTTGCGGGACAAACTGCCGCCGTTAGGAACCGACCAGGTGCATGTCGTCCCTTCGCTGAGCGCAACCCAGGAAGATGTTTTATCCGCGCTGGAGAATCTGGGATATCAGCGGGTCACGGCGGAAAAGGCGTTGGGCACGGTGGAGAAACATGAGTCTTTTGACTCCATGTTTCGGGCGGCGCTAGCGGTGATGGCGAAATGAATTGCGCTATTTCCCGATGCAGAATCGGCTGAAAATCAGATTGAGGATGTCGTCGTTGGTGGTCGCGCCAGTAATTTCATCCAGAGGGCGAAGCGCGTTGTACAGATCCAGCAGAAGCATCTCGTGGGGAACGCGGTTGTGGACAGCGGTTTCGGCAACTCCCAGAGCAGCAAGCGAGTCGCGAACCAGAGATTGATGGCGGGCGTTGGTGAGGAATCCGGATTCCGAACCTGAGCCGGCGTCTCCAGTTACGTGGCGGAGGATGGCGGCGCGCAGTTCGGGGATGCCGTGTCCGGTGAGGGCCGAGGTGCGGAGGTGGGTGTTCCGTCGAGCCGTCTGGGGTACAGAGATTGACGGATTTTGTGTCGTCCCTGCGGGACTCCGCTCTTTGTTGGAGTGAACCCAGGCCTTACGCGCTAGGCTGTAATATTCCGCCCCGTCGGGGCTGGATTTCGCATATTGCTTGCGGGCTTCAGATCCGATACTTGATCTAGTTTCGCGATCCTCTTGGGAAGGCGCATGCGGTTCGTCATTGAGCAGTAGGTCGGCCTTGTTTTCGATGATGATGGCGGTCCGCTGGATGATGTGATCAAGCAGTTCTCGGTCCTCGTCACTCGAAGGCTGTGATGCGTCGAGGACGACCAGTACAAGGTCAGCGTCGGCGAGGGCTTCCATGGATTTTTGAATTCCGATGCTCTCGGCTTCGTCGAGGGCGCGGCGGAGACCTGCGGTGTCCACAAGCTTGACGGGAATTCCTCGGAGCGAAACGGTTTCCGTAACCAGATCACGCGTAGTGCCTGGAGTCGCGGTGACGATGGCACGTTCCCGCTCGACCAGCCGGTTGAACAAGCTGGACTTGCCGACGTTAGGGCGGCCAACGATAGCGAGGGTCAAGCCTTCGTGCACGATTTTCCCGTAGGCGAAAGAACGCGCGAGGTCTTCCAGAGGCGCGCGGACGGTCGCGATGTGTTGCAGGATTTGGGCGGCGGCAAGAACGGAAACGTCGTCTTCGGCAAAATCAATTCCGGCTTCGAGCACTGCAATCAACTCGACCAGCTTTTGTTTGATTGGCTGCAGGCGATGCGAGAGTGCGCCTTCGAGCTGCTGGGCGGCGACTTTGGCTTGATAAAGAGTCTGCGAGTCAATCAAGTCGCGGACGGCTTCTGCCTGGGTGAGATCAATGCGTCCGTTGAGAAAGGCGCGCATGGTGAATTCGCCGGGCTCGGCGAGGCGAGCGCCGCGAGCGAGAGCGAGTTCAACAATATGGCGAAGGACCACGGGTGATCCGTGGGCGGAGATCTCGATGATGTCGTCGGTGGTGTAGGAATGCGGTTTGGCGAAGTACGAGACCACGACTTCATCTATGCGGGTTGCCGAGCCTTGCTCGGCAGAACGGGCATGGACGCCCGTCCCCACACGATCAGTCCCCACATGGTCAAGGGCCACGCGGTCAAGAGATGGATCTATTAGCTCGCCGAAAATTGCGTGGCCGGGCTCCAGGTCGTGCTTTAGGCGGAGTATAGGTAGAGAAATGGAGCGGGCTTCCGGCCCGGCAAGCCGGACCACGCCGGTGCCTCCGCGTCCGGGCGGAGTTGTGATGGCGACGATTGTATCGTCTAGGTTCAACCTGTTGATTGTATGAGCGCTGGACGGCGAGATGCCATCGCTCGCACAATCCCGTATCTTCTGGTGAAAACTTGGGCCCATCAGTACAATCGAAGCTTTGCGTTGGAACCATTAGTCATGGCCGATGTTCGCCGAGGTCTGATCATTGTGAACACCGGGCCGGGGAAAGGCAAAACCACTGCCGCCATGGGGACTGCCTTCCGCGCGGTCGGCAACGGGATGCGCGTGCTGATGCTGCAGTTCATCAAAGGTTCTTGGCACTACGGCGAACTGGACGCGGCGAAGGCCTTCGGCGACAAATTCATCATGAAGCAGATGGGGCGCGGTTTCGTGAAAGTTGGTGCCGAGAAGCCTGATCCCGAAGATGTTCGCTTGGTCGAAGAAGCGTGGGCGGAGGGTGAACGAGCAATCCATTCAGGGGAATGGGATTTGGTGATTCTCGACGAGATCAATTATGCGATCAGTTATGGCATGCTCGATCCGGCGAAGGTCGTAGAATCGCTCAAGCATAAGCCGGAGATGGTGCATGTGATATTGACCGGACGCAACGCGCATCCGACAATTGTCGAGCTTGCGGACACGGTCACGGAAATGCGCCAGGTGAAACACGCGTATGAAAAGGGCGTGATGGCGCAGAGAGGGATTGAATATTGATTTGGTAATCGGGTAATTTTGTAATTTGGTAATTGAAAAACCGCGCTTCCAGGTTCCAATTACACAATTACCAAATTACAAAATTTCTCAATCTGTTCCCATGGCTTGGTTTAAGCGACAATCCGGAGAACTTGATCCTTCGGGCGAGAAGAAGATCCGCACTGAAGGGTTGTGGGTGAAGTGTGAGAGCTGCCGGCAAATCATCTGGAAGAAAGATCTGGAAGAAAACCTGAACGTTTGTCCTAAGTGCGGAAAACACTTTCGCGTTGACGCCCGTACGCGCCTGGCCAATTTGTTCGACAATGGCGAGTACGAGACCTTCAGCGACAATCTGGCTTCGACCGATCCGCTCAAATTTGTGGACCTGAAGCCTTACTCCGAGCGGCTGAAACGCGCGCAGGAGGAAACAGGTCTAAAAGATGCAGTGATCAACGCGCGCGGAAAGCTGAATGGCCGAGATGTGATCGTCAGCGCCATGGAATACAGCTTTATCGGCGGCAGCATGGGTTCGGTAGTGGGAGAAATGATTACGCGGGCAATTGAGGAAGCGCTGGAGAAGAAGCAGCCGATAGTGATTATTTCGGCCTCGGGCGGCGCGCGCATGATGGAAGGCGTCCTGAGCCTGATGCAGCTTGCGAAGATTTCGGCGGCGTTGGCGAAATTAGACGAGGCGCGAGTGCCGTTCATTTCGGTGTTGACCGATCCCACGACCGGCGGCGTGACCGCATCGTTTGCCATGCTGGGTGACTTGAATATCGCCGAACCGGGCGCGTTGATAGGCTTTGCCGGACCGCGCGTTATTGAGCAGACCATCCGCCAGAAACTCCCGCCCGGATTCCAGCGCAGCGAATTTTTGCTGGAGCATGGAATGCTCGACGCCGTAGTGCATCGCAAAGAGATGAAGTCGTATATCGCGCGGGCGCTGGAGTTTATGACGCCAGCCGTCAGCGCTGAACGTTCAGCCGCTAACTAGTATCTTCGTCGGTCGTCGGCTAAACCCATCGTGCCCGCCTCATCAGATCGAAATACAACCAACGAAACTGGTACCCTAGAGCTGTTGCCGACGACCAACGACGGTTTCTATGCCTGCTTCCTACGACACTGCAGTTGCCCGCATGTACGCGCTCGGTCACGAGCTTGCGCAGACGCCTTCGGACAAATTTGATCTGGCACACATGCGCCTGCTCTTGGCTGCGTTGGAAAATCCTGAACGGCGTTTTCCAAGCGTTTTGATCGCTGGAACCAATGGCAAGGGATCGACCGCGGCAACACTGGCGTCTATCTTGCGAGCGGCAGGATTGCAAACCGGTTTGTACACTTCGCCACATCTTATTCGTATAAACGAGCGCATTCAGATCAATGGCGAACCAGTGGCGGATGAGAAATTCGCATTGCTTCACGACATGGTGGAACGGACCGCGGAACGACTGGTCGAGGAGGGAGAACTGCCGTGGCATCCCAGCTTCTTTGAAATGCTGACTGCTATGGCATTCGAACACTTCGCCACCAGTAGAGTTGAAATTGCAGTTTTGGAAGTAGGAATGGGCGGGCGCCTGGATGCGACGAATGTCGTCGAGCCGGGAGTGAGCGTGATTACTGATATTTCGCTGGACCATCAGAAATTTTTGGGGGATACGATTGCCGAAATTGCTGGGGAGAAAGTCGGCATTATCCGACGCAATGGGATTGTGGTTACATTGCCACAAATTCCAGCAGCGAATGATGTGATCGGGAATGCGATTCTCAATCTGGATGCTAGGGCAGTGAGCGCGGTGCCATTCGTCCCGCCGGTTTCGCCTGGGGCTACTCCGTATAACCGAAAATCTTTAACCGCAGAGGCAGAGAAGAACGGGCTCTGGGCACAGTATCCGCTTGAGGTCATGGGGAAAGAGATTACGGTGAGGACGCCGCTTGTCGGGCGGCACCAACTGAGGAACGTTGCGCTCGCAATCGCGGCTGCCGAGGAGTTGGCGAAACAGGGGTTTGCGGTGAACGCGGAGTCAATCGAACGAGGCATTCGCGAGACCCGCTGGCCGGGAAGGTTTCAGGTACTGCCGGCGCGAGACCGCCGTCCGGAATTTGTGCTTGATGTTGCGCACAATCCCGCAGGGGCTTGGGCACTGCGCTCGGCTTTGTCGACTTGGTACGAAGGCCGGCGCATCGTATTTGTGTTTGGCGCGATGCGCGACAAGGCGATCCAGGAAATGGCGGAAATTCTGTTTCCCCTGGGAGAATACATAATCGCCACGCGTGCGGACAATCCGCGCTCTGCTACTCCTGAAGAGATTCGCGAAACAGCATCTCGCACGCATGCGGATATCAAACTCACTCAGGACGTCAAGTCGGGGCTGGAGCGTGCGCAGGAACTGGCGGCGATGGACGGAATTGTGGTGGTTACGGGTTCGATCTACGTGGTGGGTGAGGTGATGCGGATACTGGGAGTCCCCGCGGATGCACAATAGCAGCGTAACCGAATCGCGCTCATCCAAACCCCTGGCGGACGACGGGACTGCTGACGTCAAAGGCGTCGGACAGGAGTGTCCGACCCACACCGGCCGCGCAAAATACGGCTTACTGAGCCGGCTGCGCTCTTATTTCATTTTCGATCCGCTGATTTGGTTCTACACCGTAGCTTTTGGTATCGCCTCGATTCCCTTCGGATTCTTCGACAAAGATGGCAGGGTTCTGCACTGGTTTGCGCATGCCTGGTCAAAGACCATTATGAAGACGATCTTCTCGCCCGTGCACGTAGTGGGGCTGGAGAAAATCGATACTTCGAAGCCGCATGTCTATGCGGTGAATCACGGTTCTGCGCTCGACATTCCTATTCTCTACGCCCATCTGCCGTTTCAGTTTCGGATTGTGCACAAGAAGGAGCTGCTGTCGTATCCCCTGGTGGGCTGGCACTTGAAGCGCTCAGGACAAGTTTGCGTTGATCAACAGCATCCGGCGCGGTCAATCGCCAGCATCCGGTCGGCGTTGAAAACTTTGAAGGCGGGAATGCCGTTGGTAATCTTCCCCGAAGGCGGCCGCAGTTCGGATGGCCGTATTCAGCCATTTCTTCCGGGAGCGTTTTTTCTGGCGATTAAAGCCCAGGTCGACATTGTCCCGATCGCGCTGATCGGAACCTACGAGCTGCTGCCGATGGACACCTATCACATCAAGCCACGTCCGCTAGAGATGCGGGTGGGCAAGCCAATCGCGACCGCGGGGTTGACGTTGCGAGAGATGGAGACGCTGTCAGCGAATGTGCAAAGGGAGTTGGAGGAGATGTATTACACGAATCCCGTAGAAAATTCTACGATCCCGCAAGGCTAAAAATTACAGTGACCTTCGTCTTCACCTCCACGGGCTCACCATAAAGAACCTAGGGCTGATATTCCCACAGCTTCACGGCATTCACCGCTGCTTCGGGTAGAAGGGGATGCCCGCTGAGAATGTTTAGCTGCCGAATGTGCCCGTCCTTGCTAATCACTGCGATCAAGCTACCTCACCCTGAATATGAGCAGCTTTTGCGATGTCCGGATAGATCGGATTAACCTTCTTCCGCACTCGTTCCCGCCGCGCGAGTTGCAACCCAAATAATCTTCCTTGCCTGAGTATTTGGGAAGCTTGCAGGACTACTCCCGGTTCCCGTCTTTGAATGCGGATCAAATCGCTTCATCGACGAAGATGAAATCAAAGGGAAGAATAACGGAGACTCTTGCAGGCCAAGCGTTCCTGATAAATGGCTTGAACTTCCATTTCTTCACCGCATCAACGGCCGCTTGAGCCAAGTCAGGATTTCCGCTGATGACAGTCTCGCTGTCGCCATCCCCGGCTTCTGACACTATGACCTTGAGCGTTACCAGGGCTTGGAGCTTGCGTTTCACAGCGTCGAGTGGATACGCAGGCTCCACTACGTGAATGAATTCCAGAGCGGTTGAGTCGGGCGTCGATGGCTGTCGGTTAGTCGCGGCGTTGCCAGCAGCCGACCTGACTTCCGGATGCATATTGTTTTGGGCATGAAGAGCGACCGAATACGCAAAAATCAGCACTACCCAGATGCGAGGCATTGGGGGCCATTTTATAGGAACCAAGCGCCACCGCAAGAGCGAACAAGCGTTCGTTTCTGCTCGGTTTGAAGGTTCTCAGAGTTTTTGTGCATAATCTCTTCCCGAGGTATGTATGCAGATGATTTTTCTTGTCTTGTTATCTTGTCTTTTATTCGTCATGACAGTTCAAGCGCAGACCTCCAAGCCGACGGTCGCTGACGCCGAGGCTTTCATGAACCAGGCCGAGGCACAGTTGGCAGAGGTCGGAACCAGAGTCAATCAGGCGGGCTGGGTGCACGAGAACTTTATTACTGACGACACTGAGGCCCTCTCAGCCCACGCTAACGACGAACTCACGGCGATTACTGCCGAGTTGGTTGAACAAGCGAAACGGTTCGATGCGGTGAAGCTGCCGCCGGATCTTGCGCGAAAATTCTTGCTGCTCAAACTCTCGCTTACTGCTCCTGGCCCCAAAGACCCGGCGCTTCGCAAGGAGATGAGTGAAATCGCGGCTTCGCTGGACTCGGATTATGGCAAAGGGAAATATTGCGATGCGGCGGGCAAGTGTCTGGATATCACAGCGATTGAAAAGCTGATGGGAGAGAGCCGCGATCCCAATCAACTCAAAGAACTCTGGACCGGGTGGCACGCCATTGGTGCTCCGATGCGCAAGCGCTACGTGCGTTTCGTTGAGCTGTCGAACATGGGCGCGCGCGACTTGGGATTCAAGGATACAGGCGTGCTTTGGCGCGCAGGATACGACTTGCCTCCCGACCAGTTCAGCGCCGATCTGGACCGGCTGTGGGAGCAGGTGCGGCCGCTGTATCTATCGCTTTACACGTTTGTGCGGGCGCGGCTTTCGCAGAAGTACGGACCGCAAGTGGTGCCACCGGATGGCCCTATTCCCGCGGATTTGCTCGGCAATCCATGGGCCCAGGAGTGGGGCAACATTTTTTCCATTCTCGGTTTGCCTGAGAACAGCAGCGGTTACGATCTGTCCGCATTGCTGCAGGCAAGAAAGCTGGATGCGCAAGGTATGGTGAAGTATGGCGAGAATTTTTATAAGTCGTTGGGATTCGAGCCGCTGCCGAAAACATTTTGGGAACGGTCTCTGTTCACGAAACCGGCCGACCGTGACGTAGTCTGCCATGCCAGCGCCTGGGACCTGGACAACGAAGACGATGTGCGCATAAAAATGTGTATCCAGGTTCGCGACGTGGATTTTGTGACCATTCACCACGAGCTTGGCCACAACTTTTATCAGCGAGCATATAAGGGGCAGCCTTTTTTATTTAAAAATGGCGCGAATGACGGATTTCATGAGGCGATTGGCGACACAATCGCGCTAGCGATAACGCCGGAATATCTACAGAAGATTGGACTGCTCGATAAGATTCCTCCCCCCGAAGCAGACATTCCTCTTCTGCTAAAACAAGCTTTGGATAAAGTTGCGTTTCTCCCCTTTGGTTTGATGATCGACCAGTGGCGCTGGAAAGTTTTTTCCGGCGAGATCAAACCTGAGGATTACAACAGAGCGTGGTGGGAGCTGCGGCTGAAGTATCAAGGCGTGGTGCCGCCGGTGGCGCGCAGCGAGGCAGATTTCGATCCCGGCGCTAAATTTCACGTAGCTGGAAATGTTCCCTACATGCGGTATTTTCTTGCCCGCATTTATCAATTCCAGTTCTATCGCGCGCTGTGCCGCGAGTCAGGATACAAAGGCCCGCTCAACCGCTGTACATTCTTCGGATCGAAAGCGGCTGGGGAAAAGCTGAATCAAATGCTCGAAATGGGCCAGAGCAAGCCGTGGCCTGAAGCCATGCAGGCGCTGACCGGCCAACGCGAAGCGGATGCGAGTGCCATCCTGGAGTATTTCGCGCCGTTGAAAAGATGGCTGGATGAGCAGAATAAGGGGATGAAGGTGGGCTGGTAGGGATTGGTAGTGTAGATCCAGACGGCATCGTCTGGGCTTTATCCGAGCTTGCGTACGGCGGCCAGGTGAGGGCACCTGCCCCTACCCACTCCGCCCCTACACGTACCCCGGCGTGTACTTCTCATTTCCTCGATTTCAACCCATGATTAGCGCATCGTTCTCCTCAGCCGGCCAGCAGCCCGTCAATCCGGTTCAAGAGAGCAGTGAGAAGGTCTGCGGTGAACCACGAGATGGCCCCTGAGAGGCGTCGTTCGTTTCGGCAGAAGGTGAACACACCCGCGTTCGCCAGCTTTGATGGCGTGACCGGCGGGATGATCCTCGACTTGAGCGAAGAAGGCATGGCCATGCAGGCGATGGCCCCGCTCGAGGCGCACAGCCGCGTGCCCCTGCATCTTTCCCTGGGAGAACCTGCCGCTTACCTGGAAACAACTGGATACGTGGCTTGGGCAGACGCGCTCGGCCGTGCGGGAGTGCGCTTCTCCGATCTGCCCGATGAAGCTCGCGCCCGCCTACGCGAGTGGATGACGGTGAATGCCGGCGCGCGCAGTTGGAAAGCGCCGCGCTGGGTGGTGCGCACCTCAGCTTTCGGTCGGCCTTCGCCGAATTCCAGTTTGCCCGGCGGCGTAGCGCTCAGCTTGGAAACCGAGCCGGATATTTCGGGAAACGGCTCGCGTTCAACCACCGTTCAATATGAATTCAAGTCGTTGGGCACGGACTTGAATGCGTCCCTGAAGCTGATCGCAAGTCGTGCCTGCTCGATCACACGGGGTACCGGGGCGGCGGTGGCTCTGGCCGCAGAAAATGGCATGACTTGCCGCGCCGTTGCGGGAAATACAGTCTTGGAAATCGGCGCTGAGGTGAACGTTAGCAGCGGATTTACCGCCGAATGCATCCGCAGCGCCCAGCCTTTGCGCTGCGACAACAGCGAATCCGACGCGCGTGTGGACATCTTCGCTTGCCGCCAGCTGGGCATCCGGTCCATTCTTGCAGCGCCGGTGCCCTACGAGCGCGATATTGTTGGCCTGCTGGAGGTCTTCTCTACGCAGCCTTTTGCCTTCGATAGCGGTGACCTCGCGGTGGTCGAGCGCCTGGCGCAGACGGTTGTGCTCACGCTTAGCCGCGCCGAAGCCTTTCAGCGGGAGTAGAGAAGCAGCTCTTGGCTGTTGGCTTCTTGGCGGTTCGCCCTTAGCTCCAAACTCCTAGGTTTGCACCAATATCAACGACTAAGAGCTGAGGCCTGACAGCCGGCTGCCAATTAGCCAAGAGCTGCTCTCCTGATTTCCTGCATCCCACAAAAAGAAGCACAATGTCAGCGTAACGTTTTGTGCTTTCCAGCCCATGAACTGTTCAGAAAGACGAACCGCGGAGAGTGCAGTGAAGCTTCTTGAAAGTGAACCAGATGAGCGACTTTTGATTGAGGCGGCAAAGCTGGAGCGGTCGCGCTTTAGCCAGCTCTACGAGAACAATTTCGGGCGCGTCTATGCGTTCTTCGCGCGGCGGGTTGCGACCCGCGAAGAAGCCGAGGACCTGACCGGTGAGGTCTTTCATCAGGCATTGGCTTCGCTCGGAAGTTTCACGTGGCAAGGGGCACCGTTCATCGCGTGGTTGTATGGGATCGCTGCTAACGTGTTTTCCGCGCACTGGCAGAAGTTGGGACGAAGTCCCGACCAACTGGCGGAAAACTGGGAAGCGGGTGGGAGCAACGACATCGAGCGAAGAGCAATGCTCACCGAGTTAGTGGAGGCGTTGCCGGCAGACCAACGGCGGGTAGTAATACAACGGTTCGTGCAACAAAAGAGCATCCGCGAAATTGCCACGGAACTGGGACGCAGCGAAGGGGCAGTCAAGCAACTTCAGCTTCGCGCGCTTGAGAACCTGCGCGCAATGCTTGGGAGGCCAGTATGAAAACTCGGGCAGACGAACTCGATCAGCAGCTTGAAAACTTGATTTCAGGGCGAAGCGTCGAACGCAATGGCCAAGCTAGCTCGCTTCTGGCAATCGCCACTGATCTGCGGTTCATTGCCGATCCTGGTTTCAAACGTCGACTGATGGCCGATTTGGTTGGCGAAGCAGTCCTCTTGGAGGCTGCATACATTCCCGAGAGCGTAATGCAACGCGAAACATCGGCAGCCGTTTCCTCGATCATGCCTGCGCTCAGCGGCAAAGGGCTTGGCATTTTTCCCGCAGACCATAGAAGCTTCCTGGTTTCTTTCGCGTCGCATGCTGCGCTAGTGCTGTTGATCGCATCGGGGATTTTTGTGGGGCAGCGGGCGGTTGTCAAAACGCCATCGCTTATGTCGGAACTGACATTTCCGCTGGCCGGTCATGGTGGCGGCGGCTCCGGCGATCGGAGCACGATTCCTGTCAGCAAAGGGACACCGCCAAAGTTCAGCGATCAGCAAACCACGCCACCGGCCATTGTGGTGCGCAATCCCAATCCGCCGTTGTCAGTTCGGCCCACCGTTCTGGGCCCGCCCGACATCAAGTTGCCGCAGTCGAACCAACTCGGCGACCTGATGTCGTCGAATATTGTCATGCCGTCGAACGGCACCGGAGCAGGAGGAGCTGCCGGCAACGGTTCTGGAACTGGCGTCGGCATCGGAAAGGAAGGTGGCGTCGGCACCGGCGCGAACGGGGGATACGGCATAGGAATTTTTCGTCCCGGCTTGGGAGTGACTGCGCCTCGAGCGATTTACGATCCCGATCCCGAATATTCGGAAGAGGCGCGGAAGGTGCATCATCAGGGCACGGTGACGCTCGC
>Ga0070717_10002402_pt1 | contig 13211 bp, 7 predicted proteins | sample LARL113metaG_FD_71366 | JGI IMG/M metagenome (GOLD analysis project Ga0070717, IMG submission 71366) | Corn, switchgrass and miscanthus rhizosphere microbial communities from Kellogg Biological Station, Michigan, USA - LAR L11-3 metaG | ecosystem: Host-associated > Plants > Roots > Rhizosphere ... | reverse complement strand
TTGGAGGCGCGGGCCGGGATCGAACCGGCGCATAAAGGTTTTGCAGACCTCTCCCTTACCACTTGGGTACCGCGCCTTGGCAGGGCAGCCGTTCAAATTATAGTTGAATTGCGCCACAACCGTCGTAGCCAACCCGGCAAACGCCGGAGGACGGTTGGAGCGGGAGACGAGATTTGAACTCGCGACCCTCGCCTTGGCAAGGCGATGCTCTACCACTGAGCTACTCCCGCTTGTCGCAAGTTTGAGTATACCGGCCGCCCCAAAGCTGGTCAAACTGCCGGAGTTATCCGGTTTCCGCCCGCCGATCCCGCCGCACTGGAGCCCGTTCCGGCCTGCTCGCTGACCATTCGCCCGTCGCGCATGTGCAGAATCCGCCCCGCGATCGCCGCCGCTTCAGGATTGTGCGTGATCATCAGGGTGGTCTGGCCCAATTCGCGATTGGAGCGCACCAGCATCTTGAGGACGGCGTCCGAGTTCTCTGTGTCCAGGTTGCCGGTGGGCTCGTCCGCCAGGACGATGGCCGGACGGGTGATCAGTGCGCGCGCAATCGCCACCCGCTGCTGCTCCCCGCCGCTCAGCTCGGACGGCCGGTGCTTGAGCCGTCCGCGAATGGACAGCAGTTCGCTCAGGTGATCGAGATAAGCCCGGTCCAGAGGCTCCTTGCGCCCGCTTACGGCATACGCAATTTCGATATTGCCGATGGCAGAAAGCGTGGGGAGCAGGTTGAATTTCTGGAACACGAACGCGATGCGGTGCTTGCGCAGGCGGGTGCGCTCGCTGTCGGTTAGGGTGGCGAAGTCCACGCCATCGATCACCACCCGCCCCTCCGTGGCCCGGGTCAATCCGCCCAGCAGATAAAACAGGGTGGATTTGCCCGACCCGGAAGGCCCCACAATGGCTACGAATTCCCCGCGCTCCACCGACAGCGACACTCCCCTCACCGCCGGAACCGGAACTCGGCCAGCCATGTACACCTTGGTGACTCTTTCGGCAACGATGATCGGCGAGGACGATTGGGACTCCACATCCCGATTGTAAACGGCGGGATTCGCCCGACAGACCAGGCCGTGGCCATCCGCATCTGGCTCTGCTTTGCAAGAGAACGGAGCGTGAGCCTGTCCACCATTGCAAGAAATGAAATTGAAGGGAGGATTCAGCGAGTTAATTGGATCAATCTCTGCGACTAACTTAGCCACTTATTAAGTCTAAGTAATCCGTTGAATACGCCTAATCGGATAAGCTTATCGCTCGGAATTATCGATCGGCGTAGATGAACTATTGTTCATCTACTTACGATGCAACCTCGCTAAAAACGATTGGCATCAGAGCGCCGTAGCTACGTTCGTTTTCGTGCTGATCGGTGAAGTTCTTCCGGCCGCTCGCGACTTATATCTCTCTCTCCCCGCTCAATAACTCCCGGCGTGCCGGATCTTCGCGACCCTCATGAAGTTAGATATCCCTGGCTAGATTCGAAGGCAGGCCTTGCGACCCGCGAAATCGTCGAATCACTCGCTCCCCCTGCGGGTTTCACTCGAGCCCCGCACTCTGAGCGTCGTCTACCATTCTGTCCCGGAACCCTGCCAAGCGGGGCAGATAGAGGCATCCCCATGGAAAATTCCTCCCCGTCCAGGGCGGCCCACCCCTACCTCGTGGCGCTGCTATGCGCTTCTGCGATGTTATCTCTCGGTTTCAACATGTCTCCCTTGATCGCTCAGGAACACGAAGACAATGTGAACTGGCGATATTACGGGAACGACCTGGCCAACACGCGGTTCCAGAATGTTGACCAGATCACCACTTCCAACGCCAGCGAACTCAAGGTCGCGTGGGTGTTTCACACCGGCGTGAATGATTCCAACATGTCGATGGAGATGTCACCCATCGTGATCAACGGAACCATGTATGTGACCACGGGCAAAGATGACGTGTTCGCCCTAAATGCAGCCAACGGAAAGCAGCGATGGGCTTATCATCCCACTGATATGCCGCCGCTTAGTTCATTGCCTTTGTGCTGCAGTTACAACAATCGCGGCGTCGCGTATGGCAACGGGTTGCTTTTTGAAGCGCGCCTGGATGCGACCCTGATTGCTCTGAACGCCTCCAACGGCAGCGTCGTGTGGAAGGCAGTAGTTGACGATTGGCATAACGGCTACTCGATGACTATTGCCCCTCAATTCATTAACGGCATGGTGATTGTCGGCGTCTCCGGAGGCGAATATCTGGCCCGCGGCCATGTGGATGCTTACGACGCTGCCACCGGAAACCGCCTATGGCGCTTTTACACCACCGAACCCAGCACCTGGGCAGGGGACTCTTACCTGCACGGAGGCGCACCCGTCTGGCATAACCCGACCTACGATGCCCAGCTGGGTCTGTTGTATGTCACCACCGGCAACGCCGGACCTGATATCAACGGTGTCCCTCGAGCCGGAAAGAACCTCTACACCGTCTGTGTCCTTGCCCTGAACGCAAAGGCCGGCACTCTCCAGTGGTATTTCCAGGAATCGCATCACGATCTCTGGGACTACGATGCGACATCACCGGCGGTGCTGTTTACGTACAACGGCATACCGGCGATCGCGCACCAGGGAAAGACGGGCTATACATTCATCCTCGACCGCCGCACGGGAACCCCGCTGTATCCCGTGAATGAAGTCGCAGTGCCGACCCAACCTGCGTGGCAGAATCCATGGCCCACCCAGCCTGAGACCGATATCGAGAGCCTTACCCCCCACTCGGTGGCGTCGGTTCCATCCGGCTATACGGCTGCTCCCATGTGGACTCCTCCCCAGCAAAAACCGCTGGTCATGCAGCCCGGCGCCGATGGCGGCCAGGAATGGCCTCCGGATGCCTATAGCCCCCGTACCCGCTTCCTCTACCAACATGGGCGCTATCAACCCGAAGCTTTCTCCACCAGCCCGACCAACACCTCCGGCGGCACTCTCCCCGGTTGGGGCTCGGTAACTGACGTTCCGCCGGGACAACAGACCTACGGCAAGTATGGCGCCATCGATACCACGACCGGAAAGATCGCCTGGCAAATCACGGTGCCGCAACCGGCGGACTCGGGCTTTGTCGTGGCCGGGGATGTGGCCTTCTTCGGCGAGAGCAATGGCTTATTCCATGCCGTGGATGCCGCCACCGGCAACATGCTCTGGACTTTTAACGCCATGACCATTCACGGCGCGGGCGGCGCTACAGCGGCGCCCGTGGCCTATGAGGTCGACGGCCGCGAGTTCATCGCTAACGGCTTTGGCGGCAACCCCGGCGAGATTTACGCCCCGCTCGGCGACGCCATTATCGCCTTTGCACTGCCGCGTTAAACGTTCAGCAGGATTCCCAATCGAGGCCTCGTGAACGCCTATTCTCATGAACCTTCGGCGTCGATGATCAGACGCTCGTAAGCACCGGCCGCGCGGAAAGTGCTGAGTTGGCGAACCCGCCACTCTCCGCCCGGCCGGATTTTCATTTTGGTTTCACGCCCGGCCGGCGGTGCGCGAATCGGCGTAGAATTGCCGCATGAAGCGCCTGCCTGGTTTTGCGGTGATGATCGCCCTGTTCGCTCTGCCGGCCTGCGCCCAGCGGGGTGGCGGCTCCCCGGGCGGGTTCTCGGGAGCGCACGGAGGCTTCTCCGCTCCGCACGCCGGCGGCTTCTCCAGCGGGCACGCCGGAATCTCTGCACCACGCGGAAGCTTTTCCGCCCCTCATGGCGGATTCTCCGCGCCCGGTGCTCCTCGATTGCATAGCGTTCCCGGCGGTCCGGGCAGCATCCATACGGGACCGCAATTTCCAAGCAGCTTCGGAGGATATGGTTTCCACCAGCCAATCACCCGTCCGCCCGCGCGGTTCCCGGGTAGCGTAGCCGGACCCGTCACCGGTTCTCCGCGCGTGATCTCCAGCCGCATGCTATATCCGGGTCGCGGACCCCGGCCGGCGCCAATTTCACCGGGCCCCCATCAGCCTATATCCGGTTTAACGCAGCGCCGTATGCCGTACCACTCGCCGTATGGTCCCGATCACCACGGCGGGGGTGAGCACGGCTGGAACCACGGCGGCCACCACCACGATTACGACCATCACCACAATCATTTCGGTTTCTACACGTACTATGGCGTGGGGTATCCGTTCTGGCCCTGGTGGGGATGGGGCTACCCCTACCTGCCGAATTACTGGAGCTATTCCGACTACGACAGCCAGCCGGGGTCGAATTACGCAGCCAACCAGCTTTACCCCGACTACTCCTCAGGCCCGTACGAAGCGCCACCCGACCAATCCGACCCTGACGCCGAGCCGGACCAGGACCCGTCCTACACGCCATGGCCTTACTCGCGTCCCGCGCCCTCCAATTACCAGCCTCAGGCCCCTCAGCCTTCCTCGGCGCCACCGCCTGACGCTCCTGTCACGCTGGTCTTCAAGGATGGCCGCCCCAGCGAGCAGATTCACAATTACCTGTTGACCGTGCACACGCTGACCGTTCTCGATCCGCAGCGCCGCGACATCCCTGTGGATCAGATCGACCTCGCTGCCACGTCCCGGACCAATCGCGAAGCCGGCATCGAGTTCGCCCTCCCCAGCGGTTCTCGCTAGGTCTGCTCGACCCGCTTCGGACAGAAGTGAAGTGAGGCTTCTTGCAGGCACGATCCGTGTGCTCGCTTTTTTTGAGGTCCCGGAAGGATAGTCTTTAATCCATGAGTCGGATTAGCCCTTGGCAATCCGTTCCTCGAAAAGCAATCATAGCTTTTCTCTTTGCTCGTATTCTTCATCTTCACCACTTCCGGATTTGCCAACGACATCATCGACATGGGGCGACAGCCGCAGCTCCGGTTTGGACTTGGTGTTCTGCTGTCCGACCTCTTCGCGGTCGGATATGCATCGACGGGTATCACCCTGCGTCGCCGCTTCTGGATCGCTTTTGTGCCGCTGTTCGCCCTCCAGGCTGTGGTCATGGGTCTGCTCAGTCGATCCTTTCCCGAGGCAACTCGCCCGCTCCAGATGGGCACGGCCGAAATCGCACGCCTGCAGAGCCGGCTCGTGTTCGATGGAGTGGCTGTCATTATTGCTGTTGCGCTCGGAATGCCGGGTTTATTTATGTTTGCATCAGCGAAGGTCGGCGCCATGCCCGCGCTCACGCCGAAAAGCCTCCTCGAAAGTGAAATGGCCGCTGCCCGCCAGGTACAGCAACTCATCTGTCCGAACAGGACCAGTCGTTCCCCAGCTACACCGTGGAGTCCGTCTATCAACCTGCGCGCAAGGTCGGCGGCGATTTCTTCCAGATCTTCTCCGTCGGCGAGCGCGGCTTGCTCACTGTGGTTGGCGATGTTGCCGGCAAGGGCCTGCCCGCCGCCATGCACGTCTTCCATGCTAGTCGGCTCCATTTGCGGTATGGCCGAAGGCACTCACGACCCGGTTGTCATCCTGCGCCGCCTGCACGAGCGTCTCCTCGGCCGCACCGGAGGCGCGTTTTGCACGGCTCTCTCCGCCTGCATCTCAGACGATGGCTGTGTCACCATCGCCAATGCCGGCCACCTGTCCCCCTATCTTGACGGAAAAGAAGTCAAAATCCCCGGTGCGCTGCCTCTGGGAATCGCAGGTGGTGGTCAATATGAACCCGTGAATTTGGAGCTCCGCCCCGGCAGCCGCCTCGTTTTCGTTTCCGACGGCGTAGTCGAAGCGCAGAACCAGGCCGGCGAACTGTTCGGCTTCGATCGCGCCCGCGCAATCTCCATCGAGCCCGCCGCCGCCATCGTCGATGCCGCCCTGCGCTTCGGGCAATCCGACGACATCACCGTGCTCACCATTCAGCGTCTGCCCGTCACCGATGCGCCCCGTCACGAAAAATGCGAACGAACGCTGGCCTCCAACTTATTCTGACGCGTAGATTCGACGCCAACTCCGCACCGAGCGCCGAGCCTTTGCACGTTCGTTTCGTTGTTATCGACACAGGTGACCTCGTGGCCCTCAAGTGCGACACAGGGAATTTCCCTGGGCCATGGCAAGGCTCGTCGGGGCTCATATATCTTCGAACAGCATTGTTTAAATCGGTGACTCGGCGAACCGTTCCCATCAGTGAGGATGAGCACGTGCCGGATTGTTGATAGTGAACAGAGACGAAGTGCAATCGAGAGTGCGAGCGCGATCGGAGTACGTCATCGCACTGCTTCAAGAAATGATTCAGCCGGGCCTGTTGATTGAGAAGGAAACCGGGTCAACTTGTTGAAAAATTGTGCTCTACTGGGAGGCTCATGTGGTACGTTTATTGATAGAAAAGAACCGTGCAGGTCGGGAACGGGGATATACCGGCCAACTGTTCACATCACAAATCAGTTCGTTTGGCAGCACAGCTTGATTGCGGAGGAGAAACGCATGCACTCTCACCTTTTTAAGTCTTGGAGCCGGGTTTTCGCATTGGCGCTACTGGCGTCGATTCCTGTGGCCTTGGTTGCGCAGGAGGCACCCAAACCCGCTCCCAAGAGCTCTTATTCGGATTCACCCTCGCGCTGGGACATCTTTGCGGGCTATAGCTATCTGTCGCCCAAGGGAACTGTCGACGTTCTTCAAACGGACGGCGTAACCGTCTTGCCGCAGACGTTCAAGTCGATGGAATCCGGCATGCTGGGGAGCGGGGCCTACTACTTCAACAAGTATGTCGGCGCGCAGGTGGAAGGCGGAGCGCACGACCTGTGGGTCAACGATTCAACAAATAGCAACTCCGGAATCGGCACCATTTCGGGCGGACTGATTTCCCGGTTTCCAACCGCCGACATCACGCCTTTCATTCACGGCCTGGTAGGCGGGGCGCGGGTCGGAGGTCCTCAGCATGAGCCCTTTAAATGGGGTGTCTCTCTGACCGCCGGCGGCGGCATGGATTACCAGACCCCGTGGTTTAATAACCACCTCGCAATCCGTCTGTTCCAGGCCGATTACGAGTACATGCATGTGAACTGGGGTCCGGGCATCTGGAGAGGCCGCGCAAATCTGAATTCGGCGCGCCTGAGCACGGGCATCGTGATCCATGCTGGTTCGCTGGCGCCCCCGCCGCAGTTGACGGTGGCCTGCGCGGTCAACCCCACCTCGATTTTCCCAGGGGACCCGGTCACGGCGACCGCGACCGTGGGATCGCAGGATCCCAAGCTGAACGTGATTACGAGCATCTCCGGCGACGGCATCGCTACCCCGAGCACCAGTTCCACGGCGACTGTGGACACGGCGTCGCTTTCGCCGGGACAACACACGGTGAAGTGCGATGCCAAGGAAGGCAAGCCCGGCAAGGAGGGCCTGAAGCCCTGGCAGCTAGCCACCCAGTCCACGGCGACCTTTACGGTGAAGGAATTCGAGCCGCCGACAATCAGCTGCTCCGTGAGCCCAACCACCATCAAGCCAGGCGACAGTGCCAGCATTACGGCGACTGCCACCAGCCCGCAGAACCGTCCGCTCACCTATACCTACTCGGCATCGGGGGGCAACGTGACCGGAACCGGCGCCTCGGCGAGCTACTCGTCGACAGGTGCACCGACGGGACCGGTTTCGATTACTTGCAACGTGTCTGACGACAAGGGCCACAACGCGTCGTCGAACACCAATCTCAATATCCTGGCGCCGCCGCCACCGCCGCAGCCGCACGCCTCGGCGTTGTGCTCGATCACCTTCGAGACCGACAAGAAGCGTCCGACGCGCGTCGATAACGAAGCCAAGGCCTGCCTGGACCAGGTGGCACTGAGCCTCCAGAACCAGTCGGATGCCAAGGCCGTCGTCGTGGGCGAGTCGAATGCCGCGGAGAAGGCCAAGCAGGACAAGCTGCAGAAGGCCGAAGCCAAGCGCCGTCATCCGAAGCCGGTGGAAGACACTGCGGCTATGCGCGCAGTGAACACCAAGGACTACCTGGTGAAGGAGAAGGGCATCGATCCTTCGCGCATCAGCGTAGCCACCAGCGCAACCGACGGGCAGAAGGTGGAAGATTACCTGGTGCCGGCGGGCGCGAACTTCGGCTCCGACGTGCAGGGCACGACTCCGGTCGACGAGACCGCGGTCAAGCCGCAGGTGCGCAAGCCGCTGCCGGAAAGGCATCACCACGCGGCCAAGGCCAAGTAGGTCAACCAGGCAGGCGTGCCGCAGAGCTTGAGCGGCACGCCGCCTGCAATTCTCCGCTGATCGTTGAGGTTGACCGGGGTGCCGGTCAGCCTCTTTTGTTCTCATAATCAATCCTCGCGCTTGGATGCTTTGATTGCGAATCTGCTGGAATGTGAACGTCTCAGTCCGACTTGTGCCGGCAACCCTCCTGGTCTCGCTCGTCCTCATTTTTTCGCCGCTGCACGCCCAGTTGCCCTGGCTTGCGGTCGGTCCCGACGGGGGCGATGCGCGCGCGATTACTGCCGTAAATGGTGATCCCAGCCACCTCTACATGGGCGCGATCAACAGTTGGATTTTTGAGTCGACGGATGCAGGCGCGTCCTGGCATCGACTGGCAAAGTTGGATTCGGCCGACGACCTGGTGGTCGACCACATCTTTGTGGATCCGGGAAATCCGTCGCGGATCTATGCGGCGGCATGGAAGTTCGATAAACCTGACGGCGGACTGTGGATCAGCCGCGATGGCGGGAAAACCTGGAAGGTCGACCCCGGATTACAGGGTCAATCGATTCGCGCGTTCGCGCTGGCGCCCTCCAATCCCAGAATCCTGTTCGCTGGAACATTGCAAGGCGTGTTTCGTTCTATGGATGCAGGCGATTCATGGCAACAGATCAGCCCTGAAGGAAGCCGGGAGATCCACGAAGTGGAGTCGGTGGCGGTCGATCCCAGGAACCCTGACATCGTCTACGCGGGCACATGGCATCTCCCGTGGAAGACTTCCGACGGCGGCAAGAACTGGCAGAACATCAAGCAGGGAGTGATCGACGACTCCGACGTGTTCTCGATCATCATCGATCCCGAGCACTCCAACATCATCTATGTGAGCGCCTGCAGCGGTATCTACAAGAGCTACAATGCGGGCGCTGTGTTCAAGAAGATTCAAGGCATACCGGCTACCGCACGCCGGACGCGCGTCCTCCGCCAGGATCCCGTACACCAGAACACGGTATATGCGGGAACCACGGAGGGCTTATACAAAACCACTGACGCGGGACGAAGCTTCCAACGCATGACCGGCCCCGACGTGATTGTCAATGACGTTTTCGTCGATCCCAAGAATCCCGATCGCGTCTTGCTGGCGACCGATCGCAGCGGCATGCTGACCAGCGACGACGCCGCTGTCAGCTTCAAGGAAGCGAATCACGGCTTCTCGGCGCGCAAGGTGGAGGCCCTGCTCATCGACGCCGGCACTCCGTCGCGGGTGTATGCCGGCGTGGTGAACGATAAGACGTATGGCGGGGTGTTCGTTTCCGAAGATGGCGGAAGCCAGTGGAAACAGATCGCCGGCGGCCTGGACGGGCGGGATGTGTTCGCATTGGCGCAAGCTGCGGATGGCACCGTGCTGGCCGGGACGAACAGCGGCATCTTCGCGCTGGACGCCGAGTCGGCCGCATGGAAACCCAAAAATACCATTGCCAACACGGTCGCGAAGCCGGTTCCCAGGGTAATGCACGGCAAACACGTAATCGTAGAGAAGAAGGAGAAAGCGCCGCTGCGTGAGTTGGGAACGCACGTTTTCGGCTTGGACCTTTCCGGCGATACATGGCTGGCCTCAACCGCGGGCGGGCTGTATACGAGCAAGGACAAAGGCGAGACCTGGCAGGGAGGTCCCGCCGTCGGCGCTGTCGACTACCTCTCGGTGGCTGCCAAGGGGCCGATGATGGTGGCCGCACGGCCCACGGGGGTGGTCCTGTCGAATGACGCCGGCCAAACCTGGTGGCCGATGGGGATTCCCTCTGCCTTGACGCGAATTCATCGGGTCGCCTTTTCGAGTGATGGGACGCTGTGGGTGGGAGCCCGGGAAGGTGTGTACTTCACCCACGACAAAGGCAAGACCTGGATGTGGGTGCATCGTCTGCCGATGTCCGGTGTGGATGATCTGTTCTATGACGCTCGCCGGGACCGTATCCTGGTGTGTTCGCGCGGAACCGATATTGTGTATTCGATTGACGCGAAGTCGCTGGATTGGAAGTGGCTGCAGACCGGATTTCCGCTGGTTCTCGTCCGGCCCGCCGGAGAGCGGATGATGGCGGCCTCGTTAGACGATGGCGTGCTCGCACAGCCACAGGAAGCCAAGTCCGAAGTTGGCCAGAACTGAGGGCCAACTTCGCAACCTAAAATGGGGAATCCGCGTTTGTCTCCGACAGCGCACTTCTAGGACTTAGAGGTCATCACCCCGTCCGTGGTGTTGTGCCGGATGAGCGGGGCTTTCTTGATAGCCCGCTCTTTCATCATGACGAAAAAGACCGGAACCAGGATAAGCACATGAATGGTTGAAGTGATCATGCCGCCCACGATGGGAGCGGCTATGGGCTTCATCACATCGGACCCGATGCCGGTCTCCCACAGAATGGGCACAAGGCTGGCGAGCACCGCGCACACCGTCATCAACTTCGGCCGCAATCGTTGGACAGCGCCGTCAATCACCGCGGCTTCCACGTCCGCCCTCGTCAGGAGTGTCCCATCCTGCAAGCGTCGCTCCAGCGCTTCATGAAGATAGACCACCATCACCACGCCAGTCTCCACCGCAATTCCGAACAGAGCAATATATCCCACTGCCACCGCAACGCTGAAGTTGTATTTGAGCAGCCATTGCAGCAGAAGACCTCCGCTCATCGCGTAAATGGTGGGGAAAATTAACACCAGGGCCTCCGCGACGGAGTGAAAGACCAGGTAAAGCAGCAGGAAAATCACAAAGAAGACGACTGGAAGGATCAATTGCAAGCGGTGCTTCGCCCGCAGCTCCAATTCATATTCTCCTGACCACTGAAAGGTGTAATTAGCCGGCAAGGCGAGTTTGTCGTGAAGCATCTTATCCGCCCTGGAGACGAAGCCGCCATAGTCGGTGTTGGAAAGGTCGATATAGATATATCCGGTGAGCGCGCCGTCTTCATCGCGGATCATGGCAGGACCATGGGAGAACGAAATGCGCGCCACCTGCCCAAGAGGGACCTGCGCGCCCGACGGCGTCCCAATCAGCACCCCGCGCATGCGCTCAACATTATCTCGAAAGTCGCGTTGATAGCGGACATTGATCGGATATCGCTCGCGGCCCTCGATGTTCTCGGCAATATTCATTCCGCCGATGCCGGACTCCACCGCGGTCTGAACATCCCCAACCGTCAGACCATAGCGCGCAGCTTCCGGGCGGTTCACTTCCACGTTGACGTAGAATCCTTGCGCGACCTTCTCAGCAAAGATCGACCTCAGGTCCGGCAAGCCCGTCAGGACAGCCTGGATCTGTGAGGCCAGCTTCTGAATGCCATCGACATTCGGCCCCTGTACTTTGATGCCCAGGGGCGTCTTGATACCCGTCAATTCCATGTCCAGGCGGTTTTCCACGGGCATCGTCCAGGTGTTCGAGAGCCCCGGGAATTGGAGCTTTTGGTCCATCTGCTGAATGAGCTTCTGATAGGTCATGCCCGCCGGCCATTGATCGCGAGGTTTCAACATGACTGTCGTGTCGTACATGTCGAGGGGTGCGTTGTCCGTCGCGCTATCAGATCGGCCCACGGAACCAAATACGCTGGCCACTTCCGGAAAGCTGCGGAGTATCCTGTCTTGCTCCTGCAGCAAGACCTTCGCTTGTTCAATCGCAATGCCGGGAAGAGCGGTGGGCATATACAAGCTGGACCCTTCAAAAAGGGGCGGCATGAACTGGCTGCCCAGGCGTTTCGCCAGCGGAAAGGTCACGATCAGGAAGATCAGGTTCACCGCGATTGTGATCCAGCGAAAACGTAGACAGAGCTTCAGAATGGGGAGGTAGATCGCCTGCGTAATGCGCGAAATCGGATTCGCCCGCTCCGGACGCAGCCGTCCGCGGATCAGCATCACCATGAGAACCGGCACCAGCGTGACCGCGAGAATCGACGAGGAGCCTACGGCGAGAGTCTTGGTCCAGGCCAGGGGACGGAACATCCGTCCTTCCTGGGCTTCCAGGAGAAACACCGGCAGAAACGACACGAGGATGATGAGCAGTGAAAAAAAGAGCGCCGGGCCTACCTGCTTGGCGGCATGAATAATTATCGTCTTCCGCTCCGGCCCTGACACCGGTCGCGCATCATGCTCCTGCCGTTCGGATAGATGGCGGTAGCCGTTCTCGACCATCACGATGGATGCGTCAACCAGCACTCCGATCGCCAGCGCAATGCCGCCCAGGGACATGATGTTCGAGGTCACACCCAGCCAGTACATGGGAATGAATGACACCAGGACGGCAATGGGCAGAGCCAGAATGGCAATGAGCGCGGAACGGAAATGGAACAGAAAGACGATGATCACCAGGCTGACGATGGCCGCTTCTTCGAGCAGATCGCGCTGCAATGTCTTGATCGACGCCTGGATCAGTTCCGAGCGGTCATATCCAGGCATGATCTGCACGCCGGCGGGCAGTGACGGCGCGATCTCGCGAAATTTCTGTTTGACTCCGTTGATCACGTCCAGCGCATTCATGCCCTGGCGCATGACGATAATTCCGCCCACCGTCTCGCCCTCTCCGTTCCAGTCGGCGACGCCCTCGCGAATGTCGGGGCCGAACGTCACCGCTCCAAGGTCGCGCAGCAGCACCGGCGTGCCGTTCTTGTTCCCCACGGCAACCGTGCTCAGATCATCCAGAGAGCGCAGGTATCCAAGACCGCGGATCATGTACTCCGCCCCGCTCAGGTCGAGCAGTCTGCCGCCCACTTCATTGGTGCTGGCTTTCACCTTGTCGAGCACGGTCGAGAGCGGTATGCCGTATGCCAGCAGTTTGTTGGGATCGAGCTGGACCTGATATTGGCGGACGAAGCCGCCGATACTAGCCACCTCTGCAACTCCCGGCACTGTTTCCAGGGCGTACCGTAGATGCCAATCTTGCAGGCTGCGCAGGTCGGCAAGCGAGTTTTTTCCGCTCTTATCGACGATGGCATACTCATATACCCACCCGGCTCCGGTGGCATCGGGTCCGATGGATGGATGCACATTCTGGGGCAGGCGGCCGCTGATCTGTTGAAGATATTCGATCACTCGGGAGCGCGCCCAATAGAGGTCTGTGCCGTCCTGAAACACTACATAAACGTAGGAATCCCCAAACATTGTCTGCGCGC
>Ga0070717_10002401_pt1 | contig 13214 bp, 13 predicted proteins | sample LARL113metaG_FD_71366 | JGI IMG/M metagenome (GOLD analysis project Ga0070717, IMG submission 71366) | Corn, switchgrass and miscanthus rhizosphere microbial communities from Kellogg Biological Station, Michigan, USA - LAR L11-3 metaG | ecosystem: Host-associated > Plants > Roots > Rhizosphere ... | reverse complement strand
CAAGTTTCAATCCCTCAAGCGGGCGGCGGCCTCTTCAGCCGGCAAACAGGGATACATTCCCTTCCGTGGTGAAAATGTTTCAATCCCTCAAGCGGGCGGCGGCCTCTTCAGCCCTTATAGGCGTGAATGCCCTCACTCCTGTGTTGTTGTTTCAATCCCTCAAGCGGGCGGCGGCCTCTTCAGCCAATAATGGTTTCCAGTGGTACCCATACTCTCTAAGTGTTTCAATCCCTCAAGCGGGCGGCGGCCTCTTCAGCCCACCACAGTTATAGGCAGCCAGAGCCGCGTCATTGCGTTTCAATCCCTCAAGCGGGCGGCGGCCTCTTCAGCCGAAGAGGTGGACACAGACTACTATGGGGAACACGAAGTTTCAATCCCTCAAGCGGGCGGCGGCCTCTTCAGCCTCTTTCTCAATCTCGGCATCAGCACCGCCTGTGTCAGTTTCAATCCCTCAAGCGGGCGGCGGCCTCTTCAGCCCTGGAAATCCGAATTGCTCACGTTCCCAAAGGGAGGTTTCAATCCCTCAAGCGGGCGGCGGCCTCTTCAGCCAAAGAAACGGCGTCTCATTCATTGATTGCTTACAGGTTTCAATCCCTCAAGCGGGCGGCGGCCTCTTCAGCCCTCCCAGGTCGTTTGGTGAGCACTTGATAGATGTGGTGTTTCAATCCCTCAAGCGGGCGGCGGCCTCTTCAGCCTTGGCCTGGTGTGACGTTTCCGGATATGGTTATCGAAGTTTCAATCCCTCAAGCGGGCGGCGGCCTCTTCAGCCAGCCATGTATACAGGTTGAGCGAGCCGATGATGCCGGTTTCAATCCCTCAAGCGGGCGGCGGCCTCTTCAGCCGATTTCTTGCTTGCTGTTTGTCAAGAGCTTGAGGGCCGTTTCAATCCCTCAAGCGGGCGGCGGCCTCTTCAGCCCATGGACCATTTCGGGTTGTAGCTAGTGGCTCATAGAGGTTTCAATCCCTCAAGCGGGCGGCGGCCTCTTCAGCCGCTATGGCGGCAATGTGGGCGCTACCGGGCATCACTTGTTTCAATCCCTCAAGCGGGCGGCGGCCTCTTCAGCCTGTCGTGCTTGTAGTGTAGCATGAGAGCCCGAAAAAGACAAGCTTTTTCGAGAGGCGGGATTTTTGGTGGATAATTCGAGTGGATTTCAGGCACGATTTTGGCACAAAAAGGCTCTAACGCGCCGTGGGGAGCAGTGCGAGAGGCTATGCTCAGCGAGTGCATCACTGCGCCTCTCGCACGGATGAGCTTAGATACTGTTCGTTGGCCGGTACGCGTGCAACTGGAGATCGTCCAGCGTGAGAAAGACGCATTCTCGCTTTTCGACACGCTGCCAGCAGTGGGTAAATGGCATTTGATGGCTTTCTCACTTTACACCACAAACAGCAGTTCCTCGGTTGGTGGTGGGCCTCCCACCGTTTCCACGCGCTTCACGCAGTTCGCGCACAACGGATAAAATCGGACGCTATCCTGCTGCTCCACCAGATGTACTGCCAGTTTGGAGCGTAACAGCACCAGTTCTTTTTGGGACAGGAAACACTCGAATAGCGAATACTGCGTCCATTTCCCGAAACCCAACAGAATCTGGTGGATTTTCGTGCGCCTGCGATCATCGGGAATGTCGTAAGCGATAACATAGCAGGTGGTCTGGCTGTTCTCCTGCCTGCGATGTTTCCAGGCTGCTTTTGTCCTGTTGCTCATATGCCCTTTGTCCTTTACCTCACCAGGAACGGAGGATACACTACGATCTCTCCTGTCAGGTACTTTGCCAGGAGCCGCACCTGCAATTCAATGCAGCGCCGATAGCTCACCTTATAACCAAAAATGGGATGGGTGAGCTCTTCATTCAGTCGCTCTTCGAACTTCGTAAAGAAGACCTTGCGACTGTCTTTCTGCAAGCGATAGGCCTCAAGCTCTACGACAAAATCATCTGGCGTCAACATGCGGTTATTGAGTAAGGTCAGAACAACCGAGTCCACGATAAGTGGCCGGAATTCCTCCATGATGTCGAGCGCCAGGGCAGGCGTACCATAGAAGGAACTGTGCAGGTAGCCGACGAAGTGATCGAAGCCGACCAGTTGTACCGCACTGGCGACCTTGTTGGTGAGCAGTGAGTAGCCGAAGCTGAGCAGCGAGTTCACCGCGTCGGTCGGAGGACGCTTCACGCGACCAGGGAAGGGCCATAGCTCCTGGTCAGAGAGAAATTTGCCAAAGCTACTGAAGTACGCAGCGCTGCCCGCGCCCTCCATGCCCAGGATCGTCTCCAACGGTGTTCCCTCGACGCGGTTGTCTCCACTGGCGACCTGCTGAACAACTCCAGGCTGATCCACCGGTAATGCTGCCAGTTTCGCAAGCAGATCGGCTATCTGCTCAATCGCTGCGCCCATCTCCGGGTCGTCGCGGTGCCGTTGGTAGCGTTGGAGCAGGGTACGCTGGTTCGACAACTTGCCAATCACGAAGCGCCGGGCCAGCTCGCAGCGTCTCGCCATATCATGGTGTGCCCGATATTGTGCCATGCGCAGCAGCGAATTTTTCGAAAATGGGGGCGAAAGACGCCCTTTAAACTGCCCGTAGTATCCCAGAAAGGTGATCTCGATGTTGCGTTCCAGCAGCAGGTGCAGCGCCGAAGCGGTCAAGGTTATCTCTCCCAGTGCCGCTACCTCATCGATCTTGATCAGGGGTATACGCTCCTTGCGTGCGGCCGCGAGTACGAGGCCTCCCGTGCCTCGTTTCTCTGGAATTTCCACCAGCAGGCCGTCTTCACCGTCACGACGTACCAGCGTGCGTTCTTCATTCAGATAGAGCGTTGACATACCTTTCTCCTTTCTGTGATTGAAGCAGTGTCACCTCGTCCGGCAGGCATAACGGCAGCAGGCTGCAGCCGGGACAGCGCACGGTATCTTCACCGCTTAATGGCGGTGGAGGCGTCTCCATCATCGCCACCTGGAAAGCACGGGCAATCGCGGCCAGCGTGCGCTCTCGCAATTCAGTGGTGAACGTCACCTGCACGCGTCTCCGCGAACCAATATAGAAGATGTACCCATATAGGATACGTGGTTTGCCTGGTTGACCGCTCTCTCTTTCCAGACTCTGAGCGGCCCCGGTGTATTGTAGGGACGACCCTTGCGATCGCCCTTGCTCCGGAGCACTCTCTAGTCTCTCCTCCAGGCAAAGCGCCTGGGCGCAGAGCTGCACAGCATCATTGAGCCATCCTCCATGTTTGCCTTGTGCGCCGTGCTTATATTCCACGGGAATGGGCAGCCCATCCTGACCTTCGGTCACATCGGCAAAGCCCGATATGCGCAATCGTTCGCTAAACAGGTACAGGTGTGTCGTCTGGACCTCCCCCTCGCTTGTCGTGCGCGTTGCTGCCTGGTGAACCCGCTGGTGCGCCAGCGTCCCCTCCAGCACATACTCGTTGATGAGCGTGTTGCCCTGCACAAACTGGTAATAGAAGCGGCGCGGGCAATACTCCAGCGCGTTGAGCGCCGAGATGGGGATAGAATCAGGCATAGGGTGATTGGGCATAAGGAATCCTCCTTGATCAAGGGTGGGGACAAGCCCCAAAAGTGCGAACTTTAGGACAGATGAGCGATTTCCAGGGCGTGGGCTTGTCCCCGCCCTGGCAGTTACTCCACCATCCTGAGTTTACACGGCGTGGGATCAATATTGAGAAGCAGGGGGCGCGCGAAGCTGCTCATGGCTACCACGGCTTGACCTGGAGCCAGGTTGGGCAGTCTGTTCCAGAGCGAATCATCGACCCCGCCCAGCGAGCGTTTGAGCCGGTTGATGACGTTGGCATCGCCGATCTTGTGCAGGATGTAGTTATTGACCAGCCCCAGCACTTCATCGGGCAGGTGCTGCGGCAACTGCGTCACGAACGTCAGGCCCAGCCAGCGTTTTCGCCCGCGGCGGGCGATGCGCGCCACCTGCTGGTAGAGCACAGGCATCTGGCGGACGCGCTCCGCCGAGAGAAATTCGTGCGCCTCCTCAATGATAATCATGGTGCGGCACTGTGGCGTCCCCCGTTTCGCGGCCTCGTCGTAGTTCTCATTCTGCGCCTCCATCAGCCCGCGCAAGAACTCGGCGATCACCAGGTTATTGACCTGGGGCGAGTCGGTATCGCTCAGATCGATAATGCTCACCTTGCCAGGGCGCGTCAGATCCTTGTAGGTCAGCGGCCCGGCATCCGGGTTATCGAAAATCTTCAGGCGGATGAGCTGCCCCAATCTGCCCTGGACGACGCGCCAGCTCGTGGGATGCGAAAGCTGCTCGATACCCTCCTTTTTGAAGGCCGCTACGACTTCAGCCCTCTTTTGTCGGAACAGGGGAGTATAAAAGCGGTAATCCGGCCCGGCCAGGTCATCGATCTTCCTTTCGCCGCCCGCCAGTTCAGCGCATGCCTTCACGACATCGTACACGTGCTGCACAAGCATCCTCGGATAGCCAGTCTCCAACTCGTCCAGCTCATACATCTGCTGCTTCTCGTCCTCGTTCGCGGGATAGACCTGCAGGTCAAAGAGGATGCGCTTCACAATGTCATACGACTTTTGATAGCGCTGCTGCTGCGCATCGTTCAGGTCGAGCATCCCCATCACCAGGTAGGGCGAAAGATGGGAGAACTGCAGCGAGAACGCTCGCGTGCGGCCCTTATCGGGGCAGGTCGTCTCGCGCCCCACCAGGTGATAGACCGCTACCTGTTCGACGCCGCGCGCTGACTTGCCGCGCTTGTCAAGGGTCGTCAGCATGGTACGATCATTCGTCGGCTGGTAGATTTCGGTGTATTCACCCTCGGTATCGATGACGATGGTAGCAAGCCCGGCTTGCTGGAAACCACTGATGAGCGTGGAGACGGTCGTCGATTTGCCGCCGCCAGTCGTTCCCAGGATGCCGATGTGACGCGGCAGCACGGATTTTTTATCGGATGGAATAGCAGCCGCGATTTTCTCATAGCCGACCGGCACGCCCAGGGGAATATCACCGTCCAGGTGCAGCGTTTGCGCCGTCTCGTCTATATCCAGCACGAAGACGGGACTATTGGGCAGCGGACGAAGGCGCGGCGGGATGATGGTTCCCTCGACCTCCTCGCCCAGTAGTTCCACCTGCACGCGGCCATGATAGCGCGGGATAAAGATGCCGCCGCGCACCGCCGTTGTAATCATGATGGGCGCATCACCGCGCAGCCCATCCGGCTCGGCAAAGGGGCCTTTGACGACGATGCCGAGATAGCGACGGTTGTCGGTCACGCTGCGAATGCGCACCAGCGCCTGCGAGGGCGCGGCATGAACGGCATCCTTCGGCAGCAGCACCGTCACGGTGTTGTCCTCGCTGTTCGGCAGGTCAAACATCGTGCGACCGATTGCATCGATATACTCGGGCGGTTCGCTCCATTCACCTCCGGCCTCGGCGGTATCCTTGGCAAGTTGCTCCATGACATCCTCAGGGAGCGGCAGGCTCACCTGCAACTGCTCCGGCGTTATATGCATATCTTTGTTGGTCTTCTCCATGATCCTGCTTGCTCTCCTTATATCTATTGCCTTGTCTCTCGTTCGCCAAGATAGCGGAATGGCGTGCCAGCTTCGGTGTATGCCTGCTCGATATAGCTGCGAAAGGTGCTCGATCCAAATGTGGAACGGCAGACGGTATCGGCCAGGTCGATCAGCATAGGAAAACCACGATGTTCCTGCAACACGCTGTCCGCCATCGCGATCGAGGCTGCCAGGCAGGCATGATCCCGGTGCGCGTAGAACAGGCGCACAGGAGCCTGCGATGACGCACGGTAGAGTCCGATCACAATCTGCGGCCCCAGTTCTTCGACAAACGACTGCACCTCTGCCTTCAAGCCTTTGCCGGGTGGCAGATGACCGGCGGCGATATCGCGCATGGACTGTAGCGGTGACCCGACCAGGGCAAATTCCAGTGGATGCAGCGCATCGCCAAGCGTCAGCAGCACGCGATCAGATGGCGCGCTGGTCACGAAGACCCAGCGCTTGTGCTGTATCAGCAACTCGCGCCACATCTGCATGCTGTAACGCAGTAACGGCATGTCGCCGCCAATCACCAGCCCACCGCCGGTCAGCAGTTCATACGGGACGGGATGTCCGTGCCCCATACGCCAGATCGCTTCCGATTTGTGCAAGAGAATGGCCCGCTCCGCGTATGCCATGATGCCGCGCTGGGTAAAGTCGCTGAGCCTGTCGCGCGTACTCTGCGCGTCGGTGCTGTCGCGCCTGCGTCTACGTTCGAGCAGCGCCATCGCCTCCTCAATCGGGTCAAGCCCGCCGACGCGCAGGTCGCGCCGGTACAGGCGGTGGACCCAGGTGCCTTGATTCCCCTGGTAGGAGACCAGCGATACCCCGATCTGCGCGATGGTGATTGGCAGTGTGTCGTGCACGAGGCTGGTGCCATCACACGCCTCAACGCCGCCGTTGAAGAGCAGGCCACGATGAATGCGCTCAAGCGTGGCAACGTCAACCTTGTAACATCCAGCCTGCTGAGGCGCCTGGGGATGTGTGAAGACGGCAGGAAAGAGTTCCGAGCGGATGCGCTCGCGAATCCGTCCCTCCTGCTCGACAGCCTGCGCGACCTGCTGCTCGAGCGCCGCGTACATGGCGGCCAGGTCATCGCCCAGTTGCCACGTATCGATATCCAGGGGATTCTCGACCGACTCCCCGAAGGCGGCCTGAAACTGGTTGGCCTCCATCGCCAGGATATCATCCAAATTGCCCGCGTTGCCCATGCCGGGGTCATCAGGTAGATGTTCGTCGGTAGGTTGCTCGCTCACCATGTTCTTTTACATCTGGCTTCGTGCTCTCACTACGCGAATGCTTTACGTTGCTCACTTTTTATTCCCATAGTGCCTGCAAATTTTGACGCGAACATGCGTCACATCCTACGAAACGCCGAAGAGCCAATCGCGAAATGTAGGTTCCCCAAGCTGGGCAAGTACATATCGCGCATAGGAGGTGGCAATTGCTCCGGGTAAACCGTAGTGCCGAGTGAGTACCTGCGTTACATATGCCAGTCGCCCGTCGAATCCTCTGGGAGCCGTGGCCTGCTGCATCAATGCGCACAATGATTCTGCGGGCGCGAGGAGTTCCAGCGCCAGCCTGTCTGCCCTGTTTTCGATATCAATGACGAGATTAGTGGGCAGACCGCTCTCGGGACGCTCCATGACATGACTCATCGCGCCTAAATGCACGCTGCTCATAACGGCGTGAACGCGCTCTTCCAACGTGGGTGCGCGTTCACCGTCCAGAACGGGCAGAATAGACGGGCCAAGCGCGCTGAGGGCGCGCTGGCGTGGAAGCTGGTAATCGAGCAGAAAATGAGCCAGTTCGTGCGCCAGCGTGAATCGTTGTTCTTCGTCGGCATCGCTCGCGTCAACAAAGATTATGCCTTTCCCCCTGTTGGCCAGCAAGCATCCATGCAGGCGGCGATCTTGCCCACGGATGCGATGAGTAATCTTGACGCGCCGCGTCCAGGCCAGAACGTGATTGACACGCAGGGCTGGAACCGAGTAGACCTCCAGCGGCAGCGCCAGGGTAATCGCTGTTTTGATATCGCGGGGGAGCCTGCTGGTTCCGTCGGCGCCATCCGCCATTTCCCAGAATTCCTGGGCCATATTCTCGATAAGGTAGGAATTAACGGGACGATCCATCGGATGACTCGTATTCGCTAGCTGCGATATCCGGCGCTTGAGGCTCCTCGGACTCGTCCTGGTCACGAGCGGCCAGCAGCGTTGGTCGGGCAGCTTCATATCGATGGCTGAGCGCCTCGCGTGACTCGGCTGCGCGAATCACCATCGCCAGTTGCAGCATATCAGCATGAATGTAGGCCGCGATGTGCTCCACATCCTCGCGAAAGTGTGGCGCGGGTCGTGGCCGCTCGCAGAGCGCGAGCCGGGGAATCGCCTCGAGTTCACACCCCAATACTGTCGCCAGCTGCTGGTCGTCCAGCCCTTCCTGCTCCTTATAAAGTTGTAGCGGGCCAGCCAGTAAGTTTGGGCGTTCCTGCGCCAACTGCGCAAGTCGATCAAGAGAGGGTTTGTAGTGCTTCATTGTGCTTCTTCTCCTGTGCGTGTGAGCCACCGGGTCAGGTTGCGCCGCAATCGCCGCGCTATGCGATACTGTGCCAGCTTCGCCAGCCTGATCTGTTCGTTGCTGGGTAGCTCATCGAGATGCAAGAGGTGAATATAGGGTTCCGGTGCATGTACGTGGTGAATGATGAGTTCGACAATGCCTCGCTCTACTGGATCAGGAAACATCTCGTCGATGACCGCCCACAGCTCTTCGATCTGAAGCTGGTCGTCCAGGTTTTCCAGGCTTCCCGCTCCTTCATCCTCTTGAAGGGCAAGATCAAACAGGGAAACCTGGTGGGCCTGCACGCGCTGTTCCCTGGCAAACGCATTCTGGAAATCGCGGTAGGCCGACATGACGAGGTAGCCGAGCAGGCTCATACGACCGGGGTCGTAGCCTTCAGGCTTGTCGTGATAATCCAGCAGCGCCTGTCCAACGGCCTCTTCAACCAGGATCGGATCAGCCTGGTAGCCCGCGCGTTTGCTGACATCCTGCACCAGCGCGTCGTAGAGCCACTCGGCCAGTTCCGCGAAGGCAATGGGATCGCCTCGCGCGCGAAGGCGCTGGTGAAATTGATATTCTTGTGGTGTTGCCTGCATAGTCGTTGCGATTCCTCCCACTTCTAAGATCATCGCTCTATACTATGTTCCCACAGGAGAGGTTCCATTTGACACGATCTCTTTCTATTTCAGCCGATGCGCCTGAAGACCAGTACATGCTCCTCAGGGTACACCTGTGCATCGCTACGCGCGCTGGACGAAAATCGCCCTGTCTTTTTATCTCGGGTGCTCACCAGGACACGCACAGGGACCTGGCGCACCATCTTCCGCTCTAACTCAAAGCCCACGCTGCAAGCCATTTCGCACAGCGCAGCCGACGTCGGGATGGTGACGCCGCGCCGGTAGGAGTCACCGACGATCAGCGCGAGGTATTTCCCTGGTGCTGTGACTCTGACGAGTTCTCCAAGCGCCGCTCTCATGTCCTGGAAGTAATAGCGCAGCGCTCGTACTTCCGCATGCACATCGCGAGCGACGTTTTCGGTCGCCAGCGAAGCCAGTTCTGCCAGGGCTGCGTCGGCCAGGTCGGAGCCGGTTTGCAGCGAAGCGGTCCCCGCCTGGTTCCGATGCGAGATGCTTTGTGACCCGATCCAGGCATCTCGATGATGATCCGGGCAGAGAATGCCGTAGCGTTCAAACCAGATTTGGGTCAGCTGGTGGATTTCTTTATACTCGTAGCAAATGGCGTAGGGAGGGCTGGTGACAAGCAGGTCAAGGGTGTTGTCTGGCAGCTCCAGTCGCCGGGCATCTTGCAGGCTGATGGCGCATCGCTCTACCAGCGCACCGGGATTGACGCCACGCTCAATGAGATCGTCCCAGTACAGCCGGTTGCGCTGTAGCATGCTGAGAACCTGGCGGCGAAACTCCTCGACCGGGTCTCCCAAAGTCTTGCTCAGGTCTTTTTGCGCTTTCGTGCTGCCGCTCAGCCAGATCGAGCAGCGTTTCAGGATATTCGAGAAGCCGCAGAGGAAGAAGGTGCGCACCACTTCATCAGTAAAGGATAGGACGTGTTGCAGGATAGCCTCTAAGCTCTCGCGATACGCCTCCGGGAACCAGTAACCAAGACGTGCTTCACCCGTGGCGCACGCGATGTCGATGCTAGAAATAATAGCTCGTTCCGCCTCGGTAAGGGGTCGCCTGCTGAGATGAGGAACACCATCCAGCAACACGTCAAGCTGTTGCCACACCTTAGATAAAAGGCATGGATCAATCGGTATGCACTTCGCCCAGCTAATGAGCAGCGCCACCTGGCTGATATCCGACCCCCAGAAATGCCTGCCCAGGCGCAGCGCTTCGATTCCAGTCGTACCCGATCCGAGAAAGGGGTCGCCAACCAGGTCACCAGAGGCGGAGTACGCTTCGATCAGGCGGCAGACCAGTTGAGGAATAAATTTCGCGGGATAGCGGTGATAGCCATGCGGTCCCCACAGGGTCTCCACTCGTTTCAAATGCGCAAACGTCCAATCTTCAGTCACCTCTGTCAACTGCTCCTCCTACTGCTTTTTATCCCTGGATAATCTTCTACACCGAGCGCACCTGCCCCATCCCCATCGACGTCTTATACCCCACGCCACAATAGAACGCGAGTTGTGCCAATAACAGGATTTGCTGGCGTACTGTCAGCGGGGACCCTGCCGTCGTCTCTTCGCACGAACTGCCACGCAGGTGGTATTTACACATCCCCACGAAGCCTGGCTGCTGGTGCGTCGTAAATCTGACGTGGTGCGTCTTGAGTTCATAATCGACTATAATCACGCCATCTTCCTGGATGTACTGTTCAATACGATCTTTCTGTACCACACCCACCAGTTCGGGCGGGGCTAACTCCTCCCAACGCCTTGCCAAACCAGGGAAGATATACTGCGGCAAGGGTAAACGCGCGTGGTGTTCGCCATATCCCTTGTTCCTTGTATTGCTGCGGTTGACGGTTGTGAGCGAAGCAAACTCTAAGGTCAGCGGCTCGGTAGCGCCCAGTTTCTGGGTCTTTGCCTTCTCTACCAGGGCATTAAGCGAAGTGAAGCCTGTCCATCCTGACGAATCGTCGTTATTCATGATGACTTCTTCGAGCGAGAAAATCTGTTTACCTATGCGCATGAATGGTTGTTTCCTTGCCATAAGTTCGCTCATCTTGAAGTGCATGAGTGCATTGTAAAAGAGTGGGAAGAGCTCGCCCAACAGCAGCGTAATACGCACAGTATAGGTTTTTTCTGGGTCCAACGGTAAGTGTACGTTGTCGCGTTCCGCTTCACGCATCCTTAACACAGGCACGGGAAATTGCAGGCTGGAGCAGGTAAACAGGCGGCGTTTATTCTCATTATGCAGCCATGCGGCTATGTCGGGTGCAACTTCCCTCAACCAGTGAAGCCACGCGCCATGCACCAGTTCGCCCGAGAAAGGCATGAGTGTTCCTGCTTGTAGTGGCCGCAATTTTAACAGGAAAGCGTAAAGCTTAGCAGGAGCATCGGAATGATACGGCAGGTCCATTACAAAACCATCCTTTTCCCATCACACCGGAATTGTGGTGCAACATCGTTACTTTTCACTATCAATTATGTAGATTACCAAACTAACCCGACCCTCTGTAGGGGCCGATTTATCGCGCCCAGCGCCGATTTATCGGCCCTCGGTGCCTGTTCCGGTATCTGGATTATTTTGTTAAAAGTCATTATCGTCAAGTAGTTCCAGTATCACCATTAAGAACTACCGTATGTTCTACTAGAAATTCTACCTATATTTCTGAATTTTCACCATCGATATGTTATAATCACACGTGGCTAACCTACGAAATAGGCAGAGAGATCAAATCGCCAGGAGCATAATTTGTTATGCGCGAGGCAACGACAATGGCTCCATCAAGTTGTGGTTGGTGACAGGCAATCCAGGCTACACCTGTTCCACTATAGAGACGTACAAGGGCGGTCAGGAGCCAATGCGGTACAGCGCCACTCAGGATAAGTCCACGTTCGGTTGGTACAGGTGGAAATGAGAGGTGTTCCGCCTCTGTATAGTCGAGATATTTTGTCAGGATGTTCATCTTGAGAACTGTTGCATCCTGGTGTTCATCAAGCCATACGTGAAGCTCTGGCGAACTCTGAGTATCGGCGTTAGAGATGTAGAGAGGTGGCGGAGCAACCCAACCCAGGCGCGAGTCAAACTGGTAGAACGGCTGCGTTCCCGTTTGCATTACCAGGGCACCATAGACCCAGTTCGGAGCTCGACCGTAGACGGCCATAGGGATATTGGCGGGTAGTTCGGCAAGCAATGACGGTATCATCTCAGGCTGCCAGCGTTTCGTTTGTGGTGCCCATGCCTGTATGAATGTATTCAGGTTTGCTACCAGTTCTACCGGAGCCGTGTCCAGGTGCGTTTTCTCTAGCTCCCCCGGAGCATAGGCAAACAAAGAGGCGAGGCGTGCGACCAGTAGATCGAAGAGAGGGCCGCTGGCAAGTTTACCACGCTCCAATCCGGCGATCGTTCCTTCGATAACTGGTGCTTCCGAGGTGATCTGGGATTTGCCGCTGAGTTCGGAATAGAGCACGGCCAATGGCAGTAGCCCGCTGATCTCCACCAGCTGACGCCAAAACGCAGCGCTTTGTGCATCATCCGCGTGCAGCAGCAACAACGAGTGCGTACAGCGATGCAAGATACCCAGCTGATCTTCTTTAGGCAGGCCGCCAATATCAACCAGTAGTGGGAGGTGACGACGTTCTAAGTCACGACAGACGAGTTTCACAAACGTGTCTGACCATTCTCCTCTGATGCGAATGAGGCGCACCGAGTCCTGTTGAATTTCCTGCGACCAGTCGCCTTCACCATCCGGGCAGGCGCGCAGCACATAATGATCGATATGTCGTTCACGTAGTGCTTGAGTCAAGCTATATGTCAGTACAGATTTTCCTGCATGTGGAGGTCCACCGATCAGGACGGCAGGCATGAGACTTACCATAAGTAACTCCCGTCTTGCCACTGGTGTGGCTTCTCGTCAGAGAAATATTGAAACGAGGCAATGATGCCAGAATATGTACACACGATGGTAGCAACCCTGGGCGGACAGCCGCAAGTGGTGACGTTTACACTCGATCTGCTGCTCCAACGCGACTTTCCTATCAGCGAGTTAATTCTTCTTCACCCGGAATCGTCAGACGAACGCCTGCAGCACTCACTGGCATGCCTCAATGCCGAGTTCGTTGGCGACTTCTACCAGTTCGGTGATCGTCCCCTGCGTTGTCGTCTGCGTTCATACGTCCTACAACTCGACGATGCTCCCCTTGAAGACATCGTAGACGACACCAGCGCAAAAGGCGTTCTCGACACCGTTCACCGTCTCGTCCGTGACCTCAAGCAACAACACCGCCGCATCCATCTTTCAGTCACCGGTGGACGCCGCCTCATGTCCCTGCTGGCGATCTCAGCCGCCCACCTGCACTTTGACCACCTCGACCACATCTGGCACATTTACACGCCCTATGCGATCAGGCCGGACGTCAACGAAGGGGCGCAGATGCATGTTCCAGCCACAGCCGGAGTGCGCCTGATCGAAGTGCCATTCGTGCCCTGGGGCACCTACTTCCCCAC
>Ga0070717_10002400_pt1 | contig 13216 bp, 13 predicted proteins | sample LARL113metaG_FD_71366 | JGI IMG/M metagenome (GOLD analysis project Ga0070717, IMG submission 71366) | Corn, switchgrass and miscanthus rhizosphere microbial communities from Kellogg Biological Station, Michigan, USA - LAR L11-3 metaG | ecosystem: Host-associated > Plants > Roots > Rhizosphere ... | reverse complement strand
AATGGCGCCGGTCCGCAGGTAATCGCCGTATGCGAAACCGCCCGGAACAATAATAGCGTCGCAATTCTCTAGTTCATGAGATTCGTGCCAGAGAAAGCTTACCGGTTGCTTCAGGACTTGCTCAACCGTCCAAAAGGCGTCGTGGTCGCAGTTAGAACCGGGAAAGATAATGACGCCGAACTTCATAAATCTTCCTTCAGCAAGGGATTTGATCCGAGTCTAACATGAACAAAACTGGAGAACCGACTCATGTGTTAGTAAGGCACCTCGTTGGTGGGCTGACGCTCAGCTCTCTCGTAATCATCCGATGTCGTGCGGTAGCAGCGCAATCGCGCCTGCCGGCGATCCAGGTCTGCGATCGGACTTTCTGCCGCATATTTCCAACTGGAATTCGGCTGTTTCGCTTGCTGTCGGTGTTGCATAAGGCTCCGCATCTCCCACAGATTTTCATCGCAAGTGGTGTCGCGCATCGCATTGACCTTGTGCAGCAGCGAGTAATTCAAACCAGACTCGGACAGCGGAGACTGGTAGGGTAGGAAGTCATATATCAGCTTGATGAATCGCGACTCTTCGTTGCTCAATTCCTGCTCGGCCACAAAAACTTCATCATTGGCGAAAAACGAAGACCGCGGATATTCGACCGCCAGCGCAATCAGGCGCACTTCGATTTCCTGTTTTCTGGGTCGAGGCCAGCGCAGCTGCCCATCTGCCGCAGGCACTTCGCTCAACAGCACAAACACTAATCCGACCAAACAAAAAATCGGGATGCGAAAAGATTTCATGAGCTGGCGCTCTGGTTTTGATGGCTGGGCCTGAGAGCAGGTCCGCGTGTCAGCCAATACCAGGGCTGACCACCATTCAATTATAGCCAGCCCGAAACCTGTAGCTTTGGGCAGTTGTAAAAATTTCGTCCTTTAAAGTGCAGGCTTCGTTTCTTACGCTCGCAGGCGGAAGACTTCGACAATCGGCGTCCGGGGATTCGGTTGAGTGGAATTAGGCCCCCCCAAGTCCGGCAGCGCAATAATGCCGACCACGTCGTAATTTGTCGCCAGGTACTGACCCATCCAAGTGAGAACGAACGGCCTGGGGCCGGGCGCGACTTTCCAATCGTCCACCCAAACAATGAACTTGGGGCGCGCGCGCTCGACGTCAGCGATCATCTCTTCTTGCATGGCCGCAGCATACGGTTGATCCTCCGTTAGAGGATATGTGTATATATATCCGGTCACCGACCGGCGCCTCGCATAAAAGTAGGTTTGGGGGTCAGATCCGAGCACCGCAAAGCGTTCGCCTGTCGCGGTATGGCTCTGGATGTACTTCGCCACCTGCACCAGTTCGACAAATGGATCTCTCGGATAAATCGATCGGCAGGCCGTGATTGGAGCCATGACGAACAGAAATTCTCGTTCTAACCAAAGCACTCCGGCGAAAGCTAGTACAAACAGCAGAGCAGGAACGGCCAACAATGCTCCACGATTGAGCATGGCAAGGCGCCTGGTCGCGGAGCTGACCGCAGCCGCCGCTAACAACGACACCGCGGGGAGTAGAACGATGAAATAGTGTGGCCGGAAATACAGTCCGGGACAGACTGCCAGGAACGAAAAAAACAGGAATGTGTAGCAGAATCTGCCGCTTGGTTCCGCGTTCGAGTTCCACAAGGATGCAGTTATTCCCACCAGCGCAATAATCCAAATCGGCGCCGTGGGAATGATCACTCCGGCCGCGTTCGTACGGAGATATTCCAAGCCGTGGCTGAAGTCCACACTCGTCGCATAACTACGCGCGTACGAAAAGGTCCAGAACCAGAATTTCTGAAATACGCCCACGCGATAGAGGACTACGCAAGTAATCGCAAAAGGAACAACGGTTCCGAGCGCGTAAACAGCAAGACGGGACAGCGAAGTTCGCCAGGTGCCCTTCCGCTTCAATTCTTGCGTAAGCAGGTATACAGCGCCGAAGAGCGGAAAGAAAATTCCCGGTTGCTTCATTACAAAGGCCAGCCCAAGTAGGCATCCCGCGCCAAATATTGACCACGGGGCGCTCTTCTCAAGCCCATTCAACAAGAGCACCAGACCTGCGGTCGCGAATAATACAACGAAGTGAGTGGCGTGGCCCTCGAAGCCGAGGACCCCTGAACTGGTAGACAGTAATGCGTAACTTGCGGAAGCAACCACCGAAGGTAAAGTCCCAAAAAATCTCCTTGCAAGAAGGAACATCAGCAAGGTTGTGATCGCGTTCACAACCAGCACTCCTACGTGAATGCCAGCTGCGGTTTGGCCGAAAACAGACATCATCACGGCATACGCGACATACGTACCCGGCAGTTTCATGTTGTACGCCAACTGGTAAGGTGGGATGCCCTGCAAGAGGAGTTGGCCGGCATAGGCATACTCCCCCTCATCGCGTTCGAGCGGCATCTCCCGCAGGCGATAACGAATGCCAGCAAAAAGCACAATCACCAATGCCACCAGCGCATAGGAAAGGTAAGCCGAACCGTCGCCCGCCCGCTTCGTCGTTTTTTCTTCAGGCGGCCGCACCGGGAGCGCGCTATTTACGACCGGAGCGCTCATTCAATGCCGTCCATGCCAGCCAACCTATCACGCGGGGCTCTCTTCGACTCCCTTATTCTCTGCGCAGGTATCAATTCTGTTACAACTTCCCTGATGAAACATTCGTCTTCAGACGAGATTATCTCTATCCCCGTTTGAGCAAACTTGCTGCAATTTTTAGTATCCCAACAGCCTCCCAGTGCACCTAAAGTAAAGATCCATACTCGCAATTCAGAGGAAGGCGATCATGTCAGAGAAGCAAGCAACCAGGCGGAAACTTGGCAATTCGGGACTAGAGATTGCACCGCTGGTATTCGGCGGCAACGTTTTTGGCTGGACGGTAAACCAAGCCGGAGCGTCCGATCTGCTGGACCATTTCGTCAACGCCGGATTCAACATGGTCGACACCGCCGACGTTTATTCGAATTGGATACCGGGAAATCGCGGCGGGGAATCAGAAACGATTATCGGCAAATGGTTGAAGCAGAGCGGCAAACGCGACCAGGTGCTGATTGCCACCAAGTCTGGCCTGGATATGGGCAATGGCCGAAAAGGACTTTCCCGAGAGCATATTTTGCGCTCAGCTGACGAGTCCCTGGCCCGCCTGCAGACCGATTATATTGACCTTTATCAATCTCACACCGAGGACGCGGGAACTCCTCTCGAAGAGACGCTGGAGGCCTATGCCGAGTTGATCAAAGCGGGCAAAGTGCGCGCAATTGGAGCTTCAAACTTTAAGCCAGAGACTCTTCGTGCCGCCCTCGAAATCAGCCGTGAGAAAGGCCTGCCCCGCTATGAGAGCTTGCAGCCCGAGTACAACCTCTATGAGCGCGAGAAATTCGAGGGTGAGGTCGAGGCTGTGTGCCGCGAAAACCATTTCGGCGTGATCCCGTATTTTTCGTTGGCCAGCGGCTTTCTTACCGGAAAATACCGTACGGAGAAAGACCTCGCCAATCGCAGCCGTGGCTCGCGCGTGCAGAAATATCTCAATCCGCGAGGATTACGAATTCTCGCGGCACTCGACGAAGTTGCCAAACATTACAATGCAACTCCCGCCCAGGTCTCTCTTGCCTGGCTGCTGGCTAAGCCCGCAATAACGGCCCCAATCGCCAGTGCCACCGACGTGAAGCAGCTTGATGAATTGTTAGGAGCCACAGGCCTCGCTCTGGACGCTGCCGCAGTTCAGAAATTAGACCAGGCCAGCGCCTACTCCGAAGAGGAACGCCGAATCGCCTGACGCCTGAAATCGGTAATCGTCGCTCGGCTATTCTTAAAGAAAAAACTTGGGGAGACAGCCGCCCTCGGCTGTCCAAACGCCTACAAATATCTTTCCCGCAGAATTTTCAGATGGTGAGCCAGATGTCCGCCGACGATGAATGCCATGGCGCGGACCGTGAAGTGATTGTCGCTGGCAATTCCACTGCGCATCCAGGCATCAACCGACATATTCCGGAACAGGGCAATGCTTGCCCGTCGCACATGCCCAAACTCCTCGACGTGCACAGCCCAGGCGATCCTATCGGCTGCGGCTCCGGCCGCGGCAACGTTCTGATCGTAGCTGGGCAGCGGTTCCTTGAACCCGCGCGCAAACCAGAGCGCCCGAAAGGCAAAAACGCGTTCCGTATCCGTGATGTGGTTTAGCGTTTGCCGAATGCTCCATTTCTCTGGCGCGTAACGAACGATAGATGGACTTTTCTTCGGAGATCGAGGCAAAAAACAACAAAGCTTCATCGAGCTGGTTTTCGATCACATGAATTGGATCGTTGCCATTTGCCTGGTTGATGTATGTGAAATAGTACGGCGCCGCTTCCGAAGCTTCTGGTCGACCGATCATAGTCAAGGATTATCGCGCTCGGAACAGCGCGCGGCAACGACACAACCAGAATTGCTGGAAGTTCAAAGAAACGCGTAGCCGGGGCCGGCGAGACTAAGTGGGGAACCTTTGCAGAACTGCAGGATGACGAGAGCGCGCCTGAGGCCACAGCAATGAAATTTATTGTCGTCAGGAACTCGCCGGTAAACTTCAGGAAGCCTTGGTCACATTCGCGGCTTGCGGTCCCTTCTGACCTTGCACGATCTCGAACTCCACAGCGTCTCCCTCCTGCAGGCTCTTATAGCCTTCACTGCTGATGGCGCTGTAGTGGACGAACACGTCGGGCCCTTCGTCACGTCCGATGAACCCGTAACCTTTGGCATTATTGAACCACTTCACAGTTCCTTTCAAGCGATCCACGTACCTCTCCTCGGAGCAGCAGGTCCGAGCATTCCCGCTGGCCCATGTTGATTGCCATTTTGCGTCGCTTGAAGGGCAGTGTCAAGAAATGTAAAGGCAAGAAGATCTCATATCTCCTTAGAAACAGACTTCTTGCGGGTCTTATCCCTTGTCTGCCGATCCAACCAGAGCACTCCGGCAATCGTTTTCGCGTCTTGGATGGTTCCTTTGAAGATCATGGACACCGCTTTTTCTAAGGGAACCAGCTTTAATTCGATGACTTCGTCATCTTCGGGCTGAGCTACTCCTGCCTTTAGATTGCGAGCCAGGTAGATCGACATGGCTTCGGCCACAAATCCAGGGCTGGCCCAGAAGTGCAGCACTCGTTTCCAGCTCCGGGCCAAGTAGCCGGTCTCTTCCAGCAACTCGCGCTTAGCAGCCTTGAGCTCGTTTTCGCCTTCATCAATGCGTCCGGCGGGCAACTCCAAAAGGAATCGTCCCGCGGCATGACGGTATTGATTCTCCAGCAGCACACGCGGGCCGCCGGAACTCTCGTCCACCGCCAGCACTACCACCGACCCAGAGTGACGTACCACATCGCGCCGGGCGCGAACTCCGGTCGGCTCCAGAACGTCGTCTGTAGTGACCCAAAACACGGGGCCGCGATACGATTCGCGTGATGAGACCACACGGGCTTTTTTAAGAGAACGGGAAGAGGACATAGACGTAAATGATACAAGTGAGCGGTTTTGCAAATCTTCCTCTGTGTTGTTCCTTTCTGTGCACTCCGTGGTAAAGCTTTTAGGGTTATAGCGAAGGTTGCGGTTGATGCTAATGCGATCAGCGTGTTAGCCTCATTGGTTTCCCACCCAGCGGCCCAGCTACCGCCGGTGATCCGAGGTCTTTTGTCCATCGTCGAAACCACACCTGCCGTTCGCAAAACCGCCCTCAATGCCGTCCACCGCGAGTTGGGCGCGAAGATGGTCGATTTCAACGGCTGGGACATGCCTGTGGAATATCCTGCTTCGATTGGCGGCGGCATCATTGCCGAGCATATGGCGGTCCGCACCGGAGTTGGCATTTTCGACGTCAGCCACATGGGAGACATCCTCTTTGAAGGTCCCGACGCCCTCGCGGCCGTTCAGCATATTTCTATGAATGACGCGTCGCGGCTAGTTATTGGACAGGCGCAGTATTCGGCGCTGCTTTATCCGCAAGGCACGTTCGTGGATGACGTCATCGTGCACCGCCTCGGAGAACAAGAGTATCTGCTGGTGATCAATGCCGGTACCCGCGAAAAGGATTTCAATTGGGTGCGCGACAACACGCGCCGCTTCAACTGCAAGGTAGAAGATCTATCCGACGATTACACTCAGATTGCTATTCAGGGTCCGAAAGGCGTGGACTTGCTGAACAAACTTACCGACGCGGATCTCTCGCGCGTTAAATTTTACTGGGTCATTCGCGGCACAGTTGGTGGCTTGAAAAACATCCTGATCGCCCGCACCGGCTATACCGGCGAGGACGGATTTGAGATTTACATTCCCAGCGATGAGCAAACCAGCTCGCGAGTATGGAATGAGGTACTCGCTGCCGGGAAGGAATTCGGCGCCGTCCCTTGCGGCCTTGGGTCGCGCAACACGCTTCGCCTGGAAGCGAAGCTACCGCTGTACGGCCATGAAATTTCCGATACCATCAATGTGTGGGAAGCCGGGCTCGACCGTTTCTGCAAAATGGAGAAGCCGGAGTTCATTGGACGCGAGGCCCTGGAAGAAGCCAAATCAAAAGCGCTGACACGAACACTGATCGGCCTGGAGATGATCGACCGCGGAATCGCGCGCGACGGTTATCGCATCTTGAATAGTGAGGGTGAGCAGATCGGATACGTGACCAGCGGTTCCTACGCTCCATTTTTGAAGAAAAACATAGCGCTCGCCTATGTGCCGCTGGAATCTTCAGTGCTCGGGGCCGAGCTGCTGGTTGAGATTCGAGGGCAAGGCGTGAGAGCGAAAGTCGTGCCTACGCCGTTTTACAAGAAGCCGAAGAAGAATTAAACCTGTGGTAGAGCTGCCCTTCAGGGCCGCGTCTTTGTCAGCTCGATTGAAACGCGGTGCTGATGCGCCGCTCTTCCACGGTTTCGAAAAGAATTTGTTAAGGGGGCGAGCAAACAGGATGTCATTTCCCGCCGATTACAAGTACACCAAGGAACACGAGTGGCTGAAAGCGGACGGAAAAACTGCCACCATCGGGATCACCAGCTACGCCCAGGATTCTCTGGGCGACATCGTCTTTGTCGATTTGCCGAAAGTCGGGACGGAGCTCGCCGCTGGCAAAACATTCGGCAGCGTCGAATCCGTAAAGGCGGTCTCGGATCTATATGCTCCCGCTTCCGGCACCGTGACCGAGGTCAACGGAGAGCTTGCAACCTCGCCTGAAAAAATCAATAAAGACGCGCACAGCGCGTGGATGATCAAAATCGCATTGAAAAATCCCGGCGATCTGAATTCGCTGCTATCGGCAGCCGACTACGAAAAATTCGTCACCGAAGAAGGCGGACATTAGCGGACATTAAAGGAATTGAATCATTGAATCATCGGGAGACTGAATCATTTGGGGCCTATTTGGTTTTCAAATGACTCAATCACTAAATGATTGAATGATTCAATCTCTCTATGCGTTATCTTCCCAAATCTCCCGCTGACCGTGAAGCCATGCTCAAGAGCATGGGTGCGCGCTCGATCGACGATCTGTTCAAGTCGATTCCGGCCGAATACCGCTTGAATCGCGACCTTAAGGTGCCGCGGCAAATGGCGGAATCCGAAATCGTGGACTGGTTTCGTGAGCGCTCGCGTGAGAATGGCGATGGGCAAGCTAGTTTCCTCGGTGCCGGAGCCTACTCCCACTATCGTCCAGTTATTATCGATTCACTGATTTCCCGCGGCGAATTTCTAACCGCCTACACGCCGTATCAGGCTGAAATTTCGCAGGGCACACTTCAATCCATCTTCGAATTTCAGACCATGATCTGCGAGCTGACGGGCATGGAGGTCGCCAACGCCTCCATGTATGACGGTTCTACCGCCGCAGCCGAAGCCGTGATGATGGCAGTCCGCCTCACCGGACGCCGCTCAGTTGTCATCGCTCGCAGCGTTCATCCCGAGTACCGCGAAGTGCTCGCTACCTACGCATTTCATCAGGGAATGCCGCTCGTGACTGTACCATTCGCTGACTCGGGACGGCTGGATGCAAACGCAGTCGAAAAAGCAATTACCGCCGACACTGCTTGTCTCTTGATTCAGTCGCCGAATTTCTTCGGCTGTATCGAGGATGTTGAAGCGCTTGCCGAGATCGCGCACCGCAAGGGCGCTATGCTCGTAGTCTCCATTGCTGAAGCCGTTTCGCTCGGAATTGTAGAGCCGCCACGTTCCGCCGATATTATTGCAATGGAAGCGCAGTCATTCGGAGTGCCGATGACGTTCGGTGGTCCATACTGCGGGGTCATCGCCACGCGGGAGGCCTACGTGCGGCAGCTGCCCGGACGCCTGGTTGGCCAAACTACCGACCGCAGCGGTAAGCGTGGTTTCGTGCTTACTCTCGCAACCCGCGAGCAGCACATTCGGCGCGAGAAAGCGACGTCCAACATTTGTACAAACCAAGCCCTGGTAGCGTTAATGGCAAATATTTTCATGACCATCTACGGCAAAGTTGGCCTGAAGGAGCTTGCACGTCAGAATCTGGCGAAGGCCGCTTATGCCGCGCAGCAATTCGGAAAGCAAGCAACTGTGCTCTTCAGCGCTGCTCCTCGGTTCAATGAAATTGTTGTGCAGACCCGCGAAGATCCTTACGCCATCAACTCGCGACTTCTCGGCCACAAAATTGTCGGTGGATTTCCGCTAAAAAAGTTTTATCCCGAGCTCGGCAACGCGTCTCTGTGGTGTTGCACCGAGCTGACCACGCGCAGCACGATCGACACCGCCGTCGGAGTGGTCGCCGAAAGCGAAAGTTCTGAAACTAGTGCGGCCGACGAAGCCACTGTGGCAGAGGTGGCAAAGTAATGTCCAAGCACATGACTCGCAAGGCCACTCGCCACGTCAACCAGAACGAAGGCCTGATCTTCGAAAAATCATCGCCCGGCAAGGCTGCCTGGAAACTTCCGCCACTCGACGTGCCGGAAGTCGATGCGGCTAAGCTTCTGGGCCGATCAGAACGAAAGAACCTCGGAAACATGCCCGAAGTGAGCGAGATCGAAATCATTCGCCACTTCACGCGCCTCTCAACGTGGAACTACGCGATCGATCTCGGCATGTATCCGCTTGGCTCCTGTACCATGAAGTACAATCCTCGCGTCAACGAGGTGGTTTCGCGCCTCGATGGCATCGCTAACGGCCATCCCTACCAGCCGGAGAAGATTTCGCAAGGCGCGCTGCGCATCATCAAAACTCTCAGCGATTGCCTGACCGAAATTACCGGCATGGACGCGATCACGCTTCAGCCGGCTGCAGGAGCCCATGGCGAATTAACCGGCCTGCTGATGGTCCGCGCCTACCACGATTCAAAAGGCAAACCGCGAAAAAAAGTCCTAATTCCCGATTCCGCCCATGGCACTAACCCGGCCACAGCGGCGATGGTCGGCTATGCCATCGAGAATCTGAAGTCGAACTCCAGCGGCATCGTCGATACCGGCATGCTCGAAGCGCAGATGAATGAAGATGTGGCCGCGCTGATGCTCACCAATCCGAATACTCTGGGCGTCTTCGAGCAGGAGATTCACAAGATTGCCGACATTCTTCACGCCAAAGGCGGCTTACTTTACATGGACGGCGCCAACATGAATGCGCTGGTTGGCAAAGTTCGTCCCGGCGATTTTGGCGTGGATCTCATGCACCTGAATCTGCACAAGACTTTTTCGACTCCGCACGGCGGGGGCGGCCCGGGTTCAGGGCCGGTTGCGATCAAGAAATTCCTCGAACCATTCCTTCCCAAGCCCGTTCTGATTTCAAAATCCGATAGTACTCTGGGTTTCGAATATGACCGTCCGCAGTCCATTGGCCGCGTACGTTCCTTCTATGGAAACTTTGGAATGTTCGTGCGCGCCCTCGCCTACATTCTCGCGAACGGGCCCGAAGGGTTGCGACAGACTACCGAAGACGCGGTGCTAAATGCCAATTACATTCGCAAGGGACTCGAGGGAACCTACGAGCTGCCCTACAAAAGTCCGAGCATGCACGAGGTCGTTTGCAGCGACAAGCTGCAGGCGAAAAAAGGCGTGCGCACCATGGACATCGCCAAGCGCCTCATCGATTACGGTTTCCATCCCTACACCACGGCGTTTCCGTTGATTGTTCCAGGCGCCATGATGATTGAGCCCACCGAAAGCGAATCAAAAGAAGAGTTGGATCTTTTCGTTGAAGCGATGCACTCCATCGCGCAGGAAGTTGAAGAAGACGCAGAAATGGTCCGCAGCGCGCCGCATTCAACCCGAGTGTCGCGGCTCGATGAAACTGCCGCCGCCCGGAACCCGGTGTTGCGCTGGAAACCGTAGACCGAAAAACCCACAACCGAAACCCTGAACTCGGTTCAGGCGCTCTTCTTCGAAGTCACTGCATAAAAAGCTGCGGCCTCTTGCTGTACATTTTTTCCGCCGCAATGCGGACATCGTATCTGCCCATCATGTTGCCGCAGGGTGAGAGTTTGTTCGAACGTTTTATGGCAGTCATTGCAGACATAATCGTACACGGGCATGGAATACCTCCCGATGAATTCAGGAGAATTCTAGTCCCTCTGCGAACGTCCAGAGCTGTGATTATTTCTTTTCGGACAATTTCACCGAAGCCTGAGTTTCTTCCCAGCTGATATTCAGCGTGCAGGCATTGCCATCCTGGTCGAAGCTGACGGTGAAATTCTCAACCGGGCCGGACGTTTTCGAAACCGACATCGGAATCCGCGCCAGCTCTTTCGCCTCATATTTGTAGGGAATTCCCCATTCGCCCGTCTCCTTGTTTACGATTAGAGTCCACTTGTTCTGCTCGGGAATAGTGAAAATCGTGTAGCTGCCGGCTGGAATGTCTCTGCCGTCGGCCGACAGCCCCCCAGTTGTTACAAACGTTGTGGCCTCGTTCGCGCCCGTCCGCCACACTTCTCCATAAGGGACGAGCTCGCCGAAGATTTTTCGACCCTTGGCACGCGGGCTCGAATAATCGACAGTAATGGTTTTTCCGTCGGAGAATTTGCATTGCGCCTGCGCTGGTGGGCTGGGGCGTTTGCTCTTGTCCTGCTGAGCGGATGAAATAAGGCACAGCGCGAGAACGAACAAAACAGCAGTAGCAAGTTTCTTCACGATGATGTCTCCTTTAAAGCACGTAGCATATTCAGCCATCTTGATACACGCACCAAGCTCGTTCAACATGCCGGTGCACCGCTTAGACTATCTCCCGCAGCGAAGGTTAGCAATTCGGGAGCACGATTAATCTTGGATCCCTCTGTGGCTTTTTCTCTGTTCTCTCCGTGTAATCTGCGGTCAAGATTTTGATTACGCCAGCCGTGGAGCATACGCTAGGACCAGGGCGCCTACGATAATCCGGTACACGGCAAACGGCGCAAATCCCCGCTTGCGCACCCATGCCATGAACCAGGCCACCGTGGCATAAGCCACAAAAAACGAAACCACGAACCCGATCGCCAGCACCACCCAGCCGTGCACATCGATTTGCGAAACTCCGATTGGATTTTCGTCCTTACCGCGAAGCGACTTCAACAGGTCGTAGCAGGTGGCAACAATCATCGTCGGAATCGAAAGAAAAAATGAAAACTCCAGTGCAGACGCCCGCGACATCCCGGCGACTTGCCCCGCGGCGATGGTTGACATCGACCGCGAAGTCCCCGGGAAAACCGCCGAAAGAATCTGACACGCACCGATCCATATTGCCTGGCCTAAACTCATCGCCTCCATGCTCCAGGTACGAATGCGGCTGCCAGGAGCATTTGGTCCAAGCGCTTCCCAACGGGCATTGAGAGCGTCAACGATCCACATCACGACGCCGCCTATCAGCAGTGACATGCCCATGATGTGCAAGCTCTCTAGATGCTTGCCGATCAGTTTTGTCAATAAGAACGCAGGAATTGCGGTTACAACAAACGCCACCAGTGTCAGGCCGAGCGGATGCGTGAGCGCATTGCGGTCCCCTGTTTCTCCTTGCGGAAACGTGTTCAGAAATTTCGCAATTCGCGAGCGGAAATAAATCGGCAGGCACAAGATCGCGCCCAGTTGGATCACGATGGTGTACATCTTCCAATAGCCGTCAGCCAAATTAATGTGCAGCAGAGATTCGGCGATTCGCAGGTGCGCCGTTGAGCTGACCGGCAGGAATTCCGTTAGACCTTCAATAATTCCGAGCACGACCGAAAGCAAGTAGGCGTTCAAAGACCCTCCGCGCATTAGCACGTCAAGAAACTAATTGCGTAGGAAAATACTAAAACAGGGAAGGCGAGGGCAGAATCAACAGGTGCGAACAAGTGCTTGCGTGGTCAACAGGGTGCGGGTGGCGACTGTCAGGAATTTTCTTTACCTAATTCCGCTTTCGTCGACTTTGAATCCGCCATCCGCGAGTGAAACCAGCTCATATGTGGAAGCGGGCGCTCAACTCGTCGCCGAACAGCGATCAACTCCGCGGTAATCGCGACTGCAATTTCTTCTGGTGTAATCGCGCCAATATCAAGCCCTACTGGGGCATGCACACGCTCGAATAAGCGTTCAGGAATCCCTTCTTTCACCAGCTCGCGAAAAATGGCGATAGTCTTGCGCTTTGATCCGATCATTCCGATATATCGGGCCTGCGTCTGCACCGCCCAGCGCAACACGCGCATGTCATCGTGATGTCCACGGGTCACGATCACGATGTAGGAAGTCTCATTGGGACTCATTCGTGCCATCGCCCGATCAAAATCTTCTGCGATCACTTCTTTAGCCTCAGGGAAACGCTCGCGGTTCGCGTAGCTGTCGCGGTCGTCGACTACATTTACGTCGAAACCCGCGGTTTTCGCGGTCCTGTACAGGCTCAAGGCCACATGACCGGCGCCGAAAATATAAAGCGAAGCTGGAGGTAGTACCGGTTCAATGAAAATATCCAGAGTCCCGCCGCAGACCAGGCCTGTATCGTATTTCGGGCTCTGATTCAGATTAAAAGTTATTGTTCGCGGTTTCTCGCTCTCCATCACCTCGCGCGCGGCTTGCCAGACTTCCGCCTCCACGCATCCGCCGCCGACGGTGCCAAAAATTGAGCCGTCATCGCGAATCAGCATCTTGGCCGTTTCAAACGAAGGAATCGAGCCGCGCACGTTCACGATAGTCGCGACGGCACCCCGCCGCCCGGCCTGCCGCAGTTCCACAATTTCCTCGTAAATATCCATTGATGGAATTATTTGGCCCCGGCAGCAAGAAGTCAAACCACATCGTCGT
>Ga0070717_10002399_pt1 | contig 13217 bp, 9 predicted proteins | sample LARL113metaG_FD_71366 | JGI IMG/M metagenome (GOLD analysis project Ga0070717, IMG submission 71366) | Corn, switchgrass and miscanthus rhizosphere microbial communities from Kellogg Biological Station, Michigan, USA - LAR L11-3 metaG | ecosystem: Host-associated > Plants > Roots > Rhizosphere ... | reverse complement strand
TCCCAGAAAACTACGTCACGTGAAAGCATTTTGATCCGTTGCTCTCTAGTCACCGATTTTAGCTGATATGCCTGTCATCAAAACGACGAAGCCAACCACGAAGGACGCGAAGAGACAGGCAGGAAACCGCTATACTAGCGAACGCTTAGCTCAACCATTCACATCTTCTCTCAAGGACTCAAGCATGACCGAGACACCCTCTTCTAATTCCTCCGCATCCCGCAAGCTGGTAATTCGGAATATTGGATTGTTGCTGAGTGGGAATCTCCAACAACCAATCCTCGATGCTGACACCGTGGTTGCAGTTGACGGACGGATAGTTTCGGTAGGACGGGAAAAAGACGTTGACGTCGGGAACGCCGCGACGGTCATAGACGCCCGCGGAACTGCTCTCAGTCCAGGTCTGATCGACAGTCATGTGCATCCGGTCGCTGGCGACTGGACTCCCCGTCAGAATCAACTGGGATGGATCGACAGCTACATGCATGGTGGCGTGACCACCATGATCTCGGCAGGCGAAGTGCACACTCCGGGGCGTCCGAAAGATGTTGTTGGCCTAAAGGCGATGGCGATTTGCGCCCAGCGATCATTCAATGCATTCCGTCCTGGTGGGGTGAAAATTCATGCAGGCGCGCCGGTAATCGAGCACGGAATGGTAGAGGAGGATTTCAAAGAGCTCGCAGCTGCGGGGGTGACGATCCTCGGCGAAGTTGGCTTGGGTAGCGTCAAGGACGGAAAGACTGGGCGTCAGATGGTCGAGTGGGCCCGGAAGTACGGGATTCAAAGCACGATTCATACCGGCGGGCCATCGATCCCAGGTTCAAGTCTCATTGACAAAGACATCGTGCTCGAGACCGATGCTGACGTCATCGGCCACATCAATGGCGGACATACCGCTCTGCCCGACGATCAGATCACGGCGTTGTGCGGGAAATCTTCACGCGCTCTGGAGATTGTGCACAACGGCAACGAGCGCGCCGCATTGCTGACATTGCGGACAGCAAAAGAACTCAATCAGCTCAGACGAGTGATTCTCGGTACTGATTCCCCCGCGGGATCGGGCGTGCAGCCGCTGGGAATTTTGCGCATGATATCGCTGCTCTCTTCATTGGGAGAAGTGCCTGCCGAGGTGGCAATCTGTTTCGCAACCGGCAATACGGCCAAAATCCGTAATCTTGATTGCGGATTGATCGCGCCCGGTAAGGCAGCGAATTTTGTTTTGATGGACAAAGCCCAGCATTCATCAGGAAAAGATCTGCTTGAGAGCATTCAACGCGGCGACCTTCCGGGCATCGGCACGGTGATCATCGATGGCGTGGTTAGCGCTCAACGCAGCCGAAACACGCCACCGGCGACGCGGATTCCCGAAGTCATGACCCGCTAAGAAGCCTCATAAGTCGTGTCATTCCGACCCTGAGCGAAGCGAACGGGGAGGAATCTGCTGTTTGCTGCCACCAAAAGCAGATTCCTCGCGCCTGAAGGCGTTCGGAATGACAAGTTCTTACTCTGCTAGTTCAGTTTCTGTTCTCATCACTGCAGCCCTAAAGATGCGGCTATTTTCTTTTGATACTCACGCGCTTTTGCGATGGCTTCCTGTTCATTTACGGTCAGCAATTTTCGGTCACGCATAACCACACGCCCGCCAATCACAACGGTTTCCACATCGCTGGCTTTCAGCGAGTAGGCGATTTGCGAATAGACACTGTACATCGGCACAGCGTTTGGCTCGTCCAAACTGATTAGAATCAGGTCGGCCTTCTTGCCTGCTTCGAGCGAGCCGATCTCTGTTTGCATGTGCAGCGCTTTGGCGCCGTCGATCGTGGCCATTTCTACTACCGCTTTCGCGTTCAGCGCCAACGGATCCATTTTCGTGATCTTGGCGAGCTTCGCTGCGAGGTCAATCTCCTCCATCAAGTCGAGGTCATTGTTGCTCCCGGCTGGGCCATCGGTCCCGAGCCCAACAGCAACACCAGCAGTGCGCAGCTCCGGCACGGGCGCAACGCCGCTCGCGATCATCATGTTGCTCGACGGGTTGTGCACGCAGCCGACTTGCCGCTGCGCCAAAGTCTTGCGGTCTGCGCCATCCACAAAAATGCAGTGTGCGGATATGACATCTGGTCCGAGTACGCCGATCTTGTCCAGGTATTGCACGGGCGACATTCCGTGCTGTTTCTGGCTGTCCTCCCATTCTTTTTTCATCTCAGCCGTATGGATCAAGATTGGCGCGTGATATTTACGCGCCAACGCTGCGGCATCCTGAAGGGTCTTTTGTGAACACGTGTAAATCGAATGCGGTGCCACTGCCGCATGAATCAGCGGATCACCTTGCCACTTTTTTAGAAACCTCTCGGTGTAGGCGAGCATCTCGGCGACGCTCTTGTTGTCGGGCGCTGGGAAATCGATGAACGTCTCACCGACCACGCCGCGCATGCCTGCCGCCTTAGTTTCCGCCGCAACTGCATCTTCGAAGTAATACATGTCGGCAAAAGTCGTCACGCCCGAGCGGATCTGCTCCGCTGCTGCGAGCCGCGTTCCGCAGCGCACGAATTCGTCGTTCACGTTTTTGGCCTCAGCCGGGAAGATGTATTTGTAAAGCCAGTCGTTAAGCGTGACGTCATCATGCAGACCGCGAAAAAGCGTCATCGGCACATGGGTGTGGCCATTGATGAATCCGGGCAGAACCAGCTTCCCCTTGGCATCGATCTTCTGCGAGCCGGCGTACTTAGCTTCGACTTCGGCTCGCGGGCCGACAGCGACGATCGTGTCGCCTTTCACGGTAACAACTCCGTCGTTGTAGATGGTTCGCGAGCCATCCATCGTGATGACAGTGCCGCCAGTGATGAGCAGGTCGGCTTTTTGTCGGATTGCCTGAGACGAAAAAGAAACAGGAAGACAACATTCAAAGGCAAGAACCAGAATCAGAGACTGGTAAAGGGTCATTTATCTCCTCAGCAGCTGAAGAAGCAAGCTATTTCGAAACGCCTGTCGCAGCCATGAAAGCGCGACACAGGACCACAAGGTTATCTCATAAATAGTCGCCTCGTCGTGTCACAGGAAATAACTTGGAGGACCTCATTGCGAGAGGCTCATCAAATGCGCTTCGAATAGCCCCTCTACACGCCCAGGCGTGCGTCGCGCGCGTTAGTAAGCCCGTCGCGACAACTTGCGGGCCCTGGAGGGCTGTTATCATATTTCGGCGGCAGAGCACTCCAAGCTTGGCTTTTATCGAGCTCTCGGGCTCGATTTTGGCCTCTCTGGGGTTACCCCAGGGAAACGTGAAGAACTGAGATTTCGTCGCGTGAGCTTCGCTGCGCGACTGCGCAGGCCTGCTCATGCAAGGTGGGACTCGTTGGAGCGTTCTGCCGTTTTCTGTCATGTTGCGCTCGTCACTGTTAAGAGTGCTTGCCACGTCCATTCTCGCTGGCGAGCCGACTGTAGAAGACATCATCGTTCGGGTCAGCCGGACTCTGGGCAGGAGCTGGCGTTGGCTTCCTCCCCTGTCGCAGCGTTACGTCAAAAGGTTCGCCGGACGTACGCGTCCCCGGCGCCGGGACGTGGTCCAGTTTCTTCGTCATGACCCGGGTTTTCTCCGCGCATGGTCGAAGCACTTCCATGAATTGTGGGTGGAGCAGTGGCTAACTGAGCAGCAGCGCATGCAGCCGGTTGCCGCAGCCGAGAGGTGGGATGTTCCCGCCATCGAGTCTCCCGGGGCCTTAGCCGACTGGCTTGGACTGACGACAGTCAAACTGCAATGGTTCGCCGACCTCAAAGGACTCGGGTACAAGAGCAGTCGCCCCAAGTTGAGGCACTACCACTACCGGATATTGGCGAAGCAATCCGGCAACATTCGACTGATTGAAGCGCCGAAGCCGCGCCTGAAGGAATTGCACCGGCAGATTCTGGCCCAGATACTTGAAAGAATCCCACCCCATCCCGCGGTGCATGGGTTTGTCAAAGGGCGATCCATCAAGACGTTCGTCGCTCCCCACGTGGGCCAACGCGTGGTGTTGCGGATGGACTTGCGGGATTTCTTTCCTTTTTTTTCTGCCGCAAGGATCCAGGCCATTTTCCGTACCCTGGGCTATCCCGAATCGGTTGCTGATTTGCTCGGAGGCATATGCACGAATGCAACACCGCGCGATGTCTGGAGCAGGCCCGCGTTCGACATCGATCTCACTCAACTGCACGAAGCGCGGGCGTTGTATTCCAGGCCGCATTTGCCTCAGGGTGCACCCGCCTCGCCAGCCCTTGCGAACCTTTGTGCCTACCGCGTAGATTGTCGCTTGAGCGGCTTAGCAAAATCGGTTGGAGTTGAATACACGCGCTACGCTGACGACCTGGCGTTTTCTGGCAACGAAGCATTTGAGAGGTGTGTAGACCGGTTCTCAACCCACGTCGCTGCCATTTTGCTTGAAGAGGGTTTCGCGGTGCATTTCCGCAAGACTCGTGTCATGCGCCAAGGCGTGCGCCAGCACTTAGCGGGCCTCGTTGTCAACCAACACATGAACATAATGCGACCTGACTTTGATCTCCTCAAGGCGACCCTCACTAACTGCGTTCGGTCAGGTCCCGAGAGCCAAAACCGCGAGGCCCATCCCCTTTTTCGTTCACACCTCGAGGGCCGCGTCGGATTCGTGGAGATGATCAACCCAATTAGGGGAAAACGTCTTCGCACGATATTCGAGCAGATCGAATGGCGATGATGGGTCTGGCGGCCAATCTGCATTGCACCGGCGACCCTTGCGCGACATCTGCCCTTTGTGGTGCGAGCTACCTCAATCCGTCCTCGCCTTTGATTTGGTCTTTGGTTAGCCCTCCCACCCGCGGCAGCGGCCGCCCACTGTCGGTCACCGCGATCGCGACCATAATTTCATTGGCGCGGGGCGCGTCGTTCAGGCGGACCTCCATGCCATCAAAATGGCTGCGCACAAAAGCGGCGTCTTTATGACCGAGAGGGATGTCGAGCGCAACGCCTAATCCGCCGCGCTTCTTTGATGACGGAATCAGCGCGGCACCTTTTCCGAGGACTTTCCGCACCAGCGCGCCTAGTTTCGGATGCAGAACAGCGGCGGCATGTTCCAGTTCGCCATTTTCACCCACGGCGGCAGCTTTGCCATAACTTTCGACCGTGTTCCCAGAAATTCCCAGAGCCGCGACGGCGCGCTGCGTGAGCAGTTCACCGAGTTCTTCGCCAATGTCCATCAACTCGGTCAAGTCCTCGACGTATTTGCCGGCACAGGGATTCTCGATAACTGCTACGCAAGCCGCGCGCCGCGTCGGCGACTGGATGGCGCGGCCCATTTCGGTGCAAGTTTCTTCTACGAAAGTTGCGAGTTTGCGGATTTTAGCTCTCATTTCGCTTCTTTTGCATATCACAATTGAGAAGCGTGCCGACCGCCTCTGTGCTCCTCTGTGTACTCGGTGGTCAGAGTCAAGATCATTAACCACAGAGTACACAGAGGAGCACAGATCGAGTCCTTCGTGACGCCTGCTCTGAATTCAGCCCCAAGTCGATCTCACTCTGCACCTTCATCGCAGCCCGTCTTCCCCCTTGATCTCCGACGCTTTCAATCCGGCCACGCGGGCGTGAACACGAGCGCCTGTCGTCATGACTAATGCCAGAACAATCTCATCCGCTCGAGGAGCATCGGTTAGACCTACTTCCATCGCATCAAAGTGGCTGCGGACGTAAGAGGCATTGATGTGCGTGATGGGGATGTCCAAGCGCGTTCCCGGGCCGCCGACTTTTTTCGTGGAAGCGACTATGGCTTTCGCGCCGCCTAGCAACTCGCGCATTCCATATCCGCCAGGCACATGCCAAAGGGCTCCGTGCTCCAGTTCTCCTGCAGAGCCAACAACCGCTCCTTTCCCAAATCCCTCAACAACATGCCAATCGCCACCTAGCAGCGCAATCAAAGCACGCGCCATTTCGAGTCCGAGCGGTTTCAGATCATCCATGAAACCTCCGATGTTTTCAACATAGCGGCCCGCAAACGGATTGTGTATGACCACGAGCACAGCCGCGCGTCGGAGCGGAGTTGACACGACCGGTCCACCTTCGTGAAAAATCTCTTCCACGGCTGTGAGCTTCTTGCGAATCTGGACTTCAGGCATGGGGCAGGCTCCTGGCCGGGAAGCCAGTCGGGCGGAGTTGTGGCAGGGCGCTCACGGTGCGCGTTTCACCTTGAAGATTCAGTGCGGCTGCGACGATCACTCCTCTCTCGATCAGCTTTCGCGCGGTAGTTGCTCCGAAACTTAGAGCCAGTCCGATTTCTTCATCCGAAAGCTCTCCGACGCCTTGCGTTACGAGGCGAGCGCCCAAGTCGCTATCTGGAGCAAGTTCACAAGCCGGAACTCGCGTGATTGCAGGATGACCCGGCAGATCCACCGCATTCGCGATGACTGTGGCCGCCGCATCGGCGGCAGCAGCCGATTCGGCAAGCACGGTGACAGCATCGGCGATTCCGAGAGAAAAGCTGCGGCCCCGCCATCCGCTGGTCGCAATTCCGCGGACCGGATCAGATGCATGGAGTCTTACTGTGCCGAACAAACATGGATGATCCGGCCGCTCAACCATGCCCACCGTGAACTCTTCCCCCTCCCCGATGTAGACGGCAATGTCGCCGCCGTCATTTACGTAAGCGCGGCCGAGATCTGCGGTCGCAGTCAGTGTGCTCAGAATCTCTTCCGCTACCGCTCCTGCGACCGCCGCCATTGGCGTAATAAACGTCTCAGCCGCATAGGGCATCACCGCGTCAAGCATGCGTCGCGCCACAACACCGGTCACGTGCGGACCGTCTGCGCCCGCCGCTTGCCGCAGCAGAGGCAACTCGCTGCAAAGCTCATCGAGAATGGTCACGAATCTCTCGGCGGCGGCTTCATAGGCAATTCGGACTTGATCGGGTGCCCCAAAGGCTTCAACGATCACGTCAATTGGCCCGTCGTGAAGATGTAACCGGCGACCGTCAGGCCGGAGCGAAATTTGTGCCCGCCTATTCACGATTTCGAAGCCGATTGAGAATTGTTCTGCAGCGGCCAGGGATTATCGGGTTTAGCGGAAACGTGCCGGTTGGCAGCAATCGACTGCAAAGGCCGGATGTGATCCAAGTAGCCACCCAGCGTGCCGTAATCGGCCAGCTTCATTGTGAACTCGATTGGCGCAACCAGCGCTGGCGTCGGCACATATCCGAACGCGTTCTCCGGCATGCGGGAGACGTCGACCATGATTGTGATTCCGCCACCCGGCCACACATAGACGGGAGCTCCGCCACAGGTGACGCGAGTGAGCGCGTCCCGAACCGAGTGCGTCAGCTTGACCGGATTCTCGGTAACTCCAGCACGCAACGAACCGCCTGCGCCTCCCATGAAAAGAACCGTGCATAGTGCCGGTTCGCAATTTTCTTTTACACGACTGACGGATTGTCGAAGCGTCCCGGGAAGTTGCTTCTCAACCGGTCGCAACTGCTCGTCGAGTTCGAAATATGCGTAATGCTCGCCGGTGGTGCTCACCATCAGCAGGCGCAAGCCGGGCCATGCGATTTTGGGTTTGAAGTCCGAGAGAATAGACAGCGGATCTTCAATGTTCGTCCCGCCCCATGATGTGCCCGGTTCGGCGACTCTGAAATAGCGGCCCGGCGTCGAACGCCTGCCCTTCAATTTAATTCCGGTTTCCGGGATGCCGAGCAGTTTACCAGCCTGATGTTCGGACAACACGCCGGTGATGTGGTCGTCTACGACGACCACTTCGTCCACCTTACCGAACCATTGCTTGGCAAACATGCCGATTGTGGCTGACCCGCATCCCACCCGCATACGTTCTTCGAGCACGCCATCAACGATCGGAGGCTTGTCCGCTTGAACGGTAACCTTCGCACCCTGCTCAATCTCCAGTTCGACAGCCTTTCCGTTGCACAAATTCAGCAGCGTTTCGCATGTTACGGTGCCTTCGTGACGGGTTCCGCCGGTCAGATGACGCACCCCGCCGAGCGACAGCATCTGCGAGCCGTATTCGTTCGTGGTCACGTGGCCAACAGCCTCGCCGTGAGCGCGCACGGTGCTGCATTCGGCTCCAAGATGGCGGTCGGTATCAATCTTCAGCTTCACTCCGCAATAGCTGAAGATTCCTTCCGTCACCACGGTCACTATGTCCACGCCGTTGACCTCGGAAGAAATAATGAAGGGAGCGGGCTTGTAATCAGGGTAGGTCGTACCCGCGCCAATCGCCGTGACAAACGTGTCCGGGCCGCTGACGAGATTGCCGTCCCAATCGTGACTACGCTCGAGAAATGGAACCACGGAATCGCCGCGCGATACAGCGCGGTCGAGCACCACGTGCGGATCCAGGCGCACAAGCTGTCCCGCAAGATTGCCGTAACGATCGCATGCTCCAGTCCGGCCCTCCTTTATGTAGCAGAGGACGGGGCACGCGTCGCAGCGGATTACGTCATTGTCAGTCACGCGGCTCTCCTGCGACGCCCGCGCTGAGAATCGCCGCTCGCACACGATCTGGTGTTGCGGGAATTCTCCGCACCCGGATTCCGATAGCATCGTGAAGCGCGTTTAGAACGGCTGGCGCAGTAGGAATCACAGCCTGCTCGCCAATTCCTTTCGCGCCGAATGGACCGATAGGCGACTGATCTTCAATCAAAATCGATTCCACGGGAGGGATATCGCCTGCTGAAGGAATCAGATAATCGTGCAGGTTCTCTCCCTTGCCCGGAAAGAATTCCTCCATCAGGGCCATGCCGATCGCTTGCGCAACGCCGCCTTCGATCTGGCCTTCAATGAGCGTGGGATTGATCGCGCGACCCACGTCGTGAGCTGCGGTGATTGCAAGTACCTTCACCGTGCCCAGTTCGATATCGACCTCGATTTCAGCGAGATGCGCGCCGAATCCGAAGACCGCGTAGGGGACGCCCTGACCGTTCTCATCGAGCGGGCTGGTCGGCGGGTCGAACGTGGATTCGGCCGTGAGAATGTACCCATGCGCATCGAGCGGCAAATCACCGAGTTGAAAGCTTCTGCCGCGCTCTCCATCCTGAACGTTGATACAGCCATCCTCAAATAAAACCTTTGCGCAGTCACAAGCGTCCGCCATCTTCAGGATTTTGCGGCGTAACTCCTGGCCCGCCATGTACGCGGCTTTGCCACTGACAAATGTTTGGCGAGACGCAGAGGTCTTGCCGCAGTCAGGTGTAACAGATGTATCTCCAGAGATTAGATCGAAGCGATCAATCGGACAGCCCAGCGCGTCGGCACATATCTGCGTTACCACCGTGGCGGATCCTTGCCCAATATCAATTGCGCCTTGATGCAACGCAATTCTTCCATCACGCTTCAATCCGATGCGCATCGTCGAGGGATTAGGAAGGGACGTGTTCCCACACCCATACCACATGCCTGCGACGCCAACGCCGCGCCGAAGAGGACCGCGAGAATTTGCGTTGAACTCCGCAGCTTCTTTGCGCGCAGCATGCCAGCGAGGGCGCAAAGCTTCGAAACAGTCGCGGATGCCGACGCCTTCTCCCAGCACCTGGCCGGTGACAGTCGGCGTCGTGTCGTCAAGCGCGTTCAGGATTCGAAATTCGAGCCGATCCATCGAGAGGCGATCGGCAAGTTCGTCGTACAGTTGTTCCTGCGCAATAGCCGCCTGCGGAACGCCGAATCCGCGAAAAGCCCCAGCGGGCACTAGGTTCGTATGCACCGCGCGCGTCAACGCCCGGTAATTGGGAACGTAGTAAGGCCCCGAGGTGTGCACGGGAACGCGCGCGGCGACAGTCGGTCCCCAGGAAGAGTATGCGCCGGTGTTGAAATCGGCGTTGAAATCGAGCGCGACAATTTTGCCATCGCGATTAGCCCCTGCCTTCAGCCGCATGCGGGCAGGATGGCGTTTCGTTGTTGAAACCATGGATTCCGTACGCGAATAAACCATCCGAACCGGATGACGCAGGTGCCAAGCCGCGAGCGCGACGAACGGCTGTACGGATAAATCCAATTTTGTTCCGAAGCCGCCCCCCACTGCGGTTGGAATAATGCGAACCGCTTCAGGTGCAATATCGAGAATCCTTGCAATGTCTGACCGATCCATGTATGGAGATTGTGTACATGCCTGAATCTCGATCGTGTCTCCCACGCGGCGCGCAAAGCCCGCTTCCGGCTCGATGCAGGTGTGCTCAACGAAGCCGGTTTCGTATTCGGCCTCGGCGGTCACGTAAGCCTCAGAGAAAGCCTTCTCCACATCCCCGCACACAACACGGCCTCTGACAAGAACATTCTCCTCTCGATCGGCATGCACGCGCGGTGCGTCTGCGGCCAGCGCGTCGTCAATCGTGATCAACGGCGGCAGTTCCTCCCAGCAAACTGGAAAGTTAGCGATATTCAGTCTCTCAACCACGACAGAAATCCCGACGACCGCGGCTACCGCCTCTCCTCGAAAGCGTGCCTCCGATTCGGCGAATACCGGCTGATCCGCGAATTTCGAAATCACGCCGTAACGATTTTCGCCAGGAACATCCTTTGCCGTTAAGACGGCACAGACCCCGGGATTCCCGGCTACGTAACCATTGAGATCGCCGAAGCGAAAGCGGGCACGATGAAAAGGAGAGCGAACGGCTCTTATCACCAAAGCGCCGGCGGGAATCTCGTCCGCTCCGTAGATCTCGGCTCCGGTGACTTTTCCTTGTCCATCGAGGCGGACTAAACGGTTTCCCAACGCCTGCCCAGCATCGGGCCTGGGCCGCAGACTGCCTCCTCCTTCGACATCCAGTACAGCGGTAATAATCTTCCGATACCCCGTGCAACGGCAGAGAACGCCCCCGATCGCGTCCATGACTTCGTTCTCGCTCGGAACACGATTTTTCTCCAACAGCGCGGTCGCGGCGATCAGCATTCCAGGTGTGCACGCGCCGCACTGAGCGGCGCCGTGAGTGAGAAACGATTTTTGCAGCTTGTCATACAAAGGGCCACGCTGCGCCAGACCTTCTACGGTCGTGATCTCGCATCCCTCTGCTTGTGCGGCGGAAACCAGGCAGGCGCATACTGGTTCGCCATCTAGTAAAACTGTGCAAGCTCCGCAATCTCCCGCATCGCACCCCACCTTGGTTCCGGTCAAACCAAGATCCTCGCGCAGGACGCGAGAGAGCCGTTGCGCTGGTGACGTGGAAACAGAGACGCGACGGTCGTTTACTAAAAAACTGATTGGCGTTTGAACATCACGGAGTCGCTGTTCCGCAGTCGCCATATCAGCGGCTCCCAACGCAAAGTTCGAGGGCGCGCCGTACGAGCGTCAGGGCCGCATCGCGCCGGTAAGCTGCGGTTGCGCGGACGTCGTCAATTGGCGATAGCGAAGATAAGTGCTCCGCTGAGACAAGCGCAGCTAGGCCAGCATCCGCCGGTTTATCGACCAATATCTGTTCCAATGCGGTCAAGCGCTGAGCGCGAACTGAACATGAGCCGACCGCAACCCGAGCATCCCGAACTCGCCCGAGTTTATTGATGCTCACCACTGCGGCCACCATGGCAATTGAGATCACCAGGTAACGACGTGCGCCCAATTTTAGGAAGACCGAGGGCGCGTCCTCGACGGTGCGGGGCACGATGACGGACGTCAGAATCTCACCTGCAGCTCGCAACGTTTTGCGATTGCCGACAATAAATTCGGCGAGTGGCACGCGGCGGGTTCCACTGCTCGAAGCCAGCTCGACTTCAGCATCCAGCGCCAGCAACGGCGGAACACTATCCGCAGCCGGCGAGGCATTGCAAAGATTCCCAGCAACTGTCCCGCGATTCTGGATCTGGACAGAACCGATCTCTCGCGCTGCGCTCTTTAGCGCATCGAAACAGCGAGGGAGTGGAGTTGCTAAGAATTCGCTCCAGGTGGTCAGCCCTCCGATTCGGAAGCGGTCTTTTTCTGTAGCGACTCCTTTGATCTCCCTCACGCCAGTGATGTCCACGATCGAGGCTAGGGGACACCTTTCGCCTAGCGCCGGATAAAAATCTGTGCCGCCAGCCAGCACTTGGGCACTGTGCCGTTCGAGAGCATCAACGGCTTCATTGAGGGTTCTTGGCTTGAGATACACGCGGCTTCCAATCTCAGATCTGGCCGAAATATGCCGTCATTCTTATACGAAGTGCTTAGGTTTGTACAGCACCCAATCTGAGCGGATGGCTTAGAAACCGTCGTTAGCTTCATCGCGTTTCTATCGACGCACGAGATTTGCCGCTATTTATCCCCGCCGCGAGCGAGGTTGCGAATCTGGTTCAAGTAGCCAACATAAATCGGGATGGGAATATCGGGCGAGTCGCCGTCATTGAGGAAGTGTTCCAGCCGGATCTCCACCGGAATTGAGCTGATTACTTCACGAAACCGCGGCATCTGCAGGTATTTCACCCTCCAGATTTCGAGCATCAAGGAGCGGAAGTCTTCGCTGATAAAACCCATCCTGCGCTCATCCAGGTAAACAACGTCAAGGTGCCGTTCGGCAAGGGTACGGCGAATGGCATCATCGGGTGGAGAGAAGGTGTAAACCAAGTGAAACAAATCGGCTAAGTCACCCCACAGAACTTTTTCATCATAGGCGCTGAAACGGAAAGGAACGCTGCCACGTTGCTGAATCAGCCGCGCGTGATCACTCGCATGTAGACGTTGACGGCCTAGTTGGTCGCGAAACCAGCGGAGCCGTTCCGGCCCCAGATTGTGACGGAGGAATTCCACCGCGTAAGCATTCGGCAAATAGATCCTCGGATCGCCATCAAGACGCGCCAGCCACGACCCCCACTCCTTGCGCTCCAGGAGAACAATCAACTCTGTCAAATCAGCTACGGTCGTATCGGGATGATACTTTACGGCCTGCCAGAAATGCTCGGTCGAATCGTAACTGGCGCCATAGAGTTGAATGCCTTCCTCAATCGGATACCAATTTGAGAGCACCCGTCCTGGAATGGAAGGAGAAGCACTCCAGCAGTTCAGTGAATGTTTCCATTTTTCCTGTACTGCCAGGAACTCTTCGGCATAACCGGGCGGTACCGGCTCCTTCACACGCGCGATCGCTTGCCGGAGTTCGTCACTTGTGTGTGTGATGAGCGCCTCGAGCAGGCGTTCATTCATGGAAACGATCCGACTCTCGATCCCGCGGCGAAGCAAGTCGCGTGCCAACTGCTGCCGCTGTGTATCGTCGAGATTCCAGCGCTGGGTTTGCAAGTCAATGTAAGGAAACAAT
>Ga0070717_10002398_pt1 | contig 13218 bp, 7 predicted proteins | sample LARL113metaG_FD_71366 | JGI IMG/M metagenome (GOLD analysis project Ga0070717, IMG submission 71366) | Corn, switchgrass and miscanthus rhizosphere microbial communities from Kellogg Biological Station, Michigan, USA - LAR L11-3 metaG | ecosystem: Host-associated > Plants > Roots > Rhizosphere ... | reverse complement strand
TGTCTGGGTTGGGCGTCGTGGTCGAATTTTGTGTCAGACGAAAACTACGAGATCAAGGGATACACATCTCTTTACTATGCCGCGCACATGATTAATCTGGAATGGGTGCAGCACCGTTCAGGCGTACATCAGATGTTCGCAACCGCCAGCGACATTAAAGATGGGGAAGGGAACCAGCTTGTGGCCTCTTACGCCGTCCACCGGCCGGACGGGAACTGGGCACTGATGCTGGTGAATCGCGACCAAACCAATTCGCACGCAGTCCGTGTGGTTTTCGATAATGGGAGCAAGGCAGAAACGGCGTCCTTTGCCAGTCCCGTAACCTTCGTGACCTTCGGCAGCGAGCAATACGTTTGGATCAACGATGGCCCAAACAGTCATCCCGATCCAGATAATCCTCCGGTCGCGACCACGGTGAACGCAACTCCGCAGGCGACTTTTACTCTTCCCAAAGCGTCGATCACTGTGCTGCGAGGGAAAGTGGCAGGGATGGATTGAGTATGGCGCGATCTCGGTAGCTTCCGTTCGGAAGTCGGAAGAATGCGGGTGCCCAACATTCGAGATTGGGCACCCATTAAGCGGCTGAGCAGCAAATATCAGAACAAGAACTTTAAAGCAAACTGCATGATACGTGGATCGTGAGCGGTGTTGGCGGTCAAGAATGTGCCAGAACCAAAGTCAGCGTCGATGCCAGAAAACTGAGTGTGGTTGAAGGTATTGAAGGTTTCCCAACGGAACTCTACAGCCTTCGATTCCGTAATCGCGAACTGCTTGTAAAGTCCCATGTCGAAATTCGTACGGTAGGGAAGGTTCAGAAAGTTTCGCGGGGTATTGCCGAAGGTAAGACCTTGGGGAGCGGTAAACGCGCAGGGATTGAAAAGCAGCGGCCCCGGTCCGGGGGTAGGTGTACATGCCGCGGAGTGAGGGTTGCCTGCGAGGTCTGGCCGCGAAACTGAACTTCGCCCTTCAACACCGTTTCCGGTGCCCGCGTTGTCGCCGAACACAGTATTGTCCACATTAATGGGAATGCCGCTCTGGGACTTGATGATGCCCGACCATTGCCAGCCACCCAGGAGTGTCTTCGTCAGTCCTGAAGACTTCCTGAACAAAGGCAAGTCATATACGTAACTGATGTTCAGGATATGCCGCTGGTCAAAGTTGGAGCTGGCCTTGTTACCGGCCAGGTTGTAGGAATCAGTGAAAGTTGTGTCCCCACGGTCCGATGAATTGTCAATCGAATGACTATAGGTATAAGCCCCGCTCAACTGCAGCGCACCAATGGTGCGGCGAACGCTTAGCTGCAATGCGTGATAGTTCGAGTTAGCCTGAGTTTCCAGGAATTCAAGTGCCGATATACCGCTGAACGGACGAAAGAGATCGGCATTGCCTCCGCAGGCTACGGTAAAGTTGGCAAATAATTGACTGCCTGGGGCGGGAGTCACACCGTTAGCGGTTCCAGCGTTGCAGTCAGCAGTGGTCAACGGTTGCCCTGGCCCGTAAGGGTTCTGCGACTGCAAACTGTGAATCTGGTTGAGATCGCGGACGTTAGTCAGGTGTGTGCCTTTGCTGCCCACGTAGGAAAGCGTGGCCAGCGTGTGCCCCGGCAAGTCGCGCTGCACGTCGAGATGCCACTGTTGAACGTAGGGCCAAAATATCTTCCCCTCAATAGTCGCCGGCGGGAAATTGTTGACCAGCGGAGGCGGAAGGGCGCCACCACCGCCAATGCATGTATATCCTGTCGCCGCTGCGCAGCCGCCTAGGCCCGGAGAAATATTCGGCTGGCTCGCGGTGAGAACCCTGGGCGGCGTGCCTTCGAGCGATTCTGCATTGGCTTCGTTTCCGTTGGTATATTCCTGAAAAATTCCATATCCCGCACGAATGGCCATCTTGCCGTCGCCTTTGGGATCATAGGCGAATCCAATTCGCGGGCCCCAATTAGCGTAGTGTCCTTTTTGACATCCGGGCTGGGAGGTTCCCGCAACGCTTGCCGCCGGAAACAACGCCAAAATCGGAGCAGGTACCTGACTGTTTCCGCCTTTTCCGCCGCATTGTACGAAGCCATTGAATGGGTTTCCGATGGGATTGCCGAATTGGGCATTTGTGTCCGGAATTAGTGATCCGGCGACACCCGTCCCATGGTTCCCATCTGGGTCAATCGGAACGATGGCGTTCGTTGAAAACGCCGAAGGGGAGAAATTGAAAGAGGTCTTACTAATATCTCGGTTGGTTGGGAATAGGCTAACCCGCAATCCCAGGTTCAGAGTCAGTTTCTTGGAGACGTGCCAGTCGTCCTGAATATAGGGCTCAAAGATCTTGTACCGGTAGTAATACCTCACAATCGCACTGGTTTGCGAGTAAGAGGATATGTGTCCAGTCAGAAGGTCGGCAAACGAATTTCCCGTGGTGTTTACTTGTGTGTTGGTTTCGTCAAAGATAAGTTCGCCACCCAGTCCAACTCCCGTCGGTGCGTTCGGCTCGTTCTTTTGTATGGCGATGAAGTCTCCGCCAAATTGGAGGTTGTGCGAGCCAATGATCTTGGTCACGGTGTCATGGTAACCATAAGTCGGGTTGGCGTTTTCCCAAGGCATAAAACCAGGATTGATCGTGAACCCTCCGCCGTAAGCCGTTCCACTGGCTAGCGACACCGCCGGTAATTGCGCCAGCCCCGCGCCACCTGGGCCAGTGGCGAAAAGGCTGGTCATAGTGAAGCCTGCTGGGACTTTGAAATTGCCGGTATTCGTCAGGAGCAGATGGTCTGCCGAATAGCTGAAAATAAATTCGTTGAGCAGAGTGGGAGAGACGCTGGTTGTCAGGTGCAGAACGAAACTGGTGCCAGGTGTCCCTATTTTTGTTTGGACTGTAGGAAACGGGTTGCCTACAAACGAAACCGTGGGGTCAACATTGTTGTATGAGTCGTGGATATAACGGCTCATAAGACGGAATTTCTCGTTAAAGTTGTGGTCGATGCGGACCAAGTCTTGCCGCCAGGTAAGCGGCTCCACCGTCGAACCAACGAAAAACGAATTTGCGCCGCTGCCAACGTTAGGCGGTGAAATTAATGCGTTTACCAGCACCTGGGCGTTGGGGTCGATTGGCACGGTATTACTCGGGAACGGGTTTCCAGTGGCTGGGTCGATCGGACATTCCGCACCTGGGCAAAGGTCACTGAAATTGCCTCCTCGCTCGGCAACCGACGGCACCTGCTGATTAAAGCTAAACGGGTTCCGCTCACGACGCCAATTCTCCGAGTAGAAAAAGAATGTTTTGTCACGGTTTTTGTTGTATCCAGGGAAGATTACTGGGCCGCCAACCGTAAAGCCGAAGTCATGTCGCTTGTACGCAGGTCTGGGATTACCAGCGTTGTTGTCGAACCAATCATTAGCGTTGAAGAAGTCGTTGCGCAGGTACTCCCATACATCGCCGTGAAACTGCTTAGTGCCCGCTTTGGTAACGACTTCGACATTCCCCGAACCGTTTCTGCCGTATGCGGCACTGTAATTCGAGGTGAACACCCGGAATTCTGCGATCGAGTCCTCGTTGGGGAAAACATCCAAAGTTGCGTTGGAGCCTGTGTCCATGTTGTTGGCGCCGTCAACTTGCCAGTTGTTGTACTCGGTACGTCCGCCGTTAATGCTGAACGAGACGTTCGCGTCGAGGCCAACGCCACCCGAATCCGATCCCGTCTGATCGCTGACTCCGGGAACAAGCGCAACTAGTTTCGTGAAACTGCGGCCGTTCAATTCCAGCTGGCTGATCTGCTTGCCAGTTACCACCCCGGAGAGGTCGGACGTTTCTGTCTCTACCTGCGCGACGTTTTGCCCCTCGACTGTTACGTTTTCCGTCACCTGGCCCACCTGGAGGTCAACGTCGACACGTGCCCTTTCTGCCACCTGGACGACAATCCGGTTGGCCTTGAAAACTTTGAACCCTGGCGCTGTGACTGACAGGTCGTAGGTGCTCGCCGGCAACGCGCCTGCGAGATAGTTACCGTCAGAGTTTGTGGTCACCACGCGCGTTAGACCAATTGCGCTGCTGACAACTTTGACCTCGGCATTAGGCACGACCGCGCCCGAGGCGTCGCGAACGGTTCCAGTGATCTGGGCGGTATCCTGAGCAATAGCTGAAGCTGCAAACAATGCCAAAAAGGCCCCGAGATACACGAAAACACGAGAGACTTTCATCGATGGCTCCTCCGCCCGCGAATTAGAACTTCAAGCCGAAAATGTTCCAGAAGGGTTTATTAAAACCTTTTAATGCTGCTTCAGACGCTCTGAAAGTGTCAAGCAAAAAATGGGCTGTGAGGTTAGCAAAACGATTCGGTGCCGTGAGAAGAAACAATTCTGCAGACATGAGCCCGCGTCAGCCACGAGTGTCTTCGACGCTTTCTGCTCAAACGCGTGCCAGGAACCTGTGATAGTTATTGAAACGGGATTTCCTGATGCTTCGTGAGTACGCTCCGCACACCATTTCCGCCGCTTCAGGCCTCACGCGCTTGCGGACGCGAGCCGTTTTTTCCTTCGCATTTATGTTGGTCTTCGTCTGCACCCTGATCGCCCAGCCCAAGCAGTCACAAGCGACCGTTCAAGAGGCGTACCAGCAGGGCGAATCCGCGCTTCGCAACGGAGATCTGACGCAGGCAGCCGCGGCATTTCAACAGGTCATCGCTCTCGATCCGAAATCAGCCGGCGCTTACTCGAATCTAGGAGTGATTGCGATGCGCCGACAGGCCTGGCCGAAGGCGCTGTCGTATTTTCAAAAGGCGGCTGAACTCGCACCTGATGTCGCAGGCGTACGGCTGAATATCGGATTGGTTTACTTCAAACAAGGCCACTACTATCGCGCGATATCGCCGCTCAAGAGGGTCGTGCAAAGTCAACCGGATTCGCTGCAGGCGCGATATCTTCTCGGACTCTGTTACTTTTTCACCGAGCAATACCGACCGGCCATCGCAACCCTCGAGCCGCTATGGCCACGAGAGTCCTCCGACATGAATTACTTGTATGTGCTCAGTGCCGGAGCGGACCTGGCCGGGAACAAGGATTTGGAGGATCGTGCCCTGGCGCGGCTGGTCGAGGTTGGACAGAACCAGCCGGAGTTTCACCTCTTGCTCGGCAAGGCCTATCTAAATCATCAGGACTACGACAAGGCACTTCAGGAGTTTCAACTCGCTGCCCAGGCGGACCCGAAACTTCCATTTGTGCATTTCAATCTCGGCCTCGCCTTGATGAACAAACAGAATTTCGCTGCAGCGCGGGACGAATTTCGCAAAGACGTCGCGCTCGAGCCCGATGTCGCCTCTAACTACGATCAGCTGGGGACTGCGTATTCATATCTCCACCAGGAGAGTGAAGCGGAGAAGTGCTTTCGGGAAGCGATAAAGAGAGACCCAAACCAGGCCAGCCCGCATTTTGGCCTGGGGAAGATATTGCGAGGGCAAGAAAAATATCCCCAAGCTCTTGCCGAATTGGACACCGCCGAAAAACTGCTGCCGGATGACTACCACATTCGATTTGTGCGAGGCCAGGTGCTGATGCGGCTTGGCCGCAAGCGGGAGGCACAAGAGGAATTGAAGCTCTCGGCAAAAATTTTGGACGAGCGCATCAAGCAAAATCCGAAAGCCGATCAAATGCAGCCTGTACCCAGCCCGGAGGTGACGTCGCAATAAGAACGCCGGCGGTGTTGAATCTGTCACCTTAGAAACGATTCAAGGCTCAAGAGGAGACGCTCTGGGTTGACTCCCGCACCACCAACTCGGGCGGCAGTTTACGGTGGCTGGCAACGATTTTCTGTTTCTCCTGCACGGCGCTGATCCCCTCGCTCACAATGCTAACCGCCAAGTCACCCATTTCCTGCATCGGCTGACGCAGGGTGCTAAGAGCGGGAGTTACCAGCCGCGACTGGGCGATATCATCGAAGCCGATTACCGAACACTGCTCGGGGACTTTGATTCCTGCTTTGCTCAGGGCGCGAATCGCGCCGAATGCGGTCATGTCATCGAAGGCCATCAAAGCGCTGAACGGTTTTTTTCTACGAAGAAGTTCCTCCGTCAAGTGAACACCGGCATCGAAGCTTGAAAGCGGGTCGCTGGATTCGGGCAAGTCGAGCACCAGCTCAGGGTCAATGGCAAGATCGTGCGCTTTCGCGAAGGCCCGTACGCCTTTCCACCGCGGCGCCGTATCGGTGATCCGTTTAGGCCCGCGTATGAAGGCAATGTTGCGGTGGCCGAACGAGTATAGGTGTTGAATGGCAGCGTGGCCACCCAGTTCGTTATCCACGATCACCGAACTTACCGAGCCGGTATTCAGTTCGTGTCCGATCATAGCCGAGGGGATATTGCTCTTCTCCAGATCGCCCAAGACGTCAATATCCACGAACAACCAGTTGGCAATTACGATCAGCGCCTCGACTTGACGGTCAAGCAGGATCTCGAGATACCTCTCGAACCGGCTGCGCTCGTTGTGCACGTCGGTGAGAATCGGCAGAAAGGAAGCTTCGTAAAGAGCACTCTCGATCCCGCGGAGGATGGGAATGCAATAGGGATCGGTCATGTCAAAAACCATGACTCCAACGGTATGCGTGCGCCGGCTGCGCAACGTACGGGCAAAAAGGTTTGGACGGTATCCGAGCTTTTTGGCCGCCCGCTCGATTCGCTTCTTAGTCACGTCCGGAATGTAGCGTGCAAGGGGTGCGTTATTGAGCACGATCGAAACCGTGGTAGAGGAGAAGCCGCTCTCTTTTGCCACCTCGCGAATTGTCACTACCGCCGGAGTTCCGGTATTTGCGCTGATCTCTCGGATTTGAAGCCTCCGTTGGCCGACACTACAGCAGAGACCTCGTCCACTGTCAAGCATTTCCGCGCTTCCAACTTGACTTTTCGCTGATTCACCCGTTCAATACGCCCTAATGGAAACAGCTTCCGCGGTCTCCACTACGTCCAATGCCCCGCGTCTCAGGCGCGTTCTTACCCTTTGGGATTTAATTTTCTACGGCATCGTTCTTATTCAGCCCATCGCCCCCGTGCCGCTCTACGGCGTGGCGCAGAAGCTCTCCGACGGGCACTTTGTAACCATCATTTTGATTGCCCTATTCGCCATGCTCATCACCGCGGTCAGTTACGGGCGTATGGCCGCCCTTTATCCCACCGCCGGATCGGCCTACACATATGTGGGCAAAGGGCTAAACCCGCATCTGGGATTTCTCGCCGGCTGGGCGATGATTCTCGACTACCTGCTACAGCCGTTGATCAACACGGTTTGGATTTCAACCGCCCTGCATGAGCGTTACGCGCACGCTGTTCCCTACATTGTGTGGGCCGCGATTATCGCCGCAATTATGACGCTACTCAACCTGGCTGGCGTGAAAACCTCGGCCCAGTCGAACAAAGTTTTGCTGGCCGTCATGTCGGTGGTCGTGGGGATCTTTGTTGTGCTGGCGGTTAAATACTTGTTCGGCGGACAGGGTTGGCGCGGGATATTCTCCCTTGAACCGCTTTACAATCCGGCCACATTTAATTCGCATCGCATCCTCACCGCGACTTCGTTTGCCGCCCTGACCTACATCGGCTTCGACGGTGTGACCACTCTGGCCGAAGACGTCGAGAACCCCAAGCGCAACGTTCTGCTTGCGGTCGTGCTCACTTGCATTTTCGCGGGAGTGTGCAGCGCCTTCGAAGCGTATCTCGGCGCGCGCGTCTGGCCGGACTGGCGGACGTTTCCAAATCTTGAGACCGCTTTCATGGATATTTGCCGCCGCGTCGGTGGCGCGTTCCTGTTTAATGCCATGGGCGTGATTCTGATCATCGCCGCTTTCGGCAGCGGACTCACCGGGACCCTGGGCGCTGCGCGCTTGCTCTTCGGCATGGGACGCGACGGCGTCCTGCCAAAGAAAACCTTCGGCTACCTGAAACCGGGAAGCAACACCCCGACCTTCAACATCCTGCTCATTGGCGCGATTTCCTTCGCCGGCGCGGTGCTGCTTAATTATGTCGGCAGCGCCTATGAACACGCTGGCGAACTGCTCAACTTCGGAGCGTTCCTGGCGTTTATGGGAGTCAATTTCGCTGCCTTCTGGCAGTTCACGGTTGCGAGACAGCAAGGCTACAAGACGCGGCCGGTGCAAGACACAATCCTGCCGCTGATCGGCTTTCTCTTCTGCGCGTTGATCTGGTGGAACCTGAACCCGCTGGCAAAAACTGTCGGTGGAATATGGTTCGCTCTCGGCCTGCTCTACGTCGGAATAAAAACTCGTGGCTTCCGAGCTGCGCCCGTAATGATCGACTTCAGCGAATCTTAGTCGTGCGGTTCCAAAGACAGGGTGGCACAGTCAATCAACGTCATAGATCCGTGTGTTTCCTTAGTGTACCTTCGTGCCCTTTGTGGTTAAGCGGTTCGTCCTTCACAACACACATATCCAGAAGACCTCACTGCACGTTCCACCCGCTCACCTCGATCACAGCCTTCGCCGCCCCCAGTTCACTCGCCCGGTACTTCGCCGTGATCTCCCGCTTCTCCCCCGGCAGCAGCGAAACGTAGTTGTCATCCCACAGGACCGGCAGAATCTCATCCCCACCCTTGCCTTTATCGACTTTGAGCCGCACAAAGAAAGCCAGGTTCTTCGACGGATTTTCAATCGTCACGTGCGTGACTTCGTCCTCGCCTTTCTTCTCGCTGTGATCGGAAACGTTCAGCTTTACTTTCGGAAGTTGCGCCAGGGCAGTGAAGTCGGCATACGAAAGAGTGGGCGTCGTATACCAGTTCGATTTCGCCCAATCAATCGTCTCCGGCTTGGTCGAGAGCCAATAGAAATTCTCTCCCAGCGGTTTTCCACTCGCGTCCTGAATGCGAATCGATAAGAAATAAGTTGGACTCAAGTCAGCGATATCTCCCAGCGTAAGTACTTTGACTATGCCATCTGCCTCTGCATCCACCGTGCTCTCATTCGAAAACTTCTCGCTCATATCGAGGTTGAGCACCTTGGTGGTGACGTGCAGGGCTTTCGCATCTTCGTAGCGGCTGTTCACCACATAGATCGCGTGATCGTCATATCCGTACACCGGATCGAGCGCCTGCATCGCAGTCTTCGCGCCGAAGTAGCCGCCGCCCGGCCGCATATAAAAGTCGTACAAATGCCAGATCATCGACGGCCAGGCATTATTAAGCATCCACTGAATGACCCCGCCCGAGGTGTATTTATTCCGGCTATACGCTTCGTACATCGCCCGAATGCCTTCATACGCTTGCATCTGCGACTTGGTGGTGTAATCCTCCAGGCTACTTGCAGCGCCATAGCGAGCATTCAGTGCGTCGGTGAAGACGTGAATGTCTTTAAACGCTCCGCCGCCCGCGTGAAAGTTCCACCAGTCGTCGATTGGCCACCGGTGCTCCTTCGGCAGCATGGCCTTAATACTCTCGATCGGAGGCACGGCAGGTCCGGGGCTCGTCTCCATGTTGAAGCCGTAGCCGCCCCCGCATCCGCCCTGATTGCAGTTTTGTGGATGATTTGCCCCCAGTGAATCTTCGCTCCAATAGGCAGGCGCCACATACTCATACGGTCCGCTCATTTTCACGCCGCTGTCCCCGGTGACAGTCGTCGGCTTGGCAGTTGCTGACGATACCACCGGATTCGGCCACAGCAATTCTTTCTCGACTCGCAAATAGGTTTGCTCAACATCCGGCGGCGGAGGATTGTCGCTCCCGTTCAGCCACACCAGCAAACTGGGGTGACTACGGAGCCGGTAAATTTGATCGCGCAACGACTGTTCGGCGATTTGATAATCCTCCGGCTTCCAGTTCGGCCAGTGTTCCCAATGGTCGCAACAGCACCAGCCAGCCAGCACCAGGACCCCGCGCTTGTCAGCCAGATCGAAGAATTCTTTGTTCTCCAGTTTTCCTTCCAGGCGGATGGTATTCAGACCCATGTCCTGAACGTAGTTGAACTCGTCGCGCAAGCGCTGCGAGTTTTCGCGCAGCATCATGTCGGGAGACCAACCACCACCCCGAATCAAAATGTGTTTGCCATTAATCGAGAAGACGCGCTTCCCGTTCGTGTTTAGCTCAGAAGTAATTTCGCGAATGCCAAAGTTAGTCTCGGTTTTGTCGGAAGTCTTGCCGTCACTCTCAAAAGTCATTTCAAGTTTGTAGAGCTCGGGCTTGCCCATCTGCGCCGGCCACCACAGCCGGGGATTCTCAGCGTTCAGTTGCGAAACCTGCGCGGGATCGAAGGTGACGTCCTTCTGCTGGTTAGGCTCCAGTTCCACTTCCTGCGAAAATTCCGTTTTCTCGATTCGCCCCTTTAGCGTGCCTTTCACCGGCTGCTTGGTCCCGTTTTTCAGCAAGGCGGTGACGGTCAGGTGCGCTTTGCCATCTGCATCAACCTTCGAAACCACCGTCGGATACCGCACCGCAACCGGGCCGCTGGCTCGCACTTCCACGCTTCGCCACAATCCCATGTTCTTATCGGGTGGCGCAGGGTTCCAATCGACAAACGTGATCGCCAGGTCGCGATCGGTCGGCGAAAACACTTCAACCGCCAGAACATTCGACTGGCCGGGAAGAGCAGCGTCGGTGATGTTCAACTCATAAGTGCGCCACGCGCCGGCAATGTGGTCGTAGTCGCCAATCTGCTTGCCGTTGAGAAAAATGTTTGCCCGGTAGTTGATGCCGCCGAAATCCAGCCAAATGATTTTTCCCTTGTAGCTCGCAGGCAAAGTGAAAGTTTTTCGATACCACCAGGGAATCAGGAAGGGACTGTCCTGGCGCATGGGGATATTCGAAAAATTCCCGCCGATCGGGTAATTCATCCCCGGAAAAGTTCGCAGATTCATCCCGTAATCCGGATCGGGATAAACCTTGTTCTTTACCAGCGCAGCAACCACGGTCGTCGGCACCGAAAGCGTATACCATCCCGTCGGCGAGAATTTTGCCGTCGAAATGAGTTCGCCCTTTTTATCCACCTTGCATGACGATTGCAGTGACCAGCCATCGTGCAGCTCAACAACATCTGCTGTGGACGATTGTGCCTGCATGTGCGGCTTGGTTTGTGCTCCGGCAACAGGCAAAAGAATGGAACAGAGTGACAGGAAAAATGCTGCGCGACGATGCGTCATCGGTTTCCTTTAGTTGGAAGATTCTGCAATGCTGGTAAAGAGCTAGGCTCTGCCACCTGCAATCAGCTTCAGAAGTGATATCACGCCGTATTCATTCGTTTCAATAGCGGGTTTTGTGGACGGATGTCGAAGGGGGCTATTTTTCACCGAATGGGAGCGGGTGCCGCACTCTCTCCGGCTGTTGGGAGAAGTGGGATACGGGGAACTTGATAGATACTTCTCCATTCTTCACTCGAAGCGCGAATCTATATCTTGATGACGCATGTCTTAGTGAAGCACGACAAGCTGGTTGCAAAAGCGGTCGCGTGGCTGCGCCGCTACAGATGCGGCGTGGTGCTGTCTGAACAAAGTTGCTCAAGCGGCGAGACTCCTGACGCCATTGGCTGGAAGCGGGCCTGCCATTCGGTGGTGGTGGAATGCAAAATTTCACGGGCTGATTTCCTCGCCGATCGTGAAAAGCCCTTCCGGCAGAATCCGAAAGTCGCCATGGGATGCGAGCGCTACTATCTTGCTCCCTCCGGATTGGTCGATCCAGGAGAACTGCCCCTCGGCTGGGGATTGCTGGAACTCCAGGGCGGCAAGATTCAGATGGCGCATCCCTCCGAGAAGGACCTGCGCTCGGCCCGAGGCTTTCGCCGCGAGATGAATCTTCTGCTCGCCAGCCTGCGCCGCGTGGAGGTCCGGATTGAACCGCAATCCATCACTGATTTTCTGAAGTGGAAAAACCGAATGGCCGAATATAATCGCGGAACTCTGCCCGAGGGAATTGTGTCGCCACAGGAAGAATCGAATAGTTTTCTCGCCGAAGCACTCGACGGAGACTAATTACAACTCATCACTCCTGCACCGTCATCCCGAGTAGTCCGCCACGCGGACTAAGAGGGACCTTACGTGACTCGTGAATCATCACTGCCGCCTGCGGAGGGGCATGCTTCTCTCTCGCCTGCCGCGAGGTCGAGATGACATCGCTGTTTGACTTGCTTCCCTCAACCACTAATAATTCACTCAGCGATGGACATCTACGAAGAAATCGTGCGCTTGCGACAGCAGGGAAGGCGCGGCGCCATCGCCACCATCGTCAACGTGCGCGGCTCCATCCCATCATTCGAGACCGCGAAGATGCTCATCCGCGATGATGGCTCGATCGTCGGTACCATCGGCGGAGGATGCGTGGAAGCCGAAGTTTGGCAGGCGGCGCGTGAAATCATGGAAAGTGAAAAGCCGCGCACCCTGACCTTCAATCTCAATCAGAATCCTAAGCACGACACCGGCCTGGTTTGCGGCGGCACGCTCGACATTTTTATCGAGCCGGTACTCCCTCCAGCGTTACTTTATATATTCGGCGCAGGCCATGTTGCCTTAAGCCTTTACAGCACCGCGAAAAGAGCTGGATTCGACGTGACTGTAATAGACGACCGCGAGAACTACGCCAACCGCGAGCGCTTTCCTGAAGCCAAAGAAGTCATCGCGGAAGATTTCGACCAGGCCATGTCGCGGATCATCCCCGGCGAAACTTCTTACATCGTGATCGTCACGCGCGGCCACCGAGACGATATGCGCGTGCTGCGCTGGGCCGTGCAGACTCAGGCGCGCTACATCGGCATGATCGGATCAAAACGCAAAACCATCACCATTTTCCGCGAACTGGTGAAAGAGGGAATTGCCGAGAACTTGTTCGATCGCGTGCATGCTCCCGTGGGACTCGACATCGGCGCAATTACTCCCGAAGAAATTGCAGTTGCGATTACCGCTGAACTGATCGCCGCTCGCCGCAGAGTCGAACGCCTGTTGCCTCACATGAGCTGGTTCCACTCGCGAACTACGTCAGAAGAACTAACCGCAGAGGACGCCGAGAGCGCAGAGAAGAACTAAAACAATCTCTGCGACCTCTGCGCTCTCTGCGGTTAAAGTTCTTAAAACTTGCCAATGCCAACTCTCGGCCTGATCGAATACAAAGACGCCAGCCCTGAAGTGCGCGCTGTTTATGACGACATCATGGCCACTCGCAAAACCGACTACATCAATAATTTCTGGAAGGCGCTGGCCAACGATCCTGCGACCCTGAAGCGCACCTGGGAAGACATCAAGCAGATCATGGCGCCGGGCGCGCTCGA
>Ga0070717_10002397_pt1 | contig 13219 bp, 11 predicted proteins | sample LARL113metaG_FD_71366 | JGI IMG/M metagenome (GOLD analysis project Ga0070717, IMG submission 71366) | Corn, switchgrass and miscanthus rhizosphere microbial communities from Kellogg Biological Station, Michigan, USA - LAR L11-3 metaG | ecosystem: Host-associated > Plants > Roots > Rhizosphere ... | reverse complement strand
CGCCGTTGTGAAATTCGAGCTCTCCATGATGCAGCAGAAGCCGCCGGCATTCTCGAACATGTAGAGCTTGGGATGGAAGGTGCCGCCGTTGAGCGCATTGCCGATGCGAATAACGGAGCGGAACGAATGCAGGGAGGGCGGCGAGGTCGTATAAAAATCAAGCCCGACAACCATGTGCTGATCTTGTTGCGTGCTTTCGTTAGGCAGTCGCAGATATCGCAGTCGGTGGTCGCCCGGGCCGTGACGATGCGAATGTCTTCAGCCTTGCCGCACCATTCCCGAAAGACTTTCGCGAGTTCCGGTGTACCGTTGAGAAGCCGCGTGCGCATGAAGGAAGTTCTAGCCGCGTTTCAGTTGTCTTGTCGTGTGGGGGCGGACGCTGGCTACAGGCTTCCGCGCGGGCTGCTCCTGCTGCGAGAGCCAGTCGCGGACGTGCGCGACGTTGTAGAAGACGAGACGGCCGATTTTCGTGCGGGGCGGACCGAGACGGCGGGCAGCCAAGCGCTGCAGCGTGCGCACGGAGCGATTCAGTTGCCGCGCGAGGTCGACTTCGCTGATGTAGCCGTCGAGAACCGACGGGGCTGGATATGAGGAGTCACCCACAGTGCCTCCCCGTTTGTGCGATAGTGGCGGACAATCGCTAAAACAGAACACGAGGATGATAGCCGAAAATTGCCCCAGGAACGCGGCAAAATTGGGGAACCTGCAGGCCGATCAAATAGTGGGGTAGTGTTGTGGCGACACGGTGGCGACATAGAACGGGGTCACAACAGGAGGCGACATGGGATATCATGGAAAAGCGCATGAATACTGCCTGAAACTTGGCTGCCCCCCAGGGATTCGAACCCCGATATGCTGATCCAGAGTCAGCTGTCCTGCCGTTGAACGAGGGGGCAATATGCAAATTATCCAATGAGTTAGCATTTCGGTCAAACATCGGGTGTCGTGAATGTGTCATTCAGTTCAGCAACGCACTCACTTGCACAGTACTCTTCCCATTTACAAGATTCCGATCAACTCCAGATCCGGATGCTGATAGCGGAAGGTTCGTCCTCACGTCGGAGTTCCCTTTGTTCCGAAAGTGTGACGTGCGCAATAAAGCCACATATCTGTCGTCAAGGCCCATCGCACTCCGAAACTGCGCGAAACTGCTTCTCAACCGTAACAATGTGTCCCGATTTCGACCGTTTTGGAGGGAACACCCAATCGTTCTCACCTTTCCGATGGTCCGGCCCTCAGCGCCTCCATGCAACGATCGCTGAGAGGCACATACCTTCGCGATGTTCCTGTTTTCCCCCTCTCGATGTAAATCTGCTTCGCGGTGAAATCGATTTGGCGGACTTGCATGCGAAAGACTTCCTCCGGGCGCATGCCGGTGTCGAAGATAATCACCAGGACATCGTGGAGTGGGTGGGGAGCAAGGGGTAACAATTTTCTTCTTGCTCCTTGGTGAAAATAGTTTTCGCGCGACAGCGCAACACTCGCAACACAGTAGAGGATGGCTTTGACACGGCATTATCCCTCCTTTTTCAGAATGTGGGCAATATACCCATTCACGCGCGCATTCTAAGCCAAATTCGTCACCGCACCTCGCAAAATCTGCGACCGACATGTAAGGAAAGATCTGTGTCCCCGTCCGGCAAAATTCGTGACCTGACCACGTTGAACCTGCCAGACCCATGGGTCTAGAATCGTGTCAATCCACTCCAAACGAGGTCCACCTATGCCCCACTACGAATTTTTCTGCAAGGCTTGCCAAAAAACTTTTTCAAAGGTCTTAACCATTGTTGAGCATGACAAGGAGAAGATCGCGTGCCCGCACTGCGGCAGAAAGAATGTCGAGCAGCGCTGGTCCGCTTTCTCCGCTGTCACGTCGAGAAAGAGCGCCTGAAGTAATCGCATCTCTGTCTGCACCATATTCGGGCAATTGACCCAGATTCCCGGTAAGGCGTACCGTACTCCTACCCAACGCGAAGCTTACTCCGCCGCCGCGCCACGCGGCGGGTTCCTTTCACCCCTAACCACGAAAGGAGCGCACATGTTCACACGAGTAGTTGAACTCACCAGTAAATCAGGCAAAACCTAAGGAACTCGCAAACACCATCAACGAAGTAGTGCCGCCGTTGAAGAAACAACGCGGTTTCGTCGACGAGACCGTCCTCGTCTCCGACACGGACCCGACTCGGTTTTGGGCTTGAGCTTCTGGAACAGCATAGAGGATGCCGACCGCTACCACCAGGAGCAGTATCCCAAGATCCATGAAATGCTGAAACACTTGCTTGAGACCGAGCCTAATATCCGAACGTTTGACGTCCACACTTCGACCACCCATCGGATCGTCGCTGGCAAAGCCGCCTAAGGGGAATAAAGGCGAGCCCCTTCAAAGTGCAAACCAAAGCCGCCTCCTGTGAGCGGCTTCTTCTTTCCAAGGCATTATCCCGCAGAAGCAATTCGCAAAATCCGAAACCCAGAACTCCTTAGAAACGTGTGACGGCGCCAACCTGTGGCGCGCTTTTTTGCTGTTGGGGTGACGAGCCGCCGATCCGCGCCGTGGCGCTGACCCGCAGTGTAGAGACTCCGGACCCTAGGCCTCCTGCCGACCGCCCAATTGCGCTGCAAATTGATTCGGCAGACTGTCAGGCAATGCAGAAGTGAGAACTGAGGGCTGGAATTCGAGGGGCTCGCCGTTCGTTCTCAGCCTCGAGAGATCCAACATGCTTCAAAATACCTCGTAACTACTCGGCCTCTTCGCCGTTATTTCTGCAGGAGGACAAATTCGTCACTTCATCCCAAAGTGACGATCTCCACAGCAAGACTTAGATCCCGATGTGGGTAATTGTTTCGGGGAATCGGAAAACGTGCGAGACGATTGTCCCGAAACTGTTGTCGAAACATCATCGTCTATGCTGAATTTAGGTGCCCCCTAATCGTATTCTGCAAAGTAACTGGCTTGAATACGATCCGTCTAAATAGCTCGGAGTTCTGATAATGACCCTAGCTCGATTTGTCGGCAAAAACGCGTTTCGCAATAAGCGCCGCAGCGTTCTGACAGTCTTGAGCGTCGCCTTTTCCTTGCTACTACTCACCTTAATGATGACGATTTGGCGAGCTTTCTATTTGGATGAGGGCAGCGCGGAGTCGGCGCAGCGGCTGGTAGTACGCCATCGAGTCTCGTTAACCTTCAGCCTTCCTGCCTATTACCGCGAAAAAATCCGTTCGCTGCCCGGCGTGGTTGCCGTGGTTCCCGTCTCGTGGTTTGGAGGAATTTACAAAGACCAAAAACCGGAGAACTTTTTTGCTCAGTTCGGCACCGATCCCGAAGAATTTTTTAACGTATTCCGCGACGTGGCAATACCAGCGGATCAGGTTACCGCGTGGCAGCGCGACCGCCAGGGGGTGATCGTCGACGATACGCTGGCTAATAAGTACGGCTGGAAGCTCGGCGACCGCATCGTTTTGCAAGGAACGATTTACCCGGTCAATCCTGAGCTGAACATTTGCGGCATTTTTCACGCCGTCCCAGACAATAAATCGATCTATTTCAATGCGAAATATGTAGAAGAGGCGGTGCCGTGGTTCAAGGGGAAGGCCGGCACTTTCAGCATACTAGCCGCGTCTCCCGGTGATGTAAGCAAGGTGGCTACTGCGGTCGATGACATGTTCCGCAACTCGCCGCAGCCGACGAAATCGGAGAGCGAAAAGGCTTTTGGGTTGGAATTCGTGGCTATGATGGGGAACGTCAAGGCATTCATTCTTAGCATTTGCATGGCAGTGGTTTTCGCCATACTGCTCGTTTCTGCGAATACGATGGCGATGTCCATCCGCGAACGAACCCGCGAAGTTGCAGTGCTCAAGACTCTGGGCTTTACTCGCCAGACAGTTCTGGGTTTGTTTATTGGAGAGGCAATGGCACTCGCTCTGGCCGGCGGCCTGATTGGAACCGGGTTCGGCTATCTGTTGGTTTATGGTCTCACCCACTCGCCGCAGTTCTTCAGCTTTTTCAACATGAAAGTGACCCTCGGCATTTGGTTATCGGCGATGCTGGCTTCTGGATTTGTGGGACTGGTGAGCGCCTTCATCCCGTCTTACCACGCGTCGCAGGTGAATATCGTGGACGGGTTGCGACACATCGGATAAACGGCATGACGTTAGGCAGCTTTGTAGTCAAAAACGCGTTTCGCAACAAGCGCCGGAGCGCTCTGACGGTGCTGAGCATCGGCTTTTCTTTGCTCTTGCTCACATTAATGATGACGATCTGGCGGACGTTCTACATCGATCAAGGGGCGCCGGATTCGGCCAAGCGGCTGATGACCCGCCACCGCGTCTCGCTGACGTTCTTTCTTCCCAGCTACTATCGCGAGAAGGTTCGTGCCCTTCCTGGCGTGGTGTATGTTGCGCCGATGACCTGGTTCGGCGGCCGTTACAAGGACGACAAGCCGGAGAACTTTTTTGCTCAATTTGCCACCGATCCTGAGGAATATCTAAAGGTGGCGGCGGATAAGAGTGTGCCCGCAGATCAGGCTCAGGCGTGGATTCGTGACCGCGCGGGCGCCATGGTGGATGTCGAGTTAGCCAAAAGATATGGGTGGAAGATTGGTGATCGGGTCATTTTAAAAGGCACCATCTTTCCGGTGGACCCGGAGCTCACCATTCGGGCCATCTACACCATGACCCCTGCCAATAAAACCTTCTATTTCCACGCGAAATATCTGGAAGAGGCGGTGTCCTGGTACAAGGGCCAAACTGGCTTCTTCTTCACGCGAGTTGCTTCGCCGGGTGACATTGCGCCGACGTCGCGTTCGATCGACGAGATGTTCCGCAACTCGCCCCAGCCGACAAAGACAGAGAGCGAAAAGGCCTTTCAACTTGCGTTCATTGCGATGCTGGGCAATGTGAAGGCGTTTATCCTCAGCATCTGTGCAGCAGTTGTGTTCGCGATTCTGCTGGTGGCGGCCAACACGATGGCCATGTCCATCCGGGAGCGCACGCGCGAAGTAGCGATGCTGAAGACGCTCGGATTTACCCGCGCAAGCGTACTCTCATTGTTCGTAGGCGAAGCCGTCGCATTGTCAGTTGCGGGCGGGCTACTGGGGGTTGCGATCGCCGCCTTGATCACAAACGTGATCGCCCATTCGCCGTATGCAACTGGCATTTTGTTCGGCTTTAGAGTCTCTCTCCCAACGATGGGTATCGCAGTAGTAATCGCTGCTTTTGTGGGTTTCCTCAGCGCCTATTTTCCGGCTTATAACGCATCGCGGCTGAACATTGTGGAGGGATTGCGTCACATCGGGTGAACCGAAGGAATTCGAATATGGCTATACCGCTCAGCTACAACATCCGGAACCTGAAATTGCGCAAAGGCCTCACGATCATGACTGCGCTCGGTATCGCGCTCACGGTGACGACTGCGATTTTCATCATGGCGCTTCTCGCTGGCCTGAAGCGCGCCTTCGTCACCAGCGGCGATGCGCAGAACGTGCTGGTGCTGCGCAAAGGGTCGGAGGCTGAGCTGTCTGGCGGCTTTGATGCGGCCAATTTTCCGGTGTTGAAAAATCTGCCTGGAATTGCGAAGGATAGCCACGGTGAGCCGATGGCCTCAGGCGAATGGGTGGTCGTGATTGTGCTGCCACGCAAGGACGGCACCGGAGAAGTGAACGTCACGGTACGCGGCATGATGCCGGATGGTCTCGAACTCCGTCCCAAGGTGAAGCTGGTCGAGGGGCGCTGGTTCACACCTGGGCAGCGAGAAGTGGTGGTCAGCGAGTCCATCCACAAACGCTTTTCCCATGCGAATGTCGGAGATACTCTGGCGTTCGGCAAAGGGCCGTGGCAGGTCGTGGGCGTGTTCGACGCCGGTGGTTCAGCGTACGACTCCGAGATCTGGGGGGATGTGAACCAGATGGCGACAGACTTCGACCGCCAAGGTGGGTTTTCCTCAGCATATTTGCGGGCGACAGATCCGGTCTCCGCGCAAGCGCTGAAGAATCGCGTGGGCGATGACCAGCGGCTGAAGCTCGAAGGCCTGCTCGAGACGGAATATTATGCGAAGCAAACTTCCTCAGGCGCTCCCATCAGGATTATCGGCTGGATCGTAGCAGTGATTATGGCTATCGGTTCAAGCTTCGCCGCCATGAATACGATGTACGCCGCTGTTGCGTACCGAGGACGCGAGATTGCCACGCTGCGGGTGATCGGATTTTCCAAGCTGAGCATCTTGACTTCATTTGTGCTTGAATCATTGTTGCTGTCGGTGCTGGGCGCGCTGGTTGGAATCGTGTTAATGCTCTCATTTTTTGACGGCATGACTACCGGCACCTCCAATGCCGTCACTTTCAGCGAAATTGTTTTTAGCCTGAGGGTCACTCTGCCTGTGATGGTAACGGCGGTCGCATTTGCGTTAATTATGGGATTGTTCGGCGGCATAGCACCCGCCTGGCATGCGGCTCGCCGCGACATCATTGCCGCGTTGCGGGATTAGCAAGCAGCAGGTAGGGGCGGGCGCCCTCACCCGCCCGGCCGAGCTAAGCTCGGCAGAGCTTTAGTGAACAGTGTATGCCACTCGATACGAAACATCACGATCTGCAAAGTCTGCGCATCGACCGCTCGGCTAAGAGCGCGGAGGGCGAACCTGCGCCGTGGGCTAAGCGCTACATCATCATCGGTATCTCGGTTGTAGCACTGTTGAGTCTTTCCACGCTCATACACCGGCTTTTAGCGGCCGATGTTCCCGAAGTCGAAGTCACTCGCGCTGCCGCTGAGAACAGCGATCTTGGCGGCATCGTGCTTTCTGCCACCGGGTACATCGTTGCCCATCACAAGATCAACGTGAACTCCAAGGTCACAGGCCGGGTGAAGTGGATTGGCGTGGAGAAGGGCGACAAGGTGAAAGAAGGCCAGGTTCTGGTCCGCCTGGAAGACGATGAGTTCCGCGCGCAGTACCAGCAGGCGCACGGAGCAGCGGAGAATGCCAGGGCGTATTACCAGGAACTACTGCACGGCTCCCGCCCGGAAGAGATCGCGCAAGCCGAACACAATCTGGCAGAAGCTCGCGCTACGGCCGCGAACGACAAGATCATCCTGGATCGCGCGCGCAATCTGACTAACCAGGGCGTGCTCTCGCAACAGGCGCTCGATGATGCCACTGCAAAGTTCGAAGCCGACCAGCAGCGGGTGAATTCGTTGGAAAAGAGTTTTCAACTTGCCAAGATTGGGCCACGCGCCGAGGAAATTGCCCGCGCGAAGGGCGCAATGATCCAAGCCGAAGGGCAGGAGGCTTACGCCAAGTCGCTGCTGGATGCGACCCTGATCAGGGCTCCCGTCACGGGCACCATTCTGGAGCGAACGGCGGAAAGAGGTGAGCTGGTTACGTCGCAGTTCGCCAGCCAGGCTGAAGGCGGCCCACAGGGTCAAGTTGTCGCGCTTGCCGACCTGCATGATATCCAGGTCGAACTTGACATCGCGCAGGATGATTTCGCCAAGCTTGGCCCCAGGCAGAAGGGCGTGGTCACGGTCGACGCTTTTCCTGACCGCAAGTACGACGGAGTGATCGCGGAAATTTCTCCTCAGGCCAATCGCCAGAAAGCCACGGTGCAGGTCAAAGTTCAGATTCTCAATCCGGACGAATACCTTCGCCCTGAGATGAACTCCACGGTGAAGTTCCTGGCCGACGAGGGAAAAAAGGGAGGCTCCCAGCCAGCGGGGGTGTTCGTTCCGACTACAGCGTTGCGAGATCGCGACGGGAAAAAAATCGTTTTCATCGCTTTTAATGGGAAAGCCCTGATGCGCCAAGTTCGCGTTGTTTCGCAGAGGAGTGGAGGCCTTCTGGTGCGAGGCTTGAATGGCGGGGAAGACGTAATCACCTCCGGCCCGCAAGATTTGAAAGATGGAAACAAAATAAAAATCAGGGGACAATCATGAGCACTGCTACCGCTGCTAACGTCGCTACTCAAACCAGGGTGGTCCAGGCACGCAATGTCAGCAAGGTCTTCAAACGGGATGCCTTCGAGGTCAAAGCCCTCGACGATGTCTCCATCGAAATTTCGGGCGGCGAATTTCTCGCGCTCATGGGGCCGTCCGGCTCCGGGAAGACCACGCTGCTAAACATGATTGCGGCAATTGACCGCCCGACAGCGGGCGACTTGCTGGTGCTCGGCGAAAATATTTTTCGCTTTAATGACAAACAGTCGGCCAACTGGCGCAATGCGCACATCGGCTACGTTTTCCAGACGTTCAACCTGATCCCAGTGCTCACGGCGTTTGAGAACGTCGAACTTCCTCTACTCCTGACCAAGCTCAACACCCAGCAACGCCGTGATCACGTGATGACTGCGTTGAAGCTCGTGGGACTCGAAGACCGAGCAGATCATTTACCCAAACAGCTCTCCGGCGGACAGGAGCAGCGCGTTGCCATTGCCCGTGCCATCGTCAGCGACCCGACCCTATTGCTCGCGGACGAACCGACCGGCGATCTGGACAGCCACTCTGCCACTGAGATTCTGGAGATTCTCAAACGCCTTAACGAGGACTTCCACAAGACGATTGTGATGGTGACGCACGATCCTCATGCTGCCTCTTACGCGCACGTGACACGGCATCTGGAGAAGGGCATGCTCCTGCCAGGCTGAAGGCTTGTGTAGCGCGGACAGTCCAGTCCGTGAAAGCCTGAGCCAGTATCTGTTCTGTCCATCTTCTGCTTCTCTACAAAGTCGGTCATAGGTGCGCTAGTGCATGCCTTTGGGTTATCGGGAAAATCTTCCGCCATATTCGGGAGAGCCTCCCAGCTCATCATGTGAATCGCCTTCGCTCGACTGAGGACGCGGCTGTATGCAGCGTGCGTTGGCGCTTGTCGGCGAGATAGAATCTTGCTCGAGAATCCTGATGAAAACTGTACTCGGAAATGTCACTCCCGTTACGAGCGATTACGCCGAGGTGGCGCGTCGTGCTCTGGAACCCGCTCGATGCGCGCTCATCGTCGTCGATATCCAGGAAAAGCTTCTTCCCCCAATACTTCAAAAGGAAGAATTGCTCAAGAACTCGCAATTACTGATTCGCGCGGCCGGAATTTTGAAAATTCCCACACTGATGAGCACTCAGTATGCGAAGGGATTGGGAAACACCGTGCCCGAAATCGCAGCGCTGGTTCCGGATACGCAGGCGACCGACAAACAAGTTTTCTCCTGCTTCGGCAGTGACGTGTTCTGTTCCACACTGAAGCGGCTTCCAGGAAATCGCAACACAATTCTGCTTTGCGGGATGGAGAGCCATATTTGCGTGATGCAGACAGCGCTGGGCGCCTTGTGCGAGGGTTATTTGGTTCACGTGGCCTCTGATGCGGTAGGCTCCCGTACGAAATGGAACTGGAAAGTCGGTCTCGAACGCATGCGGGATGCTGGCGCCATCATCTCTTCGACTGAAATGATGATTTACGAATTGATGCGCTCGTCAGGAACGCCGGAGTTTAAGGAACTGCTGCCCTACATCAAGCAATAATCAGGGCTTCTATGCGCTCTGCTTCACTCGTACGACTGTAATCTTCGTGAAGCCTTCATCAAAAGCCGGCTGGCGCAGCTTGGCGGCCATGCGGCGCATCACATCTTCTGTCACCACTCTCTGACGACGCTGATTACGGTCTAGGCAGACTTCGAGAGGTACATCAAAAAATACGGCGTGAACGTCGTAACCGTAGTCCTTTGCCAGTTTGATCCAGCTATGGCGCTCGTGCGGAGTGAGGTTGGTCGCATCAACATAGCTTAGCGGACGCCGCGCGATCAATCGCGCCTTCAACATCGAACGCAAGTTGGAGAAGATGAGATCCTGGTACCGCTGCTCAGTAGGATCGTCGAATAGCAAAGAACGCAACATGTCACTGGAAAGTGGAGTGATGCTGTGCCGCTTGAACCACGAGCTCTTGCCCGATCCGGGCAGGCCGATGGCAAGAACAACTACCCCTTTGGGAGCTTGTAGTTTTGGGGGATGGGTCACCACCGGTATTGGAGCTTTTGCGGGCAGGGGTTCCGCTTCCCTTGCAGGGGGCATCGCCTCGCTGTGCAAAATCTGAGCGGGTGGCGAGGCCGAGGTAGCTTGCGACGAACGTCCGTCGCGACTTCGCCCGCCTCTTCCGCGACGCCTGCGCCGCCTGCGGGGATCTGCGGCTTTACTCTGCGTTGAGGGCTCCTGGGCCCGCGGTTCCTGTGCCTGGATCTGCTCTCGTTGTGTCTGACCAGGTAGCGCGGCTTCGGGCTGATCCGTCGAAGAAGCGGGCGCGGTAGCTTCCGGTTTAAAGTAAGCCGGCTGCAAAGGAACCGGTTTCTCTTCGATCTTGGCGGGGTCCTTTTTGCGCCGCTTCAGTCGTTCGCGCATCCATTTGCGCATGTTTGGCTTGTAACACACTGACGGGTCTGTGGGCAATGCTGTGGGAGTGCTTGCAAACAATTTAACCGCAGAGGCTGCTTTGCGAACTCTGCTTTGAAACGCGCTTTTCTGGCCGCTAAGGGAATTTCAAGGAAACTGTGTTCGTTTGCGTACAATGTTTTCATCCACCCGAGATTCACGGTCAGAAGTACATTTCTCTGGGCACCTTTAAGAAGGACGGCTTTGTTGTGCGCACGCCGGTCTGGTTTGGAGAAGAGAATGCCAAGCTGTACGTGATGACGCGAAGCGACTCCGGAAAATACAAACGCCTCCGGAATAATCCGCAGATCCGAATCGGGCCCTGCACCATGCGCGGCAAGATAAAAGGTCCGGAGTTCGCTGCTACAGCGCGAATCCTACCCGAAGACGATTGGCCTCGCGCCCGAAATACCATTCATCGCAAATATTGGCTGGCGAGAGTGCCATTTTTATGGAGCAAGCAGAATGTGTACTTGGAAATTGAATTTGTTTAACCATAGTTGCGGTCGGATCCTCGCGCTGCGGACGTAATAGTCCCCAAAAACGCCGGCGGGAGCAAAAAGAAGACGGCGGAGAGGCAGCAACTTTCGCATGGTTGCTGGTTGGTTTATAGTCATTGACCGCGTTAATAGATGGAGGCATTTATGGCAACCACGAATACCAAGTCTGAGGCCAAAGCTCGCACCTTTGGCGAGAACATTGAGAGCGATCTGGCATCGCGATTTCTGCGCGTGGTTGAGACCGCAGCCATTGCATCGGCCCGCACTATGGGCCAGGGCGAGCGCCATCTCTCCGATCAGGTGGCGACTGAAGCGATGCGCAAGACTATGGACGCAATCCCGATGCGCGGAACGATTGTAATTGGCGAGGGCGAACGCGATGAAGCGCCCATGCTGTATATCGGCGAAAAAGTCGGAGCAGAGTTTCCGGATGGAACGGACGTGCCGGAGGTTGATATTGCGGTCGATCCGCTCGAGGGAACCAATCTCTGCGCCACCGGCGGACCAGGCGCCATCACGGTATTGGCTGCATCCGAGCGTGCAGGTTTGCTGAACGCTCCCGACTGCTACATGGAAAAGATTGTGGTCGGACCATCCTGTAAGAACGCGGTCGAGATGGATGCGCCGGTTGCCGACAATTTGAAAAACATAGCAAGGCGGCTGGATCGAGATGTGGAGGATCTAGTCGTAATCGTGCTTGACCGTCCGCGCCATGAAAAGTTGATGGCAGAAATTCGCGCCGCCGGCGCGCGTATCCGGCTCATCAGCGACGGTGACCTCTCTGCCGGGATCGCCGCCGCCGTGCTTGGGACTGGGGTACATGCGGTTATGGGCTCGGGCGGAGCGCCTGAAGGCGTGATCACAGCGGCCGCTATCCGTTGCCTGAATGGCTACATGCTCGGCCGCTTGGTGATCAACAAGCCAGAACTCGAGGAGCGCATCGCGCGCATGGGAATTAAAGATAAAAATAAGATCTACACCGCCGAAGACCTGGCTCCCGGAAAGCAAATGATCTTCGCCGCCACTGGAGTGACCGACGGCTCGTTGATGCGCGGCGTCCGCTTCTTCGGCGAAGGCACGCGGACCTCATCAGTGATTATGACGCTGCGAACCGGCAAGGTGCGTTTCATAGATAGTATCCATCTGGAGAAAGGGCCAGATGTAAAGGTGAAGTTCGCGTAACTGATTCACCGTCGAAGACGTGCCAGGACGTACTCGCCCGACTAGCGGTTGACCAGAGTCCTCTATTTAATCTAGACTATGAATCTAGATGGATGGGGGGCGAAATGCGCACCATAGGTCTGTTCGAAGCGAAACAGAAGCTTTCAGAATTAGTGCAGCGTGCGAGTGAAGGGGAGAGTATTGGAATTACGCGCAGGGGAAAGCTGGCAGCAGTCATCAGCTCGCCCCGCTCACGATCTGATCTAAAAGAGGTATTTGATCGAATCGAGCAGATCAGGACCAGAGTCAGACGTCCAAAAAGATTCAGAATAAAAGAGCTCATTGAAGAAGGTCGAGTTTGAGGCGATTTGTTCTCGATGCTTCGATCGCGCTGGCGTGGTTTCTAGATAATCCCGTGGCAGCAAGCGCGAGCAAGGCGAAGCAGGCGCTACTCCGCGGTTCGCGGGCTGTGGTGCCAGCGCTATGGCTGCTTGAGATCGCGAACGGGTTTGCTGTTGCGGAACGGCGCGCGGTGATAACCGAGGCGCAAGCGGACGCGGGTCTAGACGAACTAAATCGATTGCTGGCTCAAGCCATCGACATCTCGAACGAGACAACTTCTCCGTCCCGGCTACTCACCTTGGCACGCGCATTTCGCCTTTCTGCTTACGATGCAGTTTATCTGGAAACAGCACAAAGGGAGCGGCTTGCTTTGGCTACTCTGGATCAGTCTCTTCGCGCGGCAGCCGTTCGAGCTGGCATTGCGGTTTTTCAATAGGCGCTACTCATTTCAAGTACTCCGAGTCCTTCCTCAAATCCTCCGGAATTGGTGGGAATGGCGGGAACTCTTGTGATGATCCCTTGATAAGCGCAACTGTTTTTTCTGCGCGCAAATTCCCGTCGTGAACGGCGATTTTGTGGGGCTTGTCCGGCGTATAGCCTTCCCACAGGGAAACGCCAGCGTAGGAGCCATCTTTGCGGAGAACGTAGTACGTCACATCCACAAAGCGCAGCTTGTTCATGTCACCGTTGTAGTTCCGCACGATGCGTTTCAGCGCGTCCATGCCGGCATCGAGTGGCGACATGCCATGGCGCATGTTCTCGACAATCGTATGCGCGCCGGCAACCTTGATGTTCTCTTCCCCGCTGCCGGTCGCGCCCGCCGAGCC
>Ga0070717_10002396_pt1 | contig 13220 bp, 6 predicted proteins | sample LARL113metaG_FD_71366 | JGI IMG/M metagenome (GOLD analysis project Ga0070717, IMG submission 71366) | Corn, switchgrass and miscanthus rhizosphere microbial communities from Kellogg Biological Station, Michigan, USA - LAR L11-3 metaG | ecosystem: Host-associated > Plants > Roots > Rhizosphere ... | reverse complement strand
CAGCCTCGAGCATTTTTTGCTGGGTCGCCGGGTCCGGAGGCTGGGTCGCCGGCAACTCTTCGGGCGGCGGATCAAGGAACGCCGACTGGTCAGCGAGCAACTGCAGGGCGAGCGCGGTGCGGGGCTGAAGAGGCAGCTTGGCTGCCAGGCGATCGAGCATGGCCGAGGTCAGGCGCTGCGATAATTCGAGGCCGCCGACCTGGTGGGCTATGTCCTCATCGCTGTGGTGTTCCGCTGTCGCCCTGACGAGATTCTCAGAGAGCTGGGCCACCGTGACGCGCCGCGCCGCTCCGGCGGAAGCCGCCACGGATGCCGTCAGCGCGAGCAGTATTAGCCTTCTCATGAGTGCAACACTCCGCGTATTTCGGATCGCCTGTTGGAGAGACGGTTTCGGCGCTGCAAAAGCCGAGCGAACCGGAAAAACCGGTTTTCGCGCGGGCGTTGCGTCAGCCGTTGCGCAACTGCAACTGTATACACGAGCGAGCGGAACGGACAAACGAACGGGCGCACGGTTATCCTGCTGGCGGAACTGCCTGGAGAGAAGTGATATGCGAGAAGCAGTGATTGTTGCGGCGGCGCGGACGCCGATCGGAAAATTTCAAGGAGCGCTGCAGCCGTTTACGGCGCCAAAGCTGGGGGCGATCGCAGTGCGAGAGGCCATCCGGCGCGCCGGGATTACGCCCCAGCAGGTGGACGAGTGCATCATGGGGTGCGTCATCCAGGCCGGGCTGGGACAGAATCCGGCGCGGCAAGCGTCTTTGTATGGCGGCATGCCTCCTGAATCGGCGGCACTGACCGTGAACCAGGTGTGCGGGTCGAGCTTGCGGGCGGTCGCGCTGGCGGCGCAGGCCATCCAGACCGGGGATGCGGAGTGGATGGTGGCCGGAGGCATGGAGTCGATGAGCAATGCGCCCTACCTGCTGCCGCAAGCGCGGTCCGGCTATCGCATGGGCAACGGAACGCTGGTCGACTCCATGGTGAACGACGGCTTGTGGGAGGCGTATCGGGGCTTCCACATGGGTGTGGGCGCCGAGATGATCGCGGAGAAGTACGGCATCACGCGCCAGGAGCAGGATGCGTTTGCCGCCGAGTCGCACCGGCGCGCGGCGGAAGCGACGGAGAAAGGCTGGTTCCGCGAGGGGATCGTGCCGGTGGAGATTCCGGCGGCGAAGAAAGGCGAGGCACCGCGCATTTTTGAGAAGGACGAGGCCATCCGGCCGGAAACTACGGGGGAAATCCTGGCGCGGCTGAAGCCGGCTTTCAAGGAGGGCGGAACGGTTACGGCGGGAAATGCTCCGGGCGTGAGCGATGGAGCTGCGGCGGTGGTGGTGACTTCAGCCGAAACGGCCAAAGAGCGTGGGTTGAAGCCCCTGGCGGTCATTCGCGCCCAGGCTACGGCCGGCCGGGAGCCGGAGTGGTTCGGGCTGGCGCCGATCGATGCGGTCCGCAAAGTAGCGCACAAGGCCGGCTGGCCGCTGGATTACGTAGACCTGTTCGAATTGAATGAGGCGTTCAGCGTGCAGGCTCTGGCGGTGAACCGGGAATTGGGCCTTGATGCGGAGCGGGTCAATATCCATGGAGGCGCGGTGGCGCTGGGTCATCCTATCGGAGCGAGCGGGGCGGCGGTGCTGGTGAAGCTGCTGTACGCGCTGGCAGAACGCGGGAAAACGCGCGGAATCGCGGCCCTCTGCCTGGGCGGCGGGAATGCCGTGGCGCTGGCGGTGGAACGGGTTGGCTGACCACCAAATGGAGCGGCCACCCGGCCCGGAACTGTCCGATATCGAACAACGGCCGGCCGGATCGGTCAGTGTAAGTCTCGTCTCATCTGGGCCTTGCTCTTGATAAATCCTTCCCTCTCAGTCATCAGCAAACCCCTGCGTTTTGGCACGCCAAGTGCAACTCCCCATACGCAATGGATATCGCACGCCCTGATATTAAGCTGAAGAAGAGACGCCAGATGTACGTATGGGCTGGCATCGGAGTGGTGTTGCTGGCCAGCGCCGCATTTGGCGTTTCGCGGTTGAAGCCCGCCGCGCCCAGCGTGGACGCCTCCACCGTCTGGCCGGACACTGTCAAACGCGGAAACATGATTCGCCAGGTGCGCGGCTCCACCGGCACGCTGCAACCCCGGGAAGACGCGATCGAACTCATCCCTGCGCTGACCGACGCCACCGTGGTGCACATCCGTGTGCTGCCCGGCACCATCGTCAAGCCCGACACTATCCTGATGGACCTGGCTGCGCCCGAGGTGCAGCAGAAACTGCTTGATGCCCAACTGCAGGTGAAGGGCGCCGAGGCGGAATACAAGAGCCTCCAGGCATCGCTGAACAGCACCCTGATGGACAAGAAGATTCTGGCCGCGCAGGTGAACGCCGACTACACATACGACCAGTTGCAGGCGCAGACCGACGAAAAGCTCTACCAGCTTGGTGTGCTTTCCGGGATGGCCGCCAACAAGTCGAAAAGCACCGCCGACCAGCTGAACGCTCAGCACAAGTTGAGCCTGCAGCAACTGGAACTGAACGAGAAGAACATCGAGGTCCAACTGGCTTCGTCGCAGGCCAAGATCGACCAGGCCAAGGCGCTGCTGGCTCTCTACGAGAAGCAGAACGCGGCCCTGGAAGTGCGGGCGGGGCTTGCGGGCGAGGTGGATCCACTGGCGGTTCCGCTGGGCGTGGGCTCGCACGTGACGGCCGGGCAGTCGCTGGCCGAGGTTGTGCAACTGGGCAAACTGAAGGCCGCGCTGCAGATCGCCGAGACCCAGGCCCGCGACATCACTATCGGGCTGCCGGCGAGCATTGATACCCATAACGGCATCGTTCCCGGACACGTCACCCGCATTGATCCCGCGGTTTTGAACGGAACGCGCACGGTTGACGTAGTACTGGATGGCCCGCTGCCCCCGGGGGCGGTGAAAGGCCTCAGCGTCGACGGCACCATCGATCTCGAGAAGCTGGACAATGTGCTCTACGTGGGGCGGCCGGCGCTGGGCAACGAGAACTCGACCCTGAGCCTGTTCAAGGAAGATCCCGATCATAAGGGAGCGACGCGCGTATCCGTAAAGGTGGGACGCGCTTCGGTGAACAGTATCCAGGTACTCGAAGGGCTGAAAGAAGGCGACACGGTGATTCTGTCCGACATGTCGCGGTATGACAATGTGGACCGCATCAGGCTGGAGTAAAGCAGGGAACAAGGGAACGAGGGAACAAGGCATCAGGCCGTGGTGGCGGAGGTCAGCGATGGGCACTGACCACTGATCACTGATCACTGACCACTGAAACTCACGAGAGGGACGGAAATGAATGACAATCTGATTGAAATCGAGGATCTGACCAAGGTCTTTTACACCGATGAAGTGGAGACGCACGCGCTCTCCGGAATCCACCTCACCATTTCGCGTGGCGAGTACGTGGCCATGTCGGGTCCTTCGGGCTGCGGCAAGTCGACGCTGCTTTCCATCCTGGGCCTGCTCGATACGCCCACAGGCGGCCGCTATCTGCTCAACAGCAAGCCGGTCGAGAATCTGAGCTTCGGCGAGCGCTCCCGGATCCGCAATCAGGAAATCGGCTTCATTTTCCAGAGTTTTAACCTGATTGGCGATCTGACGGTGGAAGAGAACGTGGAACTGCCGCTCACGTATCGCGCGGGAATGCCTTCGGCGGAGCGCAAGAAGCGGGTGAAGGAAGCCCTGGAGCGCGTGAACATGGCGCACCGCATGCGGCACTATCCGGCGCAGCTCTCGGGCGGTCAACAGCAGCGTGTGGCCGTGGCGCGCGCGCTGGCCGGTTCGCCCTCCATCCTGTTGGCCGATGAGCCTACCGGAAACCTGGACTCGAAGAACGGCGAAGCCGTCATGCACCTGTTGAGCGACCTGCATCGCGAAGGGTCCACTATCTGCATGGTGACGCATGATCCCCGCTTTGCCAAGCACGCCGATCGCGAAGTGCACCTCTTCGACGGCAAGGTGGTTTCGGAAGACGAGCTGAAAAAGCTCACGGCGGAAGTCGAGGCGTAAGTCATGTTTGTCCAGAGCTCAATTCGGGATGTGCGTTACGCAATGCGCCAGTTGCGTCGCTCGCCGGGGTTCACGCTCGCCGCGGTCTTCACATTGGCTCTGGGCATTGCCTCGCTTGCGACTGTATTCACGTGGATCAAAGCGGTCATGTTTGATCCCTACCCGCATGTCAGCGATCCGCGCTCCCTTCGCTTTGTCGACGCGACATCGCGCGGATCGCAGGGCTATTCGGTTCATTACGATCAGTTTGAATTCCTGCGCGATCGGGACAAAAGCCTCGTCAATCCAGCCGTATTCGATATTGCGGTTTTCGACCTGGCATCTCCGGGCACAGCGCCGGAGGCTTTGGCCGGCGGACTGGTCTCGAGCAATTACTTCCAATTGCTCGGCTTGACGCCGCAGGCAGGAAGGTTCTTCAGGCCGGGCGCGAACGACCGCGTTTACGGAGCGCAGGACGAAGTCGTGCTCTCCGATCGTGAATGGCGCGTGCGGTTCAACGCCGATCCACGCATCGTGGGCCGGCCCATCACCGTAAATCGCCATCCCTTCACGGTGGTCGGAGTGGCCCCCAAGGATTTCGCCGGCATTTACGGGGGCATGGGCGAACTGATGTGGATGCCCATTTCAGCCTCGCGCTCTCTTCAGCCCGATCCCAATGCCGATCCGTTGAAGAACATGGGCCTGATGCTCGCGGGCCGCCTGCAACCCGGCGTGTCCCACGAAACGGCCGCCGCGGAGTTGCACACGCTCGCGCGTCAATTCGCGAGGGACGCCGAAGCCAAAGGCGGGAACATGGCTGGCTGGGACCTGAACCTGCGCGACTCGGCGCACTTCGAGCGCGGGGTTTTCGGAGTCATCGGCGAGCAATGGCCCTTGCTGATGGGCGCAGCTCTTCTTTTGTTGATCCTGGTTTGCATCAATACGGCATCGCTGCTGGGCCAGCGCACCGCTCGCCGGCGGCGTGAAATCGCGATTCGGACATCGCTAGGCGCCACCCCGCGGCGCATCGCAACGCAGCTGTTCATTGAGGCGCTGCTCCTGGCTGTAGCTGGCGGAATGGTGGGCTGGGCCGTGAGCCTGGTGCTTTCAAAATCACTTTATGCGATCCTGCCCAACTTCGGTTTCACGTTCAGCTTCAACCTCAACAGTGACTGGCGTGTCGTCAGCGTCGTTGCTGCGCTGGTGATGGCGGTAGCCCTGCTGTGCGGCATGATGCCGATTCGCCAGGCGCTGCGGTCTTCGCAGAGGGATGCCTTGTACGAAGGCGGCCACGCGGTTCTGGGCTCGAGCCGCAATCGCTGGGCGAAGATGGCGGTGCTGGGCACGCAACTGGGGCTTTGCTTCGTGGTGCTGGTGAGCTCGGCGCTGCTGTTGCGGACCCTCGTGAATGTTCTTGACCGGGCGCGCGGCTTCGATCGTGAGAACTGCATGACAGCGCAGATCTCCCTGTCTCGTTCGGGCTACACCAAAGACAAGGGGCTGGCTTTTCAGGCGGCTCTGCTCGATCAACTGCGAAATGCGCCGGTCGTGCGTGAAGCCACACTGACAACGCACTTGCCCATGGGCGATGACGGGTCCGGCGACAGCTGGGACCTCGCGGTTCCCGGCTACACGCCGGCGAAGAATGAAAGCATGTCCGTGGTGACCGATCTCGAAGGGCCGGCCTTCTTCCACACCATGGGCATCGCACTGGTGCAGGGCCGCGACTTCACAGCGCAAGACCGGGAAGGCGCGCCGCTGGTGGCCATGATCAATGAAGACACGGCGCACCGCTACTTCCCTAAAGGGAACGCACTGGGCAGCACGGTGATGATGGGGCCAGACAAACAGGCCTGCGAGATCATCGGCATTGTGAAGAATTACGCGTACTACAACCCCCAGGACACCGATCCCGAGCCGGTTGTGTATTTGCCCATCGCACAGCACTATCAAAACCACGTTTTCGTGGCAGTAAGGTCCCGCACGAGCGCCGAAGCTGTAACACCCGCCTTGCGGCAGGCCGTGGCCAGGCTTGATGGCGCGCTGCCGCTCGAGAATCTGCGTACGCTGAAAGATGTGAGCGAAGTGCGTTACCAGTTCGCGCGCATTCCGGTGGAAATGCTGGGCGTGTTTGCGCTGGCCAGCCTGCTCGTCGCTACGCTAGGCCTTTATGCCGTGATGGCTTACGCGGTCACTGAGCGCAGCCGCGAATTCGCGCTGCGTATGGCGGTGGGCGCGACGCGGGTGCAGATCGTGCGCCTGGTGGTGAACGGCGGCATGGAAACCGTCGCGGCCGGTTTGTTGATCGGCGGCGTGGGCGCCTTCTTCGCGATTCGTTTGCTGCGCTCCCTGCTGTTCGGCGTGGCCCCGTTCGATCCCATCAGCTTCATCGTTGCGGCCGCTGTGCTGGTGGTGACCGTCTTGCTGGCCGGGGTTGCGCCGGCGGGGCGCGCCGCGGCGATCCAACCCATGGAAGCACTGAGAACGGAATAGCAGCGATCGCTTCGACGTCCACCTTCCCCTGAGAGCCAAGCGAGGTCGAGCCGGAAGGAGAGGAGAACTGCGATGAATCAACTGTAGGCGGACATTCGATAGGGATTGCGTCCGGAAATATCAAGTCAAGTTGGGCACCAACTTCCCCTGAGTCAAGTGAGGCCGATCCTGAAAGTGAGGAAGACGCGATGAATCAACTGCTGGCAGACACCTGGTACGCGGTACGGCAATTGCGCCGCGCGCCGGGCTTCGCGCTTACAGCGGTGCTCACGCTGGCCCTGGGAATAGGCGCCAACAGCACCATCCTGAGCTGGATCAGCGCCACATTGTTCAATCCCATTCCGGGTGCGAAGAACGTGGACCGCATGCTCACCATCCAGCGCGGGGAGCGCAGCGAACACCCAACGCCGCCGTTTTCCTACCCGGATTTTATTGACTTGCGCGCCAACACGAAAACGTTCTCGGGACTGATTGGCTATCACGACGATTTTATTTCCATTACCGGATCGACGAAGCCGGAGCGGATTTACGGTGCTTTGACCAGCGCGGACTTCTTTGAAGTGCTGGGCGTGCGGCCGATTCTCGGAACGAGCCTGATCTCGACGCGCAATAACGAACGTGCGGGCACGCCCATTGCGGTGTTGAGCTATGGCCTGTGGCAGAAGCGTTTTGCCGGCGAGCAATCCATCATTGGAAAGACCATCCAGCTTAACCTTCACCCGTACACGATCGTCGGCGTGGCGCCCGAGGGCTTCCGCGGCTGCAAGAGTGGACTGCGCGCCGAAATCTTTCTGCCCCTGGGAGTGGATCGGCAGGTCTGGGCGGGCGATCGCATCGAGCGCCGCGGCGCGAACTGGCTTAACGCTGTGGGCGTGCTGCGGCCGGGCGTGGATCCGCACCAGGCCGACAATGAGATGAACCTGCTGATGCAGCGCCTGGTTACGCAGTATCCGCAGGATCACCGCGGAGCCAACCAGATCTCGAGCGACCCGCTGTGGCGCTCGCCCTTCGGCGCCAACGTCTACATGGCGGGCACGCTGCCCATCCTGCTGAGTCTCGCCGCTGTGCTTCTGTTGCTGGCCTGCGCCAACGTGGCCAACCTGCTGCTGGTCCGTTCGGTGACGCGGCGCCGCGAGTTTGCCATTCGCTTGTCAATGGGCGCCGGGCGCTGGTCGCTGGTTCGCCAACTCATGCTGGAAAACATGCTGATCGCGGCGGCGGGAGGGGCTGTCGCTCTTTCCGCCACGCTGTGGACATCGAAGGTCCTGGGCACGTTTCTCTCCTCATCCCAACTTCCGCTGGCGATTAATGGCGAGATTGATCGTCGCGTCATGCTGGCGACCATTGTGGTGTCGCTGCTGACGGCGCTTGTGTCGGGAGCGGTGCCGGCGCTGCGCGCGTCGCAATTGGCCCCCGGCGCGGTCCTGAAGGATGAAGCCCTGAACAATTCCGGCGGTCTTCACAAATCGCGCCTGACCTCGGGCCTGGTCATCGCGCAAATTGCGCTCTCGCTGCTGCTGCTCACCTGTGCCGGACTGTTCGTGCGCAGCTTGCAGAAGGCAGAGCAGGCCGATCCCGGCTTCGATCCCAATCACCTCCTGCTGGTCACGTTCGATCTGCAGCCCATGGGGTATACAGACCAGACGGGAAAAGAGTTCGAGCGCCAGGTCCTGGAGCGCGTCAGGCAGTTGCCCGGAGTGGAGTCGGCAACCATGGCCGATTTCGCCCCACTCACCTTCACCATCCACTCCGATGGAGTGTTTCCAGAGGGCTACGTGCCGCGCGTGCACGAGGATATGGAAACCGACCGTGGCGATGTCGCCCCAGACTACCTGGCCACGCTGCGGACGCCGCTGCTTGCGGGGCGCGATTTCAACGACTCGGATAACGGCAAGAACGATCTCGTGACCATCGTGAACCAGGCTTTTGTGGATCGCTACTGGCCAGGGCAACAGCCCATCGGCAAGCACGTCCAGTTCGCCGGCAAATGGCGCACCGTGGTGGGCGTGATTGCCAACGGAAAATACCGCCGCCTCATCTATGATCCCACGCCGCTGATCCTCACGCCTCTCGCACAGCGTTATCAGAGCGAAGTGATCCTGCATGTGCGCACCAGGGGCGAGCCGCTGGCCATGGTGCCGGCGGTGGAGCGGGCGATCCACAGCCTCAACGGCGATTTGCCGTTGTATGGCGTCAACACCCTGAAAGAGAACATGCAGCTGGGCAGCGTCTTTGAGCGCCTCGCGGTCACATTTGCGGCTTCGTTCGGCTTGCTGGCGTTGTTGCTGGCGGCGGTGGGCATTTACGGCGTGGTGTCGTACACCACTCGCCAGCGCACCCATGAGATCGGCATCCGCCTCGCGCTCGGCGCCGGCAAAGGGGCGATTCTGCGCAATGTGCTTCTGCAGGGTTTCATCCTGACGATTGCCGGATTGGCGATCGGGATTGCGGCTTCGCTGGTGGTCACGCGCTTCCTCCGCGGCGTGTTGTTCGGCGTGGGAACCACGGACCTGGTGACGTTCGCGACGGTGGCCATCGTGTTGTGCCTGGTGGCGGCGTTTGCATGCTACCTCCCCGCGCGGCGCGCCGCGGCGATCGATCCCATGCAGGCGCTGAGGACGGAGTAGGGATCAAGGACGACGAGAGAACTGAGCTGAAAGCCGAGGGGCCAGGAGGTTGAGGATGGTAGTTCAAGACTTGCGGTATGCAGTGCGGCAGATACGCCGCGCACCGGGATTCGCATTGACTGTCGTGCTTACGCTGGCCCTGAGCGTAGGCGTGGCCACGGCGGTGTTCTGCGTCATCGATACCGTGATCCTTCGCCCTCTGCCGTACGCGCATCCCGAGCGCATCGTCAACATTCAATCCATCAGCCACAGCGGCTACACCCAGCCTTCTTCCTGGCCCAGTTTCCGCGACGCGCGCGCCCAGGTGCATGCGTTCGCGGCATTCGCGGGGTATAACGATTTCTTCAAAGCCACGGTGGAGACTCCGGCGAGCGGCCCGGTGCTGCTCGATACCGTTCACTCCACCGACAACTTCTTCGAGGTATTCGGCGTGGCGCCGCTGCTGGGGCGCACGTATCTTCCCGGCGAGGAGCAGGACGGCAAAAATGAAATTGTGGTTCTGAGCTATGAGGTGTGGCAGAGCTATTTCGGCGGCAACCGCAATGTGGTGAACCAGGCCGTGAAGCTGGACGGACGCGCCTACACCATCATCGGCGTCATGCCCGCGGGTTTCCGTTACCCGCTCAGCATGCGCAATGTAATCTACACGCCGCGCCTTCTTGACAAGCCGTGGATGCAGAATCGCGGTAGTCACTGGATGCGGACGGTGGCACGCATCAAGGACGGCGTCACCTTTGAACAGGCGCAAGCCGATCTGCAACACGTGTTCGCCGACCTTGCCCGTGCCTATCCCAACACCGATGCAGGCCGCACCGTTCACCTGCAACTGCTGGCGCAGAGCGTCGTTAGCAAAAGCCGCGGCCCGCTGTGGACCTTGTTCGGCGCGGTGCTGGCGGTGCTCGCCATCGGCTGCGTGAATATTGCCGGACTGCTGCTGGCGCGCGGCGTCAAACGCGAACGTGAAATGGCGATGCGGGCCGCGATCGGCGCCGGGCGCGCGCGCCTCATCCGCCAGGTGCTCACCGAGGGAGTGCTGCTGGCGCTTCTGGGAGCAGCCGGCGGGGTGCTGCTGGCCACTGGCATGCTCGACCTGATGCGTCTTTTCCTCATCAAGGCTCTGGCGCGCGGCGCTGACATTCACATGAACTGGGCAGTGCTGGGCGCAGGGATAGCTGTTGCGGTCGTCGTCAGCCTCGTGGCCTCCCTCTACCCAGCCGTCCGCCTTTCGGGTCTCGATCCTAATCGCGCGCTCAAATCCGGCGGCAACACCGGAGCCGATCGCACCCAGCATCATTTGCGTTCGGGATTCGTCATCACCCAGATTGCATTGACCATGTTGCTGCTGGTGGTTTCGGGGCTGCTGATTCGAGTTGTCACTCGCTACCGACATGTCGACCTTGGCTTCGATCCGAACCACATCATGAGTACGTCTCTCAATCTCACGCCTACGCGCTACGAGGGGCGCGATGCCATCGCCGATTTCTTTAGGCCGCTGGCCGAGCGCGTCCGGCAAATTCCGGGCGTGCGGGCGGTGGGACTGATCAGCATTCTGCCGATCGAGAACTGGGGCTCGAACTCCGACATTCACATTGCCGGGCAGCCGCCAAACCCTCCGCAGCAGGAGATGCTTGCCGAACAGCGCATCGTGAGTACCGGCTACTTCGACGTGTTTGGCATCCCGCTGCATCGCGGGCGAATGTTATCGCCAAGCCTGGATCCTCCGGGGAATCCTTCTGTTGCGGTGGTGGTGAATGATGCGTTTGTGAAGAAGTTCATTCCCGCAGGTCTCGATCCCACGGCGCAGCGCGTGGATGGCAGCGACAAACCGGAGGAGTGGACAAGGATCGTGGGGGTGGTGGGCAATGTACGCCAGAACATCTATGAACCGCCCCTGGCCGAAATGGATTACCTCATCGATTCGGAGCCGGTGAAGGAACGGGCCGACAAGTTGAACGGCATGGAACTTGTGCTGCGCTTCGAGGGCGACCCTGGCCCCATCATTCCCGCGCTGCGCAACGCGATCCACGAAGTGGATCCGACCGTACCCTTCAAGAGCGCTACAACCATGACCGAAGTGGTCTCCGAGACGCTGGTCTTTGAGCGCATGGAAAGCTGGCTGTTCGGCATCTTCGCCGGCCTCGCTCTTTTATTAGCTTTGGTTGGATTGTATGGGCTCGTGAGCCATGAAGTGGAGCAGTCGTCGCGCGACATCGGAGTCCGGATGGCGCTGGGCGCGTCGCGGCAACGCATCCTGGGCATGGTGATGCGGCGCGTGGCCTGGATGCTCGCTGCGGGAACCGCCGCGGGCCTGATCCTGACGTTCTTCGCGCGCAAGTTGATCGAGATCGTGATTCACTTCGAAGCACAGCGGGAAGCGGGAGGCCTGGCTTTGATCGCTCTCTTACTGGTAACGGTTGGATTGCTGGCGGCGCTGCTTCCCGCGGCCCGCGCGGCATCGATTGAACCCATGCAAGCCCTGAGAACGGAGTAGAGCAGGGAACAAGGGACCAAGGGAACGACGGAATAAGAAAGCAGGAACGAGAACTAGGACTGAGGAATACATACATGCAGACATTTCTCCAGGATCTTCGCTACGCGGTGCGGCAGTTGCGCAAGTCGCCGGGGTTTACTCTCACGGCGATCGTGACGCTGGCCCTCGGCATCGGAGCGAACACCGCCATCTTCACGCTGGTGCAGGGCATCCTGCTGCGCTCGCTTCCGGTGGCGGATCCTTCCCAGTTGTATCGGATCGGCGATACCGACAATTGCTGCGTCAATGGCGGATTCGTAGGCCAGAACGGCGATTTCGATATCTTCTCCTACGATCTCTATCGCCATCTGAAAGATTCGGCGCCGGAGTTCGAGTCTTTGGCGGCCATGCAGGCCGGGCAGTGGCAGTGGAGCGTGCGGCGCGGCAACGCCCTTCCGCGCGAGTTGCGCGGTGAGTTTGTCACCGGCAATTATTTTTCTACTCTGGGCGTTGGTTCGTATGAAGGCAGGGTGTTGAGCGAAGCCGATGACCAGCCGAATTCGCCGCCCGTGGTGGTGCTCAGCTATCACAACTGGCAGAACGAGTTCGGCGGCGATCCAACCATCATCGGCCAGACCATTGCAATTCAAACCCACCCCTTCACGGTGATCGGGATTGCGCCACCTTCGTTCTTCGGTGATCGCGTATCCGACAGGCCGCCCGATTTCTGGTTGCCGGTCAACCAGGAGCCCTATGCGCGCGGAGAAAGCACGATCCTCCACCATCCCGAACAGAACTGGCTTTATCCTCTCGGACGGGTGCGGCCGGGGACCAGCATACCCGCGCTGCAGGCGAAACTCTCCGCGGCTTTGCGCAACTGGCTGCAGACGCGCCCTGCCTACACCGAGCATGGCGGTGCGGCTATCATCCCCAAGCAGCATGTGACAGTGGTTCCCGGCGGCGGCGGGATTCAGAACATGCAGCAGGAGACCGGCACAGGCCTCAGGATGCTGATGATCTTGTCGTCGGTGGTGCTGATTATCGCCTGCGCCAATATCGCGAATCTCGTGCTGGCACGCGCCACCACCCGCCGCGGAGAAGTTGCGGTCCGCATGGCCATGGGCGCGGGACGCAGGCGCGTGATCCGCCAGATCATTACCGAGAGCGTGCTGCTGAGCTGCCTGGGCGGACTCGCCGGGCTGGCCGTTGCCTACGCCGGATCGCGCACCATTCTTGCGCTCGCGTTCCCCGACGCGAGATACCTGCCCATCCAGGCCACTCCCTCGCTGGGTGTGTTGGGATTTGCATTCCTGGTTTCGCTGGGCACGGGCGTGCTGTTCGGCTTCGCGCCCGCGTGGCTGTCGGCGCATGCACAACCGGCCGAGGTGCTGCGCGGAGCGACTCGCACCACCCGCGATCGTTCCTCGCTGCCGCAGCAAGTGTTGGTTATCTGTCAGGCCGCTTTGTCCCTGGTTCTCCTCGCCGGCGCCGTCCTTATGACCAGGTCGCTTAACAATCTTGAACATCAGAATTTCGGCGTGACAATGGGCAATCGCTACATCGTCAACATCGATCCTGCGGGCGCGGGCTATACCGCCGACCGGCTTCCCGCGCTCTATCGCCAAATCGAGGATCG
>Ga0070717_10002394_pt1 | contig 13224 bp, 11 predicted proteins | sample LARL113metaG_FD_71366 | JGI IMG/M metagenome (GOLD analysis project Ga0070717, IMG submission 71366) | Corn, switchgrass and miscanthus rhizosphere microbial communities from Kellogg Biological Station, Michigan, USA - LAR L11-3 metaG | ecosystem: Host-associated > Plants > Roots > Rhizosphere ... | reverse complement strand
TCGTGCACCTCGAGCACGATGCTCGCCGACCCTGCACGGGGCGGGGCGCTTAGCGCCCCGCTGACGCCCTTCACCGTCGCCGAGTCGACGGCCGGGCGCCCTGTGCCTGGCGCCGAGGCAGGACGCTTCGCGGCCGTCCCGCTTAGCGGGCCGACGGCCTCAGGGGACTTGGACGCTTTCCTACGCTCGGCCGCGCCGCGAGTGAGCCGCGTCATTATTCCATCCGTCGTTGAACGCAGCGACGCCGTGGTGCAACCCTGGCAACTTCCTCGCGCCACCAGCACGTCTTGGGCCTTCTCGAACCAGTACGCAGTGAACGCTAGATCAGGCGGCCTCCCTGCAGTCTCTGCGACATCGACGTACAAGAGCGTGCTGGTTGCATGAGACGCATCCACCAACGCACGCGCACAATCGAGGTTCTCGCGCACGAAGCAGTCGGCGATCTTGGGAATCGACGATGGGTCGATCGCTGGCGCCACAAGCACCTCGCCGTGCGACCTCAGCCACTCGCCGAAGTGGGCCTCGATCACGGGGAACTTCGTGCTGTTCCCGTTCAGCAGCAGCCCGACGCTGGGCGCGGCATGCGCAGGCACTGTCCAGCCGAGGATGATCACGACGATCAAAACGCGTTGGTATCCGGCAGTCACCGAGACCTCCGAAAAGAACTCAGAACCGAGCGCTCGAGGTCGAGAGCCGAGAAGCGGTTCACGGCATCATCTCGACCGCGCCCATGTCACGGCGCGCTCCCTGCGGCCGCGAAGTGCCGTCGATATCCACCTCAAGCGTCGCTGCAGGGTCTGCAGCGTCACGGTCAGGTGAGGTGGCCTGCAGCTGGAAATTGTCCTCTGAGGGCGCGACAAACAGCGGATCGCTCGCGATGATGCTGGCTCCGGGCAGCGAGGATGGTCCAACATTCGAGTATGACCAATTACAATTGGCGCCATCGACCTGGCTCCCAAGGCCGTTGCCGTAGACGATACTGTTCGTGAAGGCGAGCGGCGCCGTCACTGCGTTACAAATCACACCAGCCGCGCCGCCAGGGCTCGTCGTATTCAGCGCCATGGTGTTGAACTCAAAGACATGCGTCCCGACCGTGCCAATCTGAGAGATCCGCACACCGCCGAACAGGCTCGTCGGCGTGCCGTTTCTCACAAGCAGATTGTTCGACAGTCGATACTCAGCGTTCGTGACGTCAACACCACCCCGCGAATTGCCGCGCACCGTGCTCTGAGTAACGGTGACAACCCCGCCGGGAACGACCACGCCAACGCCGAGATTGTCAGCTATCTTGCTCCGCGTGACCGAAACGGTACCACCCGCAGGCGAGGTGATACCATCCCCTCCGTTGTCACTGATCTCGCTCCTTGCACAGGAGACTGCACCGGTTCCGGCTGCGAGGATCCCGCCGCCGCTGTTATCAATGACCCTGCTGTCTGTAAGGACGACGGATCCGTTTCCAAAGATGGCAATACCAGCACCTGTCGTAGTACCCCGGACCGTAGAGCGTATGAGCTCGACAGTCGAGTTGCTGCTAGGTGGAATCGAGATCCCTGGACCATTGCTACCGGAGGCACCGCTGATCTCGAGGTCATAAATGGTGACATGCGAGGCTGCATAGACTTCGAGCAGTGCGCCGCCGGTCGTGCGTACGAGTTTCGCGCCGGGATCCGCGAGGAACGTGACGACTCGTCCATTGTCAATCGTTACTGCTTCGTCGGTCGTTCCCTGGAGCTTGACATACGGACGATTCGTTGCGAGGCCGTCCGCAACCCTCTTGCACGGAAACTCGCTGGTACACGCGCTACCCGAGCCCGCGGCATCGACATACGCAACGTTGACATCATCACCACATGAGCCGTCTGGGAGGCAGGCTTTCGAGTTGCATTGGTCGTGCGCGCTGCACCCAACGCAAACATGATCATTCGAGCATGCGGGCATCGCTCCGACGCACGCTTGGCGGTCGGTGGCGGTGCAACGCACGCACATTCGAGTCACGTCGAGATCGCATACAGACGTGTCCCCTGAGCACTCCTGGTTGGTGTTACACCGCGGCAGGCTGTCTGGCGTGGCGTCCTGTGCTGCATCTGAGCCGATACAGTCGGTATGCACGGGATTCTCGCAGTAGTAGGGGTTATCCCTCTTACAGCCGACGCCGCTGGCTGCGAGTAACGTTGACAGCAGTATCACAAGACACCTTGCTGCTGCTTCTCTAGCTGCCGGGTTCATGATCTTGTCTCATCGCTACCGATGTCACGGCGGGACTCCCTAGACTAGTCAACATCTAGCCTCGCATTCACGGCTTCATGGCTTCGAGCACCGCCTTGTCTTGTCGCAGAAGCTCGACTAAACAAGGAATATTACCCGCAAGCCGACAGCGACTGCGATTAGAAATATTGACGTCCGGCAGCCCCGTACATATGGAGAATGTCTCTAGCATGGTCAGATCACCGTAGTCGGCCACGCCGCGCTGCCGCGTTGTCGAGGCACTTGAGATAAGTTCATCTTCGATCCACTGCATGCGGAATACAAGCCTGGAACAATAGTCGTCCCACGCCTTCGCAGGGTGAAAGTACGACGTGGGCTCCCGTGTCGGCGTCATTCGTACGGCGCCGGCGATTGCAGCGCCGACGCCCACCCATGCAGCAACGATCAGCAGCCACTGCCAGCGCTTCATGGCTTGCCCGATGACTGTGTAACCGTGGCTTGTCCATGAGCTTGTTCGACCTTGTCGGCAGCGACCCTGAAAGGGTTATTCGCGCGGTTGTTAGCTCTGGCCTTGGCGGCGCGAAGTGGCTCCCAGTAGTAGTCCGAGTCGTCAACCTTCACGGCCTCTGGTGGAGCACCCCAGAGCTCCTCGTGTCGAGCGGTGGCTGCCTCCCAGAATTCTGGAGGAATCGGCTTTTGAGCGAGATCAGGCTTGAAGCGCCGATAACCATTATCAACTCCCAAGACGTGAATGCCGTCGTCGTCTTGATCTCGATAAATTAGCTCCGCGGGATGTCCAGAAGCGTACTCGGCACGTACCACCTTGCGCTCTCGCTCCACGAGACCTTCGTTGCGTGTCAAGACTGAGTCTTCACCCATCGTCTTCGTGAAGCGTCCTGCGGCGTGCTTGCCGATCTTGTCTATCCCGCTGTCTTTGAAGCGGACAAGCTTCGCTGTGAGAAGCTCCTCGTAGACACCTTGGTAGGTGTTGGTCGCATCAAAGCTATCACTCAACGTAAGCAACTCGGCGTCCGTGGCCATCAGGGGAAACGATTCCGAGATCTGCTGAAATGCCATTTGTGCCGATTTAGCGAGTTGCTTGAACCATCCTTGTTCGGCAGCCTTACTTGCTTTTGCCTCAGCGTTCTTTCCCTCTTTGAGCGTTCCGCTGCACCCCTTCTTAGCCGCATCGACAAAGCCTTTTAGATGCATTTGAATGCTGCGCTCGTCGATCTTCGCCATCGCGGGCAGCTGCTTCATCGCCGCCCCGGCAATCTTGGTTACGAGCGTCAGGGTGTGCGCGCTGATGACATCGAGCACCATCGAAGCGACCCAGCTCAGGTCTTCGTCCTTTTTGAGCAACGCGTCGAGTTTTACGCTTCCCAGTGCAGCGAGATACGCTGAGAACGCGCGATCTACTCTACCCCTAAATTCGGCGATCGCCTGAACCCGTTTTCCCGCGTCGAGGAAACAGCCTTCGCCGGCGGGCGCGGTGTCGCATACAGGCTCCTGGTCTACAGCCGGGTGACCAGTCGGGCCAGCACCGTACTGTCGAGGCGGTGTTCCAGTAGTCGGCATCACGTCCTGAGTCGTCTTAGGAAGCGCTGCGCTCGTCATCGTTGACTTGCCAGGAGCGGACGCGGCGTCGATCGGAGGCTTCGCGGTGCCGGCGTTGCCGACCGCTCCGGATTGGCTGTCAAAAGTCACTGCAAGCTCCTAGCGTAATATAGGTGATCACGGTGTCACCTCGTCCGCTCCCATGTCACGACCGATGCCCTGAGGCCGGACGTCACCGTCGATATCGACAGCCTGCGTCGCGGTAGGGTCTGCAGCATCCCGCGCTGGTGATGCAGGTTGGATATGAAAATTGTCTTGTGCAGGCGCGACGAATAGTGGGTCGCTTCCGATATTGCTTGGTCCCGCCAGAGGCGTGGGTCCGATATTCGAGAATGACCAGCTACAGTTGTTTCCGTCGGCCTGGGTGCCGATCCCATTGTCGTATACGATGCTATTGGTGAAGGTCAGCGGTGTCGAGACTAATGCACAGGTCACGCCTGCCGTATTTCCGGCTCCTGCAGCGTTCCGAGCTACAGTATTGAAGTCGAAGACATGACTTCCTGCGGTTGTAACCTGCAACACCAGCACCCCTCCAAATGCGCTCGTGGGTCCGCCGTTTTTTGTGATAACGTTGTTTGTTAGTTGATACTGACCAGCAGTAATCGCCACGCCTCCGCCCACGTTGCCGGTTACTGTGCTCTGCGTAAGTATCAGCATCCCCCCCCCAGACATCGAAATGCCGGCGCCAGCGTTGTCGCGGATCACGGCACGTATCAGTGCAAGCGTTGAGTTGCTTCCGGTTGGGATGGAAATTCCGGGGTTGTTCGTACCCGATGCTCCGCTGATCTCAAGATCGTAGATCGTGACCTGAGACGTTCCTTTGACCTCGAGCAGGAGGCCATTGCTCGTCCGCGTGAGCTTTGCGCCCGGATCCGCAAGAAACGTCACGACTCGGTTGTTGTCAATGCTCACTGCTTCGTTGGACACATCGTGGAACTTGACGTACGGGCGGTTTGTCGCGAGCGCGTCGGAGACCTTCTTGCACGGCATTGCGCTCGTGCACACGGCGCCCGTTCCGGCCGGATCAACATAAGCCACGCTGAGGTCGTCTCCACACGAGCCGTCGGGGAGGCATGCCTTTGAGTCGCACTGGCTGTGCGCCGAGCAGGCGCGGCAGACGTTGTCGCTGAGGCACGTGGGCGTGGTCCCTGTGCACGCCGCGTGCTCCGTCGCCGTGCAGTGCACGCACATCCTCGTGCCACCGATGTCGCACACCGAGGTGTCCCCGGAACAGTCCTGGTTGCCCGTGCACGGCGGCGGAACATCCGGTGGCGCGTCCGGCACGAAGGCGTCCGGCATTGCGTCCACTGCGAAGCAGTTGTGATGGGGTGCGTTGGGGCAGTAGTAGGAGTTGTCTCGTTCGCACGCGACGCTGGCCGCGGCAAGGAGCAGGACAAGTAGGCTAAGGGTCTTCGACATCCTGTGCTCCGATCAGAACCGCGTTGCGAGGCCGAGGACTGCGCCACCAGCGACGGGGGTGACAACGGGCGCGCTGGTCGTCCTCGAGTAGCGCCACCAGAGATAGCCGCCGACGCCGCCGAGGACCACGCCGCTGATCGCGAGCCCGACGCCGAGGCCGGCAGAGTCACGGTACTTGGGCGGCTGCTCGACGTCTGGATCGGTGGATCGCTCGTCGTGAATCGCGTACGCGACGACACCAGCAACGAGGAGAACGCCGCCGGCGATCACCAGCGTCTTAGGTAGCGCGCGTGAACGCTCCCCTGAGGGATCCTGCGGCGGCTCTCCGCTGCCGTTGCTTGTCTGGGTCCCGCTGCCGATTTGCGGCGTCCTCGCGGTGGTCGAGCGCAGCTCGGCCGACACTTCGACCGTCTTGTCCTCGACGGCGACGATCGCCCGCTGCTCGGTCTGGTAGCCGTCGAGCTCGAGAGTGATCGTGTGGGGACCAGGATAGGTGTTGATCGCAAGATCCGTCGTGGCGTAGGGCTTGCCATCGAGCGTGATTCGCGCTCCGCGGGGCACCGACTTGACCTTGACGACGGTCCGCCCGAGCCTCGTCGCGAGGTCTCGGAATTGGTCGCGTACGAGATCCTTCGTGGTGGCGGTGAGAACATCATCGGTACAGTGGTCGCAGTAGCGGGTGTCACCGATCACCGAGTCGAGCGTCGCATCGACGATCTCGATGCCGACCGCGATCAGCGGAGAGCCGTCCTTTGCGGGCTGGCGATCGATGGTGGCGATCACCAGGCGGCGGATATCCCTGCCTTGAACGACCTTGCTCATGCAGGTCCACGGCAGAACATCGCGAAGGCAGAACGTCAGCGCTGACGACTCCTTCGAGCTGAAGCTCGGCTGGACTAGCGACCCGAGGTGCGTCCGCGCGGCGCTCACCGCGACGCGGGCCGCCAGCTCGCGCTCGTGTTGCGGCGCATTGCCGTTGAGCAGGAATGCGGTTCCTTCCGCTCGTGCTGTGCCAGTCGTCGCCACGAGCACGACGATCATCCCGGTCAGAAACCTCGAAACGTGCATGTAGTCACCAGTTCTTGTCGATGACAGTTTCAGCGTTCGCGCCGATGTTGACGTTCACGGTCGTGTTCTGCGTCCCCTTGACGATCTGGACCGCGTGACGGCCGGTGGCCACGTCGGCACGCAGCGGCGCAGTGCCGATTCTGACGCCGTCCACGCTAACCACGGCCCAGGTCTGTACGCGCACGACAAGCACCCCTTTCGTCTCTGCCGCGTCCGCTACAGCCCGGGTCGCGGGTCGAACTGGCTTGGTGGGCTCCGGGTCTGGTTTGACCTGCGGCTTTGCGGGCGGACGCGCCGGTGGCGACGGGGGCCGCGCAGGTGGCGCCTGCGCGATCGCGCCCCCGGCGTCGATGGGGGACGCGTCCGAGGGCGCCACGGCGAGCTCGTGTTGCGCGTCGGGCGCAGACGCCACAACCAGGGGCGCGTCCGGCTCGCGCGCATCGGCGACGGCGACGGTCGGCGGGGCTGGCATCGCAGCATGGTCGGACGGGGCTGACCGAGGCTCGGCCGCCGCCACTATGGCAGGTGCTCGACGGTCGCTGACGAGCTTCATCGTCACGCCACCGATCGCCGTACCGACGGCGAGCGCAGCGACGACCGGGAAGATCCCTCGGCGGGCACGAGTGGCGAACGACTGCGCGGGCGCGAATCGCGTGATCGCGCTCTCCACGTCGCCGGCGAGCGTGGCCTCATGGGGCGCGGCCTGCCCGTCGACGCAGAGCCGCGAGGCGAACACCTGGAGCAGCTGCTCGCCCTCCTTGACGCCCTGCGCGACGCGCTGACCGAACTCTCGCATCGTGCCGAGGCGCTTCTCGCGTTTGAACTGCAACGCCCACAGGATCGTCTCGTCGATGATCTGCGGGATGTCGGGGCGCAGCTCGCGCGGCCTGGGAAAGCTGTTCTCCTTCTGCTTGTCGACGAGGCCGTAGACCGAGTCCTCGTTGTAGGGCCGTCGCCCGGTGAGCATCTCGTACAGCACGACGCCGAGCGAGAACACGTCGGCACGTGCGTCGACGATTTCCCGGTTGGCGCGGGCCTGCTCGGGCGCCATGTAATTGAGCGTGCCAAGCACGGTCGCGGCCTTGGTCTGGAAGCTCGCGGCCATGTACGGATCCCGGAGCTTCGCGATCCCGAAGTCGACGATCGTCAGGAAGAACCTGCGCCGCCAGCGACGGGAGATGAGGAGGTTTTGCGGTTTGATATCGCAGTGGACGATGCCGCGTTCGTGCGCGGCATCGAGGCCCGAAGCGATCTGCAAGGCGATCGTGACGGCGGCGTCGATCGGCATCGGCCCCGTCGTGGCCATCAGCTTGTCCAGCGACTGGCCGTCGACGAACTTCATGATGATGTAGGTCAGGCCGTCTTCGCCGAACTCATGGCAGTCGTAGATCACGATGATGTTCGGGTCGTCCACGGCGGCCACCGCTTTGGCTTCGCGGAAGAACCGGCCGACGATCTCGGGGTTCTGCGTGAACTCGCTAGCGATGACCTTGATCGCCGCCTTTTGCCCGATGCGATGGTTGACGGCGTAGTAGACGGCGCCCATGCCGCCTTCGCCGAGCAGGGCCTCGATCAGGTAGCCGCCCACGCGGCGGCCGATGAGATCGCCGTACCTGGGGGGTAGGCGATTGGTCACCATCGGATTTCCAGCTTCATCATGCGGCTTCGTCGCTCGAGCTGCGCGTGATCCCCGCCGCCCGGCGGCATCATACAGCACAGGCACTCCTCGAGCGCAAACCCCGGCGGCGGACATGATGCGCTCGTCGCTCAGCTCGAAGGCGCGGCCCGACATTGCTGCCGGATACTACTCGCGCCGGATCGCTTGGCCCCCCTGACGTCGAGGAGACGCGGCCGATGGTAACTGCGACACCTCGATCGTGACGACACGTTACGGCGGCGGGCGCGATCGTGCTCTCGGGCAGGCTCCGTACTACGATGGCCGCGTGGTCACGACGAAGGCAAGCGAGGACGACAGCTGGGCCATTGACGACCCGGTGACCGACCTGCGCCTGCGCGGTGGCGAGCAGACGTTCCAGCTGCCGACCGGCGACGCCGCGCTGACGCTCAGCATCGGTGCCGTGGAGGGCTCCGACATCCGACTCCGAGATCCGAGCGGCTGCGTCTCCCGGCACCATGCGGATCTGGTTCGCGAGCGTGGCGCCTGGGTGCTGCACGATCGAGGAAGTACCAACGGCATCCGGCAGGACGGCGAGCGCCGCTTGTCCGTGCATCTCACACCGGGGGTGGAGATCGACATCGGCGAGATCAGGCTCGTCGCGGAGAGCCCGCGGCTCAAGACGCTGCGTGCGTTTCTGTCACGCATCATCGGCTGGGACCGCTCGCGTGTCGAAGCGGTCGATCAGGCGATGCAGGCAGTGCGTGCGATGGCGACACGCCGGGCGGCGCTTGTACTCTGCGGCGCGGGTCACCTGGCTGGAACCGCGCGACGTCTCCACAACCTTGCCCTTGGCGAAGCCCCTCCGTTCACGATGTACATCCCGAGCGCGCCCCCCGCGTTCGATCCGGCAAGTAACGGCACATACTGCTTCGTCGATGACGCATTACCGGATGACTTCGCGGTGCTCGCCGCCGCCTTCGCCTCGGCATCCTCGCGCTCGCGCTTGATGGTCTCCTCTCCGAGCCGCGCCGACGCGACCGAGGCGATGGCGCAGCTCACGCGCTCGGCCGTGCTCGAGCTTCCGTCCCTGCAGACACGCGTCCATGAGATCGAGCGGCTGCTGCTCGCGTACGCAGCCGACGCGGCGTTCCTGCACGCCGCACCAGGCACCGGGTTTCGCGAGCACGAGATGCAATGGCTTCGAGGCATCCACTTCGAGGCGCTCGACGAGATCGAGGAGCTGACATACCGCCTCGTCGCCATGCGCAACTGGAACGTCACTGGCGGCGCGCAGCGGCTCGGAATCTCACACGTCGCGCTGTCCCGCTGGGCGAAGCGGCGCGGCATCCCTACGTAGTCCGTAACACTGCCACGCGCTACAGATAGTTGTTACCTCTGGCAGCACCGGAGTCGACAACTGGACTAGATTCGGTGCGTGACGGCCAGGCGGGCCGCATCGTTCGTGGGGGGCGTGATGAAATTCGAGCCTGAGATCACAATCGAGAGTCTCGTAATCCTTGAACAGCAAGTTGCGGATTTTCGCTGCCGCTATCATCAGTTAGCGATGGTTGCCGGTTCTGACCAGCTCGATCTGGCGCTGATCGCTACCCGGAAGCTGGCGGTCGCGCAGCGCAACCTCATGGGCACGCTCACAAAGCTCAAATCAGCTATCCCTGCGCAGGACCAACGGATCGCGGCTCCAGTATCGGTGACTGAGCTGGCAACGCGGGCCGCCTTGCATGTGTTTGAGGACTGCATGCGCAGGCTATATGTTGAGCTCAGCGCGCCGGCCGGTCAGGGCGCTTTGAGAACCATGTTTTGTGGTCGGCTTAGGAACATAGACGATGTGTGCGACTTCGTGCGCGGTCGGGTTCAGCAGATCAGGGCAACGTCCTGGGCCACAGGTGTTGCGCAGCGATTGATTCTGGAGATGAGCGCCAATGTTGATTTCTTGCACTTCCTGCACGAGGGAGGCAACCAGGCCGGCCGGTCGTCAACCAGGCTCGCCTGCGCACAAATGCTCACTGTATTGACACTCACTCTCGACGTAAGGGCGCCGGCCATGGATTCGTCGGCGTGCGCTGTCTCTGCGCTCGCAACGCGAGACGACGCTCCGCCGTGAGGATAGTTGTGGCCGTACTTACCTATCCGACACGATCCGTCGAATCGTGCTCGCGGGCGCACGGTGGTGCAAACTGCTCGCGTACCTATCGCCGATGGACGGCGGCTCCTTGCGGCTGTCCGCGTAAGCATCGACGCCCGGATCCCAGCCCGGATCACTCCACGGTGAGCCAGGAGACTCATGAATGCATTTAGGAAACCCACACAGCGCGAGCATCAATGGCGTTGGCCGATGGAACCTGAGCCATTGCCAAGCTTGCAGCAACGGCCAATGCTCGAGAGCAGACTGCCTGACGGCGTTCTCGACAGCCCGGCGATCCGCCGCGCGATCGTCGAGTACCCAGACGACGATGCACCACGGCAGGCGTACGCCGCCTGGATGCTGTCGCAGGATCATGAGCTTGCGCAAACGATCGGCGCGTTCGTCACCGCCCAGCTGCGCGTGGCCGAAGCGTTTCGCGCGAGTCGGTGCGCCGATGTGATGGCCCTGCGCAGCTGGCGCGGAGACCGGACGTTCGTTTCCACCGCGGACTTCCGCGCTGGTGATTCGCTCCGCCCCTGGTTTCTGGATGACCTCAGCTCGCTGATCTCATTGGGGCTGATCGGGTGGCCGCAGGTCTACCGCGGCTGCGTCGAGCGCGTCGGCGTTCGCGCGCGCCGCTTCCTCGAGATTGCCGACGAGCTGTTCCGGCTCGCGCCGATCCGCCATCTGGTGCTGATCGGTGTGCCGGAGGTCGTGGATCAGCTCGCTGCCTCTCCTCACCTGGAGCGCATTCGCTCGCTCAGCCTGCCGCTGTACACTGTCGCCGACGACCTCACCGACGAGACCTTGGCGACGCTGCTTGCGTCACCGCACCTCGGTAACCTCGCGCACCTCAGGCTTGTTCACCAACAGAACCTCACGCCGTTAGCGTACGAATCCGTGGTGACCGCGGCGACGCTTCCCAGGCTCTCGAACTTCGAGATCTACACGCCGCGGATTCGCTGGATTCATATGGATCCGGGGACCTACGATCCGCGAAGCCGATCCGAGCGCATGATCGCCTACGACACCCCGATCGCCGCGATGCGGTCGACGGAATGGACCGCCCAGCTAGAGCAGGCGCTCGGCTACGTGCCGTGCGTCCACCCCGAGGAGCACTATGGTCGGGGCTCTGTCGACATCGAGGCGGTGATCGAACATCCGATCGCGCTCGACGCGAACATCATGGCCCGGCGTGGCGCGCCCATATGACGTGGGAACCGACTTACTACCGAGCCCCGAGCGCACCCATCCCAAGCTTGGCGTAGAGATCGCTCGGTTCGCCTGATCACGCACCGCCCCGGCGCCGTGGCGGCAAACCGAGCAAGCGATGTGCGCCTCCCGAATCAAGGACCGAGTCTCAGCCATGACCTTCGACACCCCCTGCTTGATTCAACAACTTCAAGAGTTAGAGCAGCAGATCTCAGGCGTGCGTCCGCACGCCGAAGCACTGCGAGCCGCATTTGATCGGCAAGATCTCGGACAGACCATCTGCGCCAAGCTCGACGCCGAGCGTCACCTGCGCGCGCTGGCGCTGACAACGGAGTGCCTCAAGGCGCGCGTGCTCCGCGCGGACGACCTAGGCGTCGAGTTCGGGTCACTTTCCGAACTCGTGCTTCGCGCGATCCGGATCGTGGTCCTCACGGAGCTTGATGCGCTACGTGACGTCGTGAGTGGGCCGGCCGCCCGCGGCCGATCGCGCGCGCTGTTCCAGGGACCGTTCCAGAGCGTGGACGACCTGACCGGGTGTGTGCGCGACGAGCTACACCGGATCGTGCTTCGCTGGCTCGACTTCCGGGGCACCGAGTGCGTCTCGCGTACAGCCTATCGGGACGCCCTCCGGTGTGCGCATTCCGCTACGCGCGCGCTCGGTACAGACTCCGATCTCGCGAGCTTCCTGCGTCTCGGCGTCACGCGTAACGACTGGCCCGCGCTCGAAGCGGTTTGTAAACGGATGCTGGCCGCGCTGACGATCCGGATCGACGTAGAGCCGGACCTTCCGCTACTGGTGACTACACCGCGGTCGCACGCGACGTCGACGGGCGGCGCGCTGTGAGCGGCGAGACGTCGGTACGAGCGGCGATTGCGTACGAAGCACCACGGCGCGAGTTGGCCGCCGCATTCGCGGCTGCGACCGCTGACCTGGTACCGCTTACGCTGGCGTTGACCTCGGAGATCGCCAAGCTCTCCTATCCGGGCGCGGTGCGCGCGCGTGAAGCGCTACAGCTCGCGGTCGCGCGCGCGCAGTTGCTCGCGGAGAGCCTCTCCGACGTGCCCATGCGCGTGGAGGCACTACTGCTGCTCGCAAACATGCGTGCGCTCGCGGAGATGATGCTCGCGATCGCGCCGGTGCCCAGCTCGGCCGCGATCGCGGCGGCAGAGGCCGGGGATGCGACCGCGTGGCATCGGGAGGAGCAGGCATGGATCGGCGACCCGCTCGCCCGTGGCTTGCCCCCGTGCCTCCCGCTGCGGCGGGGCGACCGTAGCGACACTCGCCCGGAATCCCCGAGGTCGCTCGCCGCCACGAGCGACAAAGCAGCTGCCGACCCGGACCATGCCGCGCCGCCCACAGCAACCCCGGCGGCGAACAAGGGCCGCACGTGATCACCGACTTGCGCGCTGGTCAGGATCCCAGGTCGGCCAACGTAGACGACCTCGAACGAGGCACGCCGTCACTGCAGGCCAACGGCCCATCGGCGGTCGGAGGCCCGGTATCTGCATCGCTGAGCACGTCCAGCGGACTGGCGCTCGTGCCCGCCAACTCGATCGCCCTGGAGCTGTCGCTCACGACCGATGCCGGCGATCTCATGGAGGACAGCGACGTCAACGAGGGCGACTTGGATGTTGCCCCGGACCTGCCACCCGGCAACAAGCATCTCAGCGACGCGGTGATCGGGCTCCGCGAGTGGGGAACGCGCGAGGTCTATCCCCTCCGCACACCGCGCGACTCGCGCCGGGGGGCCTCACCGAGCCAGGCGCTGCAGCTCGCTCGCGCGGACCTCGCGATCGCGCCCAACCGCGTGGAGCTGGTGTACGAGGACCAGTCATGGCGCGTCAAAGACCGGGACGGGATCGCGCGCTTGAAGCAGGATGGCCGGCCGACGCGCGAAGCCAACCTCGTGCCGGGCGCCGAGATCACGATCGCCGGCCGGAC
>Ga0070717_10002391_pt1 | contig 13228 bp, 9 predicted proteins | sample LARL113metaG_FD_71366 | JGI IMG/M metagenome (GOLD analysis project Ga0070717, IMG submission 71366) | Corn, switchgrass and miscanthus rhizosphere microbial communities from Kellogg Biological Station, Michigan, USA - LAR L11-3 metaG | ecosystem: Host-associated > Plants > Roots > Rhizosphere ... | reverse complement strand
CGGTTTGACTGTCTGCAAGCGCGCGACCATGTCGACGAAATAGCGATAGCTCGGCGGCGCGGTTTTCGGATCGCCGGGCAACGCGGGAATGACGCATTCGCGGTAATAGCGGATCTGGCGTGCGCGCTGCGCGTCCTCCTCCGCGCGGTTGTCGGCAAAGTGGGTGAAATAGCTGCACATGAGGCGCCGCGGCAAGTTGCCGTATTTGGCGCAACTCTCGTGATAGACGTCGGCGACCTGCTTCAAGCCGCCGAAGGTCATGGCGGCCGCGAAGGGAGCGACGATGACGCCGCAATCAAGCCGCGCCGCCAGTTCGATCGACGGCTTGGAGAAGGATCCGACATAGGTCGGGATCGGTTTTTGCACCGGCTTAGGCGTGATGCGCACGTCGTCGAAAGAATAGTGCTTGCCGTGGTGCGAGATGCGCTCGTCCGCTGCCCACAATTTACGTACGACTTCCAGGCCCTCGTCGAAGATGCCCTGGTTGTCTTCGAACGAGACGTGGAAGGGCAGGTACTCCCGCCGGTCGTAACCGCGCCCGGCCGCGAAATCGACCCGGCCGTTGCTGAGCAGATCGAGCGTGGCCCATTGCTCGGCGACGCGGATCGGATGATGCAGCGGTAACACGTTCACCGCCGGCGCGAGCCGGATGTGCTTCGTCCGCGCCGCGATGTAAGTGAGCACCATATCCGGGCAGGAGAGCACGCCCAGCGAGTTGAAATGATGCTCGCCGATCCACGCCGAGTGCATGCCAAGCTTGTCGGCATGAAGCGCTTCCTCGGCGATGTCGGCGACGAACTGGTTTGCCCCCCGCGTGTTGTTCTCGTAATGATTGTCGCTCAGGGTGAAGTAGCCGAAGTCCACAGCGCTCCTCCCATTGGTTGCAGGCCGTGCGGCCCTGATTTTGTTGAGGCCATTATAGATGCATTTGCAATTGTTGTAAATGCAACTTAACGAGGTGGCCCACGGCCCCGTATCGGGCGGCGCGGGCGGCGAGCGCCTTTGACATCGCGCAAGGTGGCCCATAAAAGCATCGCGCGAAGAATCGGCAGGAATTTCAATCTCGTGTCCGACCGTCCCCTCGATTTCAGCGAATATCTTCCCTATCTCATCAACCGCGTCGGCTGGCTGCTGGTGATCGACTTCGGGCAGAATACGCTTGCCCGTCACCGATTGAGCATTGCGATGTGGCGCGTCCTCGCCGTTCTCGCCAACAACGGCGGGCAGCGTCAGGTCGACGTCGCCGCCAGAACTAGCATCGACGTTTCCACCTTGTCGCGCGTGGTCACCCGCCTGGTGAAGATGGGCCTCGTGAGCCGCACCCGCTCCGCCACCAACAACCGCGAGGTCGTCGTCCGCCTGACGCCGAAGGGAGCGGCGATTCTCGCGCGTGTGATCCCGCACGCGATCGCCTTGGAACGAAGAGCCATCGCCGGGGTGCCGGCGCAAGATCTGCGCGTCGTCAGGCGCAGTTTGCGGCGCATGTATCAGAACTTGGCGGCATCGGCCGGCGTCAGCGAACCGGTCGAGGTACCCTCCGCCCGCGCGAGCGCGGCTTCCGTCGCTTCTTCACCCCGTCGGCGACAAGGCGGGCGAACTCGCCGCTGATCCGCTCGATCGGCACCTCTTCGTGGCGGTACCAGTTCGCCGCCGCGTTGGCCATCCCGAGAATTGCAAGAACAGCCAGACGGGTATCCAGGTCGGCGCGGAATTCGCCGCGCCGCACGCCTTCCTTGACGACGTCCTCGAACACGCGCTCGAGCCCGCGCGACCATTTCCCGATCCGCCGGCGGCTTTCGCTCGGCAGGTGCTGCCGTTCGTTCAAGAACACTCGCACAAAATCGCTGCGATCCGTCAACGGAGCCAAGTGCGATTTGATCAGGCGCGAGAGCTTCTCGGCGGCCGTGCCCGGCCCCGAGGCAATCGCCTTGGCCACCTCGAAGTATCCGGCCACGCCCTGCAGACACACGAGCTCGAGCGCACCCTCCTTGGACGGAAAATAGTAATAGAGAGAGGCCTGCCTGATGCCGAGCACGTCGGCGATGTCCTGCGTGGTCGCGCCGTGGAAGCCGTGCTGCGCGAACACGCGCGCCGCGGCCTCGATGATCTCGGGCGAGCGGCGCCGCGGGCTTGCTCGCGAGCGCCGTGAGGGAAGCGGCACGACCGTCATGCCCCGCATCTCCATCGCGAGCCGGCGCGGCTCCAGTTGTGTTGTGCCACGCCGCCAGGTTAAATTCTACCTATTGGGCTATAGATAAACGGAAGGCGCGGAGAGAGCGAGGCATGAGCATCCGTGCGGATGGCCGTCCGCCGTTTCGCGCCGACCACGTCGGCAGCCTGCTGCGGCCGCAGGCCTTACGGCAAGCGTTCCGCCGGCATGCCGCCAACGAGATCGGAAACGACGAGTTCGCGCGCATTCAGGACGACTGCATCCGCGCCGTCGTGCGCCTGCAGGAAGAGGTGGGACTTGAGGTGACGACGGACGGCGAATTTCGCCGTGGGTCCTATTGGGGCCGATTCGTAGAACGAGCCGAAGGCCTGGAGGTTCGCCCTGCGCTGCTCAAATTTCGCGACGAGCAGGGCCAAGAGGTCGATTTCACTGCGCCCTACGCGACGGGGAAGATTCGCCGCACGCATCCGCTCGCGGTCGACGAATTCTCGTTCTTGCGCACCGTCAGCGCGGGCACTGCGAAGATCACGCTGCCCGCGCCTTCGACCATGCACTTTCTGCGTTTTTCCGACTTTGCCGACAGCGCCGCCTATGCCGATGTGGATCGGTTCTTCGCCGATCTCGTCGCGGTGTTCCGGCAGGAGATCGCCGAGCTGGCGCAGGCGGGTTGCCGTTACCTGCAGATCGATGAAATTGCGATTGCCTTGTTGTGCGATCCCTCGATTCGGGACCGGATCATGCGCGCCGGCAGCAACCCCGAGGCGCTGGTCGAGCGCTACACCGACGCCATCAATGGCGCGGTGGAGGCTTGCCCGGCGGACGTCGTCATCGGCATCCACATGTGCCGCGGCAATTTCAGGGGTCGCCATCTCGCCGACGGCGGGTACGACTGGGTGGCGGAGCGTTTCTTCGCACGTGCCAAGGCAAACCATTTCCTGCTCGAATATGACACGTCGCGCGCAGGCGATTTTGCGCCGCTGCGATTCGTGCCGAAAGGAAAGGGAGTTGTGCTGGGGATCATCAGCAGCAAGACGCCGGCGCTCGAATCCATGGACAGCTTGCGACGCCGAGTGGACGAGGCGGCGAAGCACATCGAGCTCGAACGGCTGGCGATCAGCCCTCAGTGCGGCTTCGCCAGCAGCGCCGGCGGCAATCCGCTCACCGAGGCGGACCAGCGCGCGAAGCTGCGACTCCTCGTCGAGACCGCGCGGGCGATCTGGCAATAGCGGTCAACCAACGCAAGGGCGCCGCCAGGTGCCGTGAGACTTGTTCGTGCGGCGCGGTCGGCTCGTGCAATGGCATGCGGTCAGCCGGCAAACCCGCCGTTGTCGAGAAAGACTTGCTCCTCCAGCGTCGCGGCGCGGCCCAGGACCGCGTTGCGATGCGGGAAGCGTCCGAAGCGGCGAATGATATCGGCATGCTGCTCGGCGTATTTGCTGAACTCATCATCGCCGTAGCGGCGCGCCAACTCCAGGCAACGTTCATGGTCCGCGAGGTTTTCCGAGTGCATGAACGGCAGATAGAAGAACTGGCGCTCGGGATGCGAGACCTGCCGGTCGAAGCCGCGGCCGATTGCGCGCTCGGCGACGCCGCGGGCAAGTTCGTCAGTCGCGTACGTGCGCCGGTCATCGCGAAACATGTTGCGCGGAAATTGGTCGAGCACGATGACACGCGCGAGCGCGCCTTCGGGCGTCTCTTCCCAGTACACCAGTTCGCCCGCGCGAACGGCGTGCCAGAGCGAGAAAAAGCGCCGCCTGACTTCGAGATCGAAGGCCTCGCTCTTCTCGAACCATTTATCGGCTCCGGCTGCGCGCCAGAATGCAAGCACGTCAGCTGGGCGGGCCGCGGCTTCGTCAAACGCGGCGCCGCCGGTCATAGGCGCAGCTCGCCAGAATTGATCCGCTCGTAAAGTGCGGGGTCGACACGCACGAACGCCTTGCGTTGCGGATCGTTGAAGTAGATCGGATCGGCGGTGCGGCCGGGATCGAAGCCTTCCTTCACCAGATTGATCTTCTTCTGTTTGAATGTGCTGGTGACATCGTTGTCCTTGCGTATGCGCAGGAATACCGGCCGCGCATATTCGGGCAGCTGCTGCGCGATGTAATCGTGCAGCGCGGTCAAGTTGAGGTTGTCCTTAGCGACGATCGCGGCCATGCCGGCGCGGCCTTCATGGCCGGAAATTTGCACCCCATAGACGTTGGTCTCCAGAACGCCGTCGAACCGTCCCACAGCCTCCTCGACTTCGGTGGTCGACACGTTCTCGCCTTTCCAGCGGAAGGTGTCGCCGATACGGTCGACGAAATAGAAGTAGCCGTTCTTGTCCTTGCGCATCAGATCGCCGGTGCGAAACCACACGTCGCCTTTTTTGAACACGTCGTGCATGATCTTTCGGTTGGTCTCGGTCTCGTTGGCATAGCCCTCGAAACGTTGCCCTGGCCTCGATGCGTCCTTCATGATCTTCCCGATGACTTCGCCCGGCTCGTCGACCTCGCACTCGATGCAGAAGCCGCGCCCGTCGCGCACTGGCTGCTGGGATTCCGGATCGAAGCGCACGATCTTGGTGGGGAAGCGCGCGGCGATCCACCAGGGCAGCCGGCCCACCGCGCCTTCCCTGCCGTCGAAGTTGAACAGCGAGACGTTGCCTTCGGTCGCGGCATAGAACTCGATGATCTGCGGAATTCGGAACCGCCGCTTGAATTGCGGCCACACGTCGGGCCGCAAGCCGTTGCCGCACGCCAGGCGCAAGTGATGCTCCCGCTCTTTCGGGCTGGGCGGCGAGTTGACGAGATAACGGCAAAGTTCGCCGATGTATTGAAAGCAGGTGCAGTCCCAGCGCACGACGTCGTCCCAGAACTCGCGCGCGGAGAACTTGTCCCGGATCACCACTGACCCGCCCTTGACCAGAAGCGCGCCGGTCGCGACTACGCCGCCGGCGGTGTGGTAGAGCGGCAGGCAATCATACATGCGGTCGGTGGGGCGCGTGTCCATGACGCCGGCAAACGCGTAGCTCGCCAGCATCACGCGATAGTGGTTCACGTTGGCTGCCTTCGGCAGGCCGGTCGTCCCCGACGTGTAGATGTAGAGCGCGCGATCCTCGATGGTGAGCGCGGGAAGCTCAGTGGCGGCGAGATTGCCGCCGCCGACGCTGTCGAGCGCGCGATCGATGCGGGGAAAGTTGGCGTCGGCATCGCCGTAAAGCCAAACTTTTGGCTCGCCCGCGATATGTGCTCGCGTACCTTCCAATGCGTCGAACAATTCCGCCGCCACGATGATGTGCTTGGGGCTGACCACGTTGATGCAATAGGCGAGCGCCGTCCCGGTGAGGTGGGTATTGATGAGCGCGACCACGCCGCCGACGCGCGTGATGCCGATCCACGCTGCCAGGAATTCCGGCCGGCCCGGCATCATCAGGCAGACCGTGTCGCCCTTGCGCAGATCCTGTGCCAGCGCCCAGCGCGCATAGCGGTTGGAGCGCGCCGCGAGCTCGCGATAGGTGAAGTGCTCGCGATCCGAGAGGAGCGCCGGCGCGTCCCCGTACTTGTCGGCGAGCTCGAGGATGACTTGCGGGAAGACGCGGGTCGGGTTCTTGGCAATCGGGGTCGTCAGCTTGAGGGTGCGCAAGGCGCCCTTGAGGGAGGTCACCTCCGCGATCAGCCGATCGAGCAATTCCATGACTGGTCCGGTGCTGGCCGCCGCTTGCCGCCGGCCGTTGCCGCGAAGCATCAGGCAGCGGGCAGGGGGTGGCAAGAGCGCCCATCGTCCCGTGGCCGCGATCGGCGATGGTCGCGCAGCGACATCCGCGGCGCCGGCCAGGCAGGCGAGCGAGCGTCGCTTCGCTCATCCGGGCTGCGATGCTTCGATTGCGACATCGGTAGCCCCGCGGCTACCTTGCGGGCGAACTCTGCTCGACCGCGGGAGTAATCGTCATCGGCGGGGGCTTCGGCGCCGGCTTCTTCGGTTTCGGCTTTGCTGCCGGCTCATCGCCGCCGGAAGCGGCCGCCGCGGACGCAGCGTCCTTGGCGCTCTCTTTGGGTGCCGTCTTCGATTTTGGCTTCATCGCGGGCGCATCGTCAGAGGACACGGCGGCGGTCGAGGACGCGCCCTCCTTCTCCGCCGTGGACTTGCGCTTCGCCTTCGTCGCGGGTGGGCTCGATGCCGCCGCCGCCGCGCCATCCTTGTCCTTGGGCGCCGCCGGCTTGATCACGGCGGTCTTCCTCTTTTCCGGCTCGGAGTCACCCGACGCCTGCGCTGGCGCCGGCGGCGGTTTGGTGCCGGTATAGACGAGCACCGGCTCGCCCAGCTTGCCGTCTTGCAGCGGCGCAGCGCCCTTCCCCTTCCCCGGGTGCAGACTCGCGAGGAAAACCGCATACGGAGACTCGGGATTGTTGTTGGCGACGAGGTCATCCTCGTCCTCGCTCGCCGGCCGCTTGCGATGCCCGCCGCACATCTCGTCGCGCAGGTTGGGCGGGGCGGCGGCGACCGGTTGCACCGATTCGACCGTGCCCAAGGGGCCCGTCAGCCACGATAAGGCGTTGTTGGTGTTGAAGCCGCGCTCGAGCAGCTGCGCCGCCTTCAACGCGCGGCCCGCGGAGGAGGGCGCGCCGAGCACGACCGCGATGAGCCGCCTGCCGTTTCGCGTCGCCGAGGCAACGAGATTGAAGCCGGAGGCGCAGATGAAACCGGTCTTCATCCCGTCGGCGCCGGGATAGCGGCCGAGCAAGGTGTTGTAGTTCCACCGCACCGTCTTGCCCATGCGGATGCCGGGCAGGTGCCAGTAGTAATCATACTCCGGCAGGTCGCGGAGAATGGCGCGGGCCAGGATGGCGAGGTCGCGAGCGGAGGTCATCTGGTCGTCGGCCGGCAGACCGTTGGGATTGACGAAACTCGACTGGATCATGCCCAGCCGCCGCGCGGTGGCGTTCATCTCGTCGGCAAATCCCTCGATCGAGCCGGCCACGCCCTCGGCGAGCACGACGGCCATGTCGTTTGCCGATTTCACCATCAACATCTTGAGCGCGTTGTCGACGGTGACCACCGTGCCGACCGCGAATCCCATCTTCACCGGCGACTGTGCCGCCGCGTTCGTCGAAACCACGAGCGGCGTGTCAAGGTTGAGCCGGCCCTCGTTGACCGCGCGCAGGGTCACATAGGCGGTCATGAGCTTGGTGACGGAGGCGGGATACCACGGGTAGCCCGCGTTGTGGGCGTAGAGCACCTTGCCGCTCTCCGCATCGATCACGAGCAGCGCTTCGGCCTGCGCGCGGTTCATCGCCAGGCCGGTTGCGGCGCAGGCGATGCTCACCCACATGAGCATGCGCGCAACGGAAAATCGCGTCGAAGACATCACGGCTCGGCTGTTATCCTTGGCCCTCGGGAAACGCTCCATACGCGAAAAAGGTCTAAGCCCACCGGGGATGAAAGGCAAAAGCGAAAAGCGCTAGGATGGCCACGCTGATGCCCGGGAGAGCCGTAGTGATGCTGGTAGAAAACGTCCAAAATTCGGCAAGTTGGACCGTGGCGGTGGGCGTTGCGCGTCGACGCCATGTGCGGGAAATGACGTTTAAGCTCGACCCAGGAGATGGCCGTGACCGCTTGCATCGTTGGCTGGGCACACACCCCCTTCGGGCGTCTCGAGGGTGAGACCGTCGAGAGCTTGATCGTGCGGGTGGCGACCGAGGCGCTTGCCGATGCCGGGGTCGCCGCCGCGGATGTCGACGAGATCGTGCTCGGGCATTTCAATGCCGGCTTCTCAAACCAAGATTTTACCGCATCGTTGGTCCTCCAGGCCTCGGCGGACCTGCGCTTCAAGCGCGCGAGCCGGGTCGAGAACGCGTGTGCCACGGGCTCGGCCGCCGTGCATCAGGGGCTCAAGGCGATCGCCGCCAGGACCGCCCGCATCGTGCTCGTGGTGGGCGCCGAGCAGATGACGACGACGCCCGGTCCCGAAATCGGGCGCAACCTGCTCAAGGCGTCTTACGTGCGCGAAGAAGCCGACATCGACGGCGGCTTCGCCGGTATTTTCGGCCAGATCGCCGCGCGCTACTTCCAGCGTTGGGGCGACCAATCCGACGCGCTGGCGCGTATCGCCGCCAAGAACCACAAGAATGGCGTCGGAAATCCCTACGCCCAAATTCGCAAGGACCTCGGCTACGAGTTCTGCCGCACCGAGAGCGAGAAAAATCCGCGCGTAGCGGGTCCGCTCAAGCGCACGGACTGCTCGCTGGTTTCGGATGGCGCCGCCGCCATCGTCCTGGCCGATGTCGCAACCGCGCTCAAGCTGCGCAAGGCGGTCGCCTTCCGCGCCGCCGAGCACGTGCAGGACTTCCTGCCGATGTCGAAGCGCGACGTGCTCAAGCTCGAAGGCTGCGCGCACGCCTGGTCCCGCGCGCTCGCGAGCGCGGGCATTGTGCTCTCCAACCTCTCCTTCATCGAAACGCACGACTGCTTCACCATCGCCGAACTGATGGAATACGAGGCCATGGGCTTGGTACCGGAAGGGCAAGGGGCGCGCGCAGTGGCTGAAGGTCTCACCGAGAAGAGCGGCCCGCTGCCGGTCAATCCATCGGGCGGGCTAAAGGCCAAGGGTCATCCGATCGGCGCGACCGGCGTGTCGATGCACGCGTTGACGGCCATGCAGCTCACGGGGACGGCCGGCGAGATGCAAGTCAAGAACGCGAGCCTCGGCGGCATCTTCAATATGGGCGGGACCGCGGTCGCGAACTATGTGAGCATTCTCGAACGAATCAAGTAGCGCTGCGCCGCTCTGTCAGCCATCCCAGCGGAATGGCCGCGAGCACGATCAGCACGGGCTCCATGGGCAGGCGATATTTCGGCGCCGCCACCGGGCCGTTGAGCAAGAGGAAATAGGCGAGCACCCCGCCCGCCAAGACCGCCGCCCACGGTTTGCTCCGCGCCAGCATCACGAAGCCGACCGCCTCGAGCGCGAGGAACGGGAGCATGGCGAGAAGGCCGAGCAGGAGCAGGATTTGATAGGCTCCCGGTCCCTCGAAGAGGTAGGCACCCGCTCGTTGCCAAAGGGTCGTGCCCGCCGTGTTGTAGAAGCTCGGTTTGGGCAGCGCCCGCACGCGCGGGTCGGCGAGCAGCGCCGGCGCGGCAAGGTTCACGACCATGCCCTCGAGCCAAGCCTTGGCGTAGGCGGCAAGCGGCAAGCGCATCATCTCCTCCCGCGCTAGCTCGGTCTCAATCGCCGCGCGCCCGAACGGATTGGTCGCTTCAGTCGCATCTTGCGCGATTGTTTGCCGGTAGCGTTCCTCCATGCGATCCACCGTCGCCTGATAAGGCGTGCCGTCGGCCCGCTGCCTCACCAGCGGCACGATCCACAAGGCGAGATGGTCGCCAGTCTGCGAGGTCAGCGCGAAGCTCTGGAAATGCGCGAGGTTGCGCAGCAGCACCGGCGCGATTGGTGCGGCGGCGGCAACGGCAAACAGCATTGCGGCGGTGAGCGCAAGGCCGAGGCTGCGGCGCTGCACCAGTGCAATGGCGAAGAGGAGAGGCACCGACGCGGCGAGGAGCGCCGCGACGACGGGCCGCGTGACAAGGGCAAGCCCGCCGCCCAGGCCGGCGCATATGGCGAGGCCCGCGCCGGGGCGAAGCAGAAAGCGCGCGCCGGCGAGCAGCATCAGGGCGAAGAAGAAAAGAAACAGCGAATCGGTCAGGATTTGCGTGCTGAACACGATGAGCGTAGGCGACAGCGCGGCGAGGGTCCCGGCGATCAATCCGACCCGCGGAGAGATCAGCGCGCCGAGGGCGGCGATGAGGGCGCAGGTAGCGGCATCCATCGCCGCCTGGATCAGCGCCACCGCCCGCGGAGCGTCGCCGAACGCATGCTGGACGGCCGCGAGCAGCAGGGGATAAAGCGGCATGCGGTCGGTCATTGCCGACAGCGTCGGCCAAAAGGTTTCCGGCTTCGCCAGTGCCGCCCCCAGCATCCAGTAAGCGAGCGTGTCCTGCTCAGCGAAGAAGGCATCGCGATTCGCCAGCAGCGCGACATTGATCAGTCGCACGAGAAGGGCGAGGAGAAAGACGCTCGTCAGCGGACGGGCCGCAGGAATTCGCAGCCAGAACTCGCAACTGCGGAGAGGGTGATCGCCTTGACCCGCGACCTGTGACGGTCGATTCCTGAGCACTAGGTTTCCACTGGCTGCCCGCTCGCGAGCTCGTGCCGCTTCTTTGCCGGATCGGCCGCCATGAATTGGCTGCGGGCCAACTCGGCGAAGTAACCGCCGCGTTGGATGAGTTCATCGAACCGGCCGCCCTCGACGATACGGCCGCCATGAAACACCAGGATGCGGTTGGCGTTGCGGACGGTGGCGAGTCGGTGCGCGATGACGAAGGTCGTGCGGCCTTTCATCACCTCGGTCAGCGCCGCCTGGATTCTGGCCTCGGTCAGCGCGTCGAGCGCGCTGGTCGCCTCGTCGAGAATGAGGATTGGCGGATCCTTGAGCAGCGCCCGCGCGATCGACAGGCGCTGGCGCTCTCCGCCGGAGAACAAGCGTCCGCGTTCACCGACATTGCTGGCAAAACCTTGCGACAGGCGCTCGATCACGTCGAGGACCTGCGCGCGCTCGCAGGCCGCGCGCAGTTCCTCGTCGCTGGCGTCGGGCTTGCCGACGCGCAGGTTCTCCGCGACCGAGCGGTTGAACAGCAGCGCCTCCTGGAACACCACTCCGATATTGCGCCGCAGGCCGGTCAGCGTGAGGGCGCGTACGTCCACGCCGTCGATGCTCACCGTGCCGGATTGCGGATCAAAGGCGCGGTGCAGCAGGGCAAGCGCGGTCGATTTGCCCGCTCCGGTCGCGCCGACGAGGGCAACCGTTTCCCCCGGTAGCGCGGTGAAGCTCAGATCGGCGACCGCGGGACGCTTGCCGTCGTAGGAAAACGACGCGTCCTTGAATTCAACCAAGCCGCGTATGCGCCCGGGATCCACGGCATCGGGCCGGTCGCGCACGGCCGGCTCGGTGTCGAGCACGTCGAAGAATTCGGCGAGCCGCGGGGCGTCCATCACCAGGCGATTGGCGAATTGCACGGCCTGTTCCAGCCGGGTGATCAGCAGCGTGGCGAAGCTCATGAACATGACGATCTCGCCGACCGTGGTCAGATCGCGCAGATAGAAGTAGACCCCGAGCACGAGAATCGACAGCATCGTCAGCGTGGTCGACGCTTGCGTGATCACTGTCGTCACCGCCCACCAGGACAGTACCGGGATCTGCGCGCTCAGCGCCTCTTCGCCCAGCTTCTTCATTCCCAAAACTTCCATCTCGATGCGGGCGAAGCTCTGCACGAGAGCGATATTGCCGAGCGTATCGCTGGTGCGCTCGGCCACGTCGGTATAGTAGCGCTCGACCGTGCTTTGCAGCCTTTCCACTTTGCTGATGACGTGGGCGATCACCGCGGCAAAGATGACGGACAGCAGGATCAGCGCCAACCCATAGCGCCAATTGATGAAAAGCGTCAGCGGCAGCAGCACGATCAGCGATACGAAGCTGGCGAAGTGCTCGCGGAAGAACGCCAGCCAGAGCGCCCACAGCGTGCTCGTCCCGGTGAGCATCACCTTCACCAGCCGACCGGAATGCGAGCCGGTGTGGTAGCTCAGCGGCAGCTGCAGGACGTGTTCGAAGAACATCGTGCGCACCACCTGATACTGCCGGTGCGACAGGCGGTCGGCATGCAACGCCACGAGCGTGCCGCACATGATGATGAAAAGGCCAAATGCCACCCAGGCGCCGACCAACAGCATCAACTCCCGCCAGGCAACTTGCGAGACGCGCGGTTGGGCACTGGCGAGCGTATCCACGATGCGGCCGAACAAGATGGGTTCGACGAACATCGCCGAGGCGAGCGCCAGATTGGCGAATGCCAGCACCCAGCCCAAACGCGCCTCGCGTCCGAGCAGTTCGAGCACGCGGAAGTAAAGGCGGAAGTATTTCATGCGGCCGGCGGCAAAACGCGAACGCTCTGCATGGAGAGATTTATAGCATGTTTCGTGTGCGCCCCAACCAGAGGGGCGCGCGATGGCCAAGGCGTTTGACGGAGAACTCTTCCAGGCCGCCTGCTCAATGAACCTTGCGTTCTGAGGCGGGCGGCAGGAAGGAAGCGTCGAAAATGTCCTCCGCCTTGGGCTTGGCCTTGAAGGTATAGACCAGCCCGATCTGATCAATCGATTCGGCGAGCCGCGCGAGATCGACGGCGCCAAAGCCGTTGGCTCTGACCTCCGGCGTGACGATGTTGTCGCGAATGGCCATGCGCAGGCGTTCGAGCTCGACATCCCTTTTCACGGTGTCGTCGCGCCGCATGATCGTGTCCACCGCCTCGGCGGGGCGGTGGACGATTTCTTTCAGGCCCTGAAGAAAGGCGTGCAAAAATCCCCTCACCGCCTCCGGTTTCTCGGCCGCGAATTTGGGATTGACGATGATGGCATTGCCGTAGAGCTTGAGCCCGTAATCCGCCATCGGCATCAGCACGATGTCGTCGACCGGCACGCCGCGGTCCTTGAGATCGACGTAGAGGCGGAACGAGTAGCCGAGCGCGGCATCGATCTGCCCGGCCGCCAACATCGGCGCGCGCACCGGAAAGCCGATGGTCTCGATCGTCACCTTCGCCGCGTCGACGTTGTTGAGCTTGGCGAACAGCGGCCATTCGAAAGTCATGCCGACGGGCGGAGTGCCGAGCTTCTTGCCTTCGAGCTGCTTGGGATCGGTGATGCCGCGGCTGCGGCGCGCCACGATCGCGAAGGGCGGCTTGTTGTAGACCATGAACACCGCCTTCAACGGCGACGAGGGATGTTGATCGCGATACCTGATGAGTGTGTTGATGTCGGCAAGCGCCATCTCATAGGCGCCGGACGCCACGCGAGTAATCGGCTCGAGCGCGGTCGTCGCCTCGTCCACGGTGACATCGAGACCCTCGCTCTTGAAGTACCCCCGGTCCTGGGGAAGGAAAAAGGTCGCGGCCAGTCCTTCGAGGCGGCCATCGAGCGAGAACTTGATGCTGGTCTGCGCCGCGGCAGGCCGCACCGCGGTCAACGCGATCAGCGCCGCG
>Ga0070717_10002390_pt1 | contig 13229 bp, 10 predicted proteins | sample LARL113metaG_FD_71366 | JGI IMG/M metagenome (GOLD analysis project Ga0070717, IMG submission 71366) | Corn, switchgrass and miscanthus rhizosphere microbial communities from Kellogg Biological Station, Michigan, USA - LAR L11-3 metaG | ecosystem: Host-associated > Plants > Roots > Rhizosphere ... | reverse complement strand
TACAGCTCCTATTGCGGCAATTACACCTTTGACGGCTCGCGACTTGCCACCCGTGTCGATGCAGCGTCAGATCCTAGCCGAATCGGCAGCGATCAGGTGCGCGGGGTGCGCTTTGAGCGCGATTATATGATCCTTACTCCCCCACCACGCCGGACGGACGACAGCGACGAATACCGAGAGCTGACCTGGGAGCGCATCGCTGCGGAATAGCGGCTCGTTCTCCACCGACACAGCGTAAGACGCGCCTAGGCGTTGCCGATGCGATACGCTCGAGCCGCCGTGTCGTGGAACAACGCCGCGCGCTCCGAGGCGGAGTAATTCTTCGAAAACCGTTTGAAGGCGTTAAACAGGACGTGGTGGGAGAACGACACCTTATCCACCGGGAAGTTGCTTTCGAACATGCACCGGTCAGGGCCAAACTGCTCGATGCAGTAAGTCATCAAGGGGGCCATCGAACCTGCCAATTCCTCCGAGCCGATCGGTTGGGCCCGGCTATGCCAATCAAAACCGAGCCGTGGCATTCCGATGCCGCCCAGCTTGAGGTTGATGTTGGAACACTCCGCGACGGCCGCGATGCCGCGGCGCCAGGTGGTCAGCACCTCGTCGTCCCCGTTGGCATAAGGGCCGGCGCGATTCAAACCGCCGAGATGGTTCAGGATGATGGTCAGATTGGGTACGGCCTTGGCGAAGGCCGCCAGCTCGGGCAATTGCGGGAAGCATACCCCAGTGTCCAAAGAGAGCCCCATACGCGCCAATGTCTGCGCCCCCTGGCGATAACCGGCGCTGGTCAGTACCCCTTCCGTTTCGCGGTTTTCCACCTCTGGATGCGGATCCCAAGTGACTGTGTGCCGGATCCCCCGAAACCGGTTGGGGCTGGCGGCTTGAAGCGTCTGTAATACCGGCTCGACCCGGTCTCCGCGTTTCAGGTCGGCATGGCCGATGATCGCTGACGCTGCGCGGCAAGGACCGTAAAGCCCCGTCGCACTGGCGGCGGCGAGTCCCTGGACGAACTCGACCTCACCAACCGGGCGCATCTCAACCGGTCCATCGGGGCGGTACATGGCTCTTGCCTCGATAAATACGGTGGAGCGGACGTTATGACCACAGTTGACGTCGGTGGCCAACTCGTGAAGCAGGTACCGTTGGTACGGGATGCGCTCGGAGCGAAAGTCCCAGAAGTGATGATGGGGATCGCAGATCGGGACCTCCGGCTCCAGTGTGGGCTCCTGGGTCAGCGCCAGCCAGTCATTTCCTCCGTACGGCATGATTAACCTCCATTATGGGATGTCGCGGTAGCGACTAGCGTCACCAGTCAGCTGATCAGAAACTTTGCGACGGCGGTGCGGTCGATCTCGATACCGAGGCCGCGGCCGGTCGGAATCTCGACCCAGCCGGCCTGGTGCCTGATGGGTTCTCGCAATACCGCCATCCTTATTGGATGCTCGGACTGGTCGAGTTCGAGAAGCGGTGGGATCGGATTGAGACCGGGCGGGTTATCCGGCAGTGTCGCGATCAGCTGCAATGAAGCCGCGAGAGCGACACCGGTTCCCCACACATGCGGATTGACGCGCACCCCGAAAGCGTTCGCCATGTCCGCGATTTTCTTGCACTCGGAAATGCCGCCGGCGGCGCAGACATCGGGCTGCAGGATGTCGATCGCCCGGTCGGTGAGGATCGATCGGAAGCCCCAGCGGGTAAATTCCGCTTCGCCCCCGGCGATCGGAATGCGAAGAGCCGACTTCACCTGCCTGTAGCCCTGCAAATCCTCGGGCGGCACCGGTTCCTCGAACCAGGCGATGTCGAGGTCCTCGATCTGCCGGCCGACACGGATCGCAGCGGTTGCGTCGTAGGCATGATTGGCATCGACCATGATTGTCATGGTGTCGCCGACGGCCCGGCGGACCTCCCGGCAAAGGCGGATGTCCTCGTCGATACCAAAGCCGAGCTTCAGCTTGATCGCCGAAAAGCCTGCATCCGCTCGCTGCCGCGCCTCGTCGATCAGATAAGACAAAGGGTCCCCATCGCGCTTGCGGTAGAACCCTGTCGCATAAGCCTGCACGCGGCTGCGCAGCGGGCCGCCCATCAACTGATGCACCGCCAGCCCGAGATGACGGCCCTTCAGATCCCACAACGCGATGTCCACAGCGCTCAAGGCCTCGATGGCCAGCCCCTTCTGCCCATGGTCACGCAGCCGATTGTAGAGGTTCTGCCAATGCAGCTCGGTTGCAAAAGCGTCCGCGCCGATCAGCAGCGGCTTATAGAAATCGACGACCGGCGCGGTCAGCAGCGGCGGGCCGAACGCCTCACCCCAGCCGCTCGACCCGTCCTCGCCAACGATTTCCACCAGCAGCGCCCCGCGGCGGTCGTACCAAGCCTGCGAATAAGCAAACGGCTCCGCGAGCGCGGCTTCGAGACGATAGGTTTTGATATCCAGAATTTTCATTGGCTGAGGGCCTCGACTTTACAGCACACCCTTCTCCGGCTTCCCCATCGGAGGGATGTTAGGCGCGAAGGCGATTGGGACCCAACTGCGCGACAGGGATTGAACCTGCGACCCCACCCGCGCGAAGAGTGTGCGCAAGATCGCTCAACCAGTTGATATCGCTGGGCATTTGGGCTCATCCTCCCCAAATTTTCTCCATGGCGCATCCGGGATCCACGGCAGCTCAGCGATCGCCGCGATCAATTCCGGGCGCGCGATCTCCGCTTCGCCATGCTCGTAGCGCTCGCTCATCGCCGCTCGGGCTTGCCCCATGATCTGCTTACGATACTCCAAACCCGCAATTCCTCCATCCGTGCGACGCAAAGTCCGGCGACATCGCGGAGCTTGGCGGCAAACTGCGGGTCGGCGGCTGAGCTTGGAGACCCTCAGCCGGCCTAGACAGAATGCCCCGCTGGGGCTGTAATGGAAACCGCGGCTTGCCGTTTTTGGGCGACTCGAATGGATGTGGCCGAATGGCTGCGGGGCCTCGGGCTCGAACAATATGCGCCCGCGTTCCGCGACAACGACATCGACGGCGAGGTTTTGCGCCGGTTGACGGGCGAGGATCTACGCGAGCTCGGCGTCAGGTCGATCGGCCACCGCCGCCGGTTGCTCGACGCCATCTCGGCGCTCGGTGCCATTTTGGCCGATGTGGCCTCGACCGCGACATCCCTCGATGTGCCGGCACAAGCCGAGGCCGAACGCCGCCAGCTCACCGTGATGTTCTGCGACCTGGTCGGCTCGACCGCACTCTCGGCGCGGTTCGATCCCGAGGATCTGCGCGAGATCATCGCCGCGTATCATCGGGCCGTCGCAGAAATAATTGCTAGGTCCGACGGCTTTGTCTCCAGGTATATGGGCGACGGCGTCTTGGTGTATTTCGGCTACCCGCAAGCGCATGAGGACGACGCCGAGCGGGCAGTACGAGCGGGGCTGAGCGCGATCGACGCTGTCAGCCGTCTCGATGTCAAATCGGTCAAGCTTCAAGCGCGTGTCGGTATCGCCACCGGGCTGGTCGTCGTCGGCGATCTGATCGGCCACGGCTCGGCGCAGGAACAATCCGTTGTCGGCGAGACGCCGAACCTCGCCGCCCGCCTGCAAGCCTTGGCCGAGCCGGGCACGGTCGTGATTGCCGCGGGCACACGCCGGCTGCTCGGCGCTCTGTTCGAGTATCGCGACCTCGGCGTCGTCGAGGTGAAAGGCATCGCCGCGCCGGTGGCGGCTTGGCAGGTGCTGGGTTCGAGCGGTGTCGCGAGCCGGTTCGAGGCGTTGCGCGGAGCGGCGCTGACCCGACTGGTCGGCCGCGACGATGAGATTGACCTGCTATTGCGGCGGTGGGCGCGCGCCAAGGCGGGGGATGGCCAGGTCGTGCTAGTCTCGGGCGAACCCGGCCTCGGCAAGTCGCGCATCACCGCGGCATTGGAAGAGTGCCTCCACGCCGAGCCGCACCTCCGCCTGCGCTATTTCTGCTCGTCCTATCACCAGGACAGCGCGCTTTATCCGTTTATCGACCAGCTGGGCCGGGCGGCCGGGTTTGCGCGCGACGACCCGCCTGCGGCCAGGCTGGAGAAGCTCGAGACCCTGCTGCCCCGCGCTGCGCCGCCCGATGAGGATGTGGCATTCCTCGCCGACTTGCTGTCATTGCCGGGCTCGGAGCGCCACCCGCTGCCGAACCTCAGTCCGCAGCGCAAAAAGGAAAGGACACTAGAGGCGCTGATCCGGCACCTAGAAGGCTTGGCCCGCCGGCAGCCGGTGGTGATGGTCTTCGAGGACGCGCATTGGATCGACCCGACCTCGCGCGAGCTGCTCGACCTTATCGTCGAGCGTATCCGCAGCCTGCCGGTGCTGCTGATCGTGACGTTCCGCCCCGAGTTCCAGCCGTCCTGGACCGGCCAGCCGCAGGTCAGCGTGCTGGCACTCAACCGCCTCACCTGGCGCGACCGGACCGTTTTGGTCGACCAGATCGCTGGTGGCAAGGCGTTGCCCGCTGAGGTCATCGACCAGATCGCCGAGCGCACCGATGGCGTGCCGCTGTTCGTCGAGGAATTGACCAAGAGCGTCCTAGAGAGCGGTCTGCTGCGTGAGGAGGCGGATCGCTACGTGCTCGACCGCGCGCTGCCGCCATTCGCCATCCCGACGAGTTTGCAGGACTCGCTGATGGCACGGCTCGACCGCTTGGCGTCGGTGCGGCTGGTGGCGCAGATCGGCGCGGCGATCGGACGTGAGTTTTCCCACGCGCTGCTGCGCGCTGTCTCCCGCCTTTCCGAGGGCGAACTGGAAGCCGCGCTCGCCCGGCTCGTCGCTTCCGAGCTGGTCTTCCAGCGCGGCGCGCCGCCGGATGCGGTCTATAGCTTCAAGCACGCGCTGGTGCAGGACGCGGCGCACGGCAGCCTGCTGCGCAGCTCTCGGCAGCAACTGCACGCGCAAATCGCCGACGCGCTCGAAATCCATTTCCCCGAGCTGATGGACAGCCAGCCCGAGCTTTTCGCGCAACACTACGCCGAGGCCGGGCTCATTGAAAAATCCATTGCCTATTGGGGCAACGCCGGTCGGAGATCCGCCGCTCGCTCGGCGATGGCGGAAGCGGCGGCGCAATTGCAGAAAGGACTGGATCAGCTGGGGCTGTTGCCGGACGCCCCCAAACGGCAGCGACAGGAGCTCGAATTTTGGAGCGCCTTCGGCGCGGTCTTGTTTGCGGTCAAAGGCGCTGCGGCACCGGAAACGGGTGATGCTTATGCTCGCGCACGAAAGCTATGGGAGCAGCTGGGCTTCCCCGCGGAGTTCCTTCAGGTTCCCTATGGGGAGTCTCGCTATCACATGTTCCGTGGCGAATTGGATTTGGCGCTGCGCTTGGATGAGAGTTTGCTGCGTCTGAGCCATCAGCGCAATGATCCCGCTGGGCTCGTTCTGGGTCACTTCTCCTCGGGTCGAAACCTGATGCATGCGGGCACGTTTGGTTCTTCGCGGTCCCATCTGGAAGAGGTGCTTGCGCTTCATGATGCGATTTCCGACAGCTCGCTCGTCCATCAGATCGGATTCTATCCTCACGTAAACTCACAAGGGCTATTGGGGATCGTCCTTTTTTGCCTCGGCTTTCCCGACCAGGCATTGGCGCGGAGCAGCGCAGCAATCGCTGAGGCTCGGCGCTTGGCTCATCTAACGTCTTTAGCTGTGAGCTTGACGAACGGCACCACGGTGCTTTCGCTTGTCGGCGACAACGCAGCCTTGGATGAGTGGGTAGACCAGTTAGTAGCAGTCACGACCGAGCAGGGTTTCCCCGTCTGGCGCGCCCAGGGAACCATCTTTCGCGGGTGGCTCAAGGTCAAAAATGGCGATGTGGCGGAGGGGATATCGCTCCTGCGCAGCGGTTCGAGCGCTTACCGTGCCACCGGGGCGGAGGCGTATATGCCCCATTTTTTCGCCCTTCTGGCTGGGGCATGTGAGATCGCAGGGCAAGTTGAAGAGGCCTCTACTCTGTTTGACTATGCTTTGCAGATCGTCGAAAGGACTGGGCAGCGCTGGTTCGCGGCGGAGCTGTATCGGCACAAAGGCCAGCTGCTGCTGCGTCGGGGCAATCCCGCAGGCGCCGAGGAATTTTATTGCAAAGCTCTGGCGATCGCCGAAGAGCAAGAGGCTAAGCTCTGGCAATTGCGGGCTGCGGTGAGCCTCGCTCGGCTGCGCCGCGACCAGGGCTGGCGTGCCGAAGCCCGCGATCTCCTTGCCCCGGTCTACGGTTGGTTTACCGAGGGGTTCGGCACACCAGACCTCGGCTACGCGAAGGCCCTGCTCGAAGATCTGTACTGAGATAGGGAAGACTCAATTAACGAGTCCAACATCCCCACCAACGGTTTAAAAATTTCGCCATAAGCTCAACATAAGTTAGAGTTGTTTGCGGTGGTCCGCTCGACCCCCCCTCTATTGGAGGGCACAAGCCGAGGCGACGTCGACAGCACAGGAGGAGCCGATGGCGTATAAGGTTAAAATTGTGCAAGCCATTAACCCGGAAACACTAAAAAAAGTCGCTGAGCTTTTGGGGATTCCAGAGGCCGAGCGGGATCAGGTGATCCACGTCGCGGTCTCTATCCGCACTCCCCCACCGCCATCGCCCCGGAGGAGGGCGGCCCGATCAGCAACGCCAGGCGCGACGAGCCGCCGACAAACATGAACGGCGGCAGCCTTCCTGCCAACGTCAAGTGCACCTCGGCTTTGCGGCGCGTCCCGCCGATCAACGAGATTCACTACCGCGGCGAGCGTGGCGAGGAGGGCGACGTGTGCGCCTTCGAATTGCCGCGCGACGCCTTCCCGATCACGGTCGAAGCGCCGAGCGGCCGCCTGATGGCAATCGCCCCGGGCGACATCTTTCTCGCAACGCCGGGGTACCGTGAAGCGACCCGCTCGGTTTCCGGCAGCATTCCCGCCGGCGGGCTGGTTCCCGGCGACCACTACTGGGTGCTCGCCTATTCCGGAGTAGTCGGTGAGCCGACTGGCGACTCGCCTTTGAACGAGGAGTACGTCGGACGCGTACGCTATCTCGGAGCGGTGTGCGGGGACAATGGCGAGACGCTGAACATTCGGCAATTCGCCGTGACGGGCTCCGCCGGAACGGACCGTAAGGCGCCCGTGTATCTCATACTCGGGACTTCCGGCAACGTCGGGAAGACCACTGCCGGGGTCGCCGTCTTGCGCGTGCTGCGCATGCAAGGCCATGCGAACGTGATCGCGTTGAAAGCGACCGGCACCGCTGCGGTCGGCGAGATCGCGATCTACCGGGATTTCGGGGCGGTAGAGGCATTCGACTGCGTCGACTTCGGCCTGCCGGGCACCTATCCGGTAGGTCGCGAGGGGCTTGGTGACCTCTTCGGCCAGGCGCTCGATTTCTGCCTCTCGCTGCGGGCCAACGCCCTCGTGGTGGAATGCGGTGGCGATTTGCTCGGTGCTAATGTAGCGTTCCTCACCTGTCTGAAAGCGCGGCGCTCCGATCTCAAGATCGTCCTTGCCGCGGCCGACGCGCTCGGGGCGATGGGAGCGAAGCAGGCGCTTGCGGAAATCGGGCTCGCGATCAACCTGATAACCGGCCCGTGCACCGATACGCCGATCCTGCGCGAACGGACCGAGGCGCTGTGCGGGATCCCCGCAATAAACCTGGTGCGTGGCCCCGACCAGGGTACGCAACCGTATTTGTCGGGCACTGCTGCATTGCCGTGAGCCCGCCACGCCTACAAGGACGACGGCCGAGGTGGCGGCACCAGACTTCACTGTGAGAGTTGATCGAGTTCACTAGAGGGCGACGACGCCAATAAGTGACCCGATCCGTCCGGGCCACTCGCTGTTTTACGATCCGATCACAGACTACTCGCTTGCTCGTCAGACTGGAAGTCACCCCTGATGGTAGCACAGGTGTATTTGGGATTGTCCTTCTCTGTCTCGGTTATCCGGACCAGGCTTGCTCACAGAGCAACGCAGCAATCGCCGACGGCCGGAGGCTGGCTCATCCGCAGTCTTTGGCTGTGAACTTGACGCTGGGCGCCAGACTGCTCTCGCTCGTCGGGGACGACGTTGCACTGGGTGAGCGGGTAGACTAGCTGGTTGCGGCGGCGACTGAGCAGGGTGGGTGAGCCTCGCCCAGCCCCGCTGCGACGGTGATGGTGCTGCCTCGACGAGGCGAACAACCGCTTCGCCGACCCGGCGAGGTGCATCGGTGGATCATGTAGCGCGCTATTTCCAGTCGCGCGGACCGTTCAGCGTGCCGCGGTCGTCCGCTGGCTTGAGGACGGTATCAGGAATACGCCGGCCCGACGCTGCGCGACAATCTGGGCTTGCCGATACCGCGGGCCGCCGAGTGGCACGCAGCGCGCCGGACACCTGTCCTGCCTCGCGCGCGAACATGGGGCGCAGCTTCAGGGGCGCTGCCTACGTTCGCAGTCGGTTGATGCCGCCTCCGGCAGACTTTTCACGAGCCGATCGCTAAAGCCTCAGCCTGGCACCTCCAGCCTCAGCAGCGGCGCGTATTGCTGCCCGCCGTAAACGTCGCTGTCGTGCTTGGAGCCGGAGCTTTGGGGACGGGGAAAGCTCACTTTGATCGCAAGGGCGGTATCGTGATTGACGACGATAATGTCAGCCAGATTGCGGTTGTAGAGGCGGGCGATGGCGGCGCGGTTGACGATTTCGGCGTCGCGGGCGCGGCGGTATGCCTCCGCGTTATCAAACATGATGTCGATGGTCAGCCAGAACGGGCCGGCGTTCTTCGACCGCACCAACTTTGCAAGGTCGCCAAGCGTCGCCATGATCAGAGCTCCTCGTATTCGGTGCGGAACAGGGCCGTCGGGCTATCCGGTACGAGCACGTGGTTGAGGTGGAACTCGTAGACTGGCCCCCGGTCGATCTCAGGCGGCGAATAGGGAAAGGCGACGCCCGAGATCAATCCGTGCCACTTGGGGATCGGATTGTGCACGGCGAGATGCGAGAGGCTCGTCGCGATCGTGCGGGACAGCTCCTGCGACTGGCTGATCACGTCCCACAGAATGAAGGCCTCGTGGCCGCCGACGCCGCCGCGCTGCGGCTCCAACGCGCCCATGACGCCGTCGCGGCCGTAGACCCGGGTGACGATCTCATACACCCGCTCCCCGACCGTGTTGCGGATGCGCGTCCTGATGTTCTCGTCGAGCTGCGCGAGCCAGCTGTCGATTTGCGCCAGGATATAGGGGTCGCGCACCCCGCCCATCAGGATTGTCGAATATCCGACCTGGCGTACCCCTTCCAATTTGATGGTGTATTCGGGGTCATGCACAAACTCCGACCCCGAAACGCGCACCGCGCGATCGGAGATCGCCTCGTAGCGGGCCTTATCGGTCCGCAAGGTGCCGGAGGGTTCCTTAAGCTCGAACGGGTCGGCATTTTCATAGAGCGTGTGCGACGCGACACTTTGCGGTGTGCAGTGATAATCCTCGCGCAGCGGAAAGACGTCGAAGCTGTCCTGGTGCAACACCGCCATCATGCAGTCGGGCGCGGTGCGCACCGCGACCGCGGCAGCGCCGCATTCGAGGATCTTGGCCATGTGCCACACGACCGCCGGGGCGTAGCCCTCGAGCAGCGGCAGCGCCGCGAAGATCGAGGTATCGCTGCTGCGCCCGGTAACGACGATTTGTGCACCTGCCGTCAGCGCCTGCTGGATCGGTTCGACCCCCATCATCCCGACGATGTGGGCTGCCGCGTCGATATCGGCGTCGCTCAGCGGCGCCGAGGGCGGCAAGGCTCGCGCGCGGCCGCCGCGCAGGTGCCGGCGGACGACCTCCGGCGACAATTCCGAATGAATGACAGCGAGCTTGAAGCGGAGGTCCTCCTCGCGGGCGATCTCATGCACGATGTCGACCATCCAGGCGAGCCCGGCATCCGAGCCCGACGTGCCGGCCGAGCCGATGATCAGGGGGATGCCGGCCTTAACGGCGCGGGTTATCATGATCTCGGTGTCGCGCGTGACCGCTGCGGCGGAGAACATGCAGGTGCCGGTGGCCAGCGGACCGGGGCCGGGGTCGGTACTGCCGGCGTCGCAGCCGATCATCCGGGCGCCGAGCGAAATCGCCTTGTCCAGCGATTCCGCGCGAAATCCCGAACCCAGCATGCCCGTCGCCGAAACCAGCGGAAACGATGCCATCGCCACGCTCCCTCGATTGCTGTTGCAAGCGAAGGATATCGCTTGCCCACGCGGTTTTGTACAAACGTGCGGTGAACCCTCATTCCCGCAGCATCGCCGCGACCTCATCGAGGGTTCGGATGCGCGCGTACATTTTCATCGCTTTGTCGAGGCTGTAGGCGTGGGCGACCGCGTCGCTGCTCCAGCAGCATTCGCGCACCACGACAGAGGCGAGGTCGAGGTTGAAGGCCTCGCGGACGCTCGTCTCGACGCCGCGATTGGTGGCGCCGCCGCCGATGATGATCGTGTCGCGCCGCAGCATGTGCAGGAGCTCGGCGACGCCCGTCCCGTAGAAGGCGCTCGGCCGCCGCTTGAGGAAGACATAATCCTCGGGGCGCGGCGCAATATCGTCGGGGAAGCCCGCCTCTGCGGTACCCTCGACAGCGTTGGTGAGTGGCGGCACGCCGGTCTCCGCCGAAAGGTCGGTGGGCAGCATGACGACGTCGGCACCATCGGCGCGGCTGACTGGCGTCGTGTAGATCACCGGCACACCCGCCGCCCGCGCGGCCGCGATCATTTGCACCCAGGCGTCGAGCACCGGGCGCATCGCAGCCCTCCGGGCGGGATCCGACGGAGCCAGCGCGCGCCGACAAACGTCGTAGGCGATCAGCGCTGCCCGGCGCCGATCGATGCGTTCGGGTTCGGGCATCGCAACCTCCTCAGGTGAGAGGGAAACGGCATTTCCGCGGGAGCACCGACAAGGGTCATCTACGATCATACCTCGCCAAACGCTAGAACGGCCGCCGATCCAGGGGGGCGTGGGGTTGTTCCAGCCCATCGACCGGTATGTTTCGGCCGTTGATCCAGTGGGCGCGCGGCGACGCCAGGAAAGCGATGACATCGGCCACCTCCTCGGCGGTGCCGAGACGGCCCATCGGAAAACCGTGGCGGACATAGTCATCAAAATATTCTTGGTTGGCGAGGCGGTAGCGATCCCAGCCATTGCCCGCGACGAGAATTGAGCCTGGCGAGACCGTGTTCACCCGGATGCCGTGCGGCACAAATTCCAATGCCCAACGCTCGGTATCGAAAATCAGTGCCGCCTTTGCCGCGCCGTACTGCCCCGACATTGCGAGCTGCGGCGACCAGCCGGAAATCGATGCCACATTGATGACCGAAGCACCGGTACGGCCCTTCATATGCGGGAGCGCCAGCCGCATCATCCGTACGGTCTGGATCAGGTTCCGTTCCATGGCGCCGCGCCAATCGTCATCGGTGCTGTCGGCGATGCGCGCTCCTCCTCCGCTACCGCCTACATTGTTGATCAGGAGCTCAATCCCGCCAAAGGCCGCGACGGCGGCCTGGACCAGCCCTGCCGCTTCATCGGGCTTGCCGACATCGGCCGTGTAAGCGGCGACGTCCACGCCGCTCGCGCGTAATGCCGCTTCCGCCTCGGCCAACGGCTCGACCGAACGCGCCGAGAGCATCAACCGGCAGCCCTCGGCAGCAAACGCTTTGGCGGTGGCCAGGCCGATACCGCGGCTCGAGCCGGTGATCAGTGCGACCTTGCCTGCCAGCTTCAGATCCATCGGGCTTATGCCTGTGCCTTATGTTCAGCAATCCACGACGACACCTGGTCGTAGTAGTAGGCGATGTAGTACTCGGCGATGTCGTCGGCGGTCGTGTTCCAGACGCCATCGTGGCTGAGGATGTAGCGCAGCGCCTCGTCGAGATGTTTCGCGGCATTCGGCCGCCCGATATTGTGCGGATGCAGCGAAAGACACATGACACGCCCGTTTTCCGCGCCTTCTCGGTAGAGGGTGTCGAACTGGTCCTTGATCATCTGCAGGAAGTAATCCGCTTCGCGATTCCAGGCCAACATGCCCGCGTCATTGGTTTGGCCGGTATAAGGAACGTAGATGAACTTCTGGCCGCCCCGTACATTGATCGGCCAAGGCTGATCGTCGATAATCCATGAGGTGTGGTAGAGGCAGCCGGCCTCCGCCATCAAATCGTCTGTTCTGACCGTGTAGCCGGCACCGCCGCCGAGCCGTCCCTTCAGACGTTTGCCGGTCATCTCCTTCAGATGCGTGATGAAGTCCTGCCAGTACGCCCGCTCCTGCTCCTCGCTGTAATCGTAGATCGGCCGGCTGTTGTAGAGCCCGTGGGCCATGTAATCCCAGTCGGCGGCGATCATCGCGTCTTTTATTTCCGGAAAATGATCCAGCAGCTCGAGGTTGAGACAGCAGCAGGCACGGATCTTGTGTTTGTTCAGCACCTCGAGCATGCGCCAGAAGCCGACGCGGTTGCCGTAGTCCATGCGCGAGTAGAGCGGAATGTCCGGCTGCGTCGGCCGATTTTCCGGAAGGTACTCGAAGAACTCCATGTTCGGCGCGACCCAGAATGCGACGCGCGCGTTGCCGGGCCATCTGATGATCGGCCGTTCGGTAATCGGTGCATAGTCGAACCGGTCGGGTGCGAGCGCCATGCTGTCCTCTCCATCATCCTGCTTGCGTCTTGAACCAGTCGATGACTTGAGCGCCGGTGGCCTTCCACACGCCCGCATGGGCGCAGATATGGCCGAGCACTTCGTCGAGGTGCCGGATGCGCCATGGCTGGCCCATGATCCACGGATGCAGATGGAGCACCATCAGGCGTCCGGTGGCGGCGCCGTCGGCGTAAAGACCATCGAACCACTCGCGCCACAGCAGATTGACCTCGTTGATCGTGCGGCGGCCGTGCAGGTGGATGTAATTGTCGTCGAGATAGGCGTGGACACCGAGCGAGTAGAGCTCCCCGGTCTTCGGCGTCATCTTGTAGGCTGCTCGTCATTGCCCCAATCGCACACATAGCGGATGCCTTCCGCCGGGAGGAGGTTGGGAGTGTTCGGCGTCTCTTGAAAGTCACGGCTGGACCAGTCGATCGGGCGCTTCCCGCTGGCCTTTTCGACCGCCTCGATCGAGGCGCGGATGTACTGCCGCTCCTCGTCCTCGGACATGCCGATATGGATGATGCGCCGGCGTGAGAGACCGTGTGCGATGAACTCGGCACCGCGCTTCTGGCCCTCCTTGACCAGAAACGGGTAGTGGTCGGCGACGGCCTTGTCGAGCGCCAGGG
>Ga0070717_10002389_pt1 | contig 13231 bp, 9 predicted proteins | sample LARL113metaG_FD_71366 | JGI IMG/M metagenome (GOLD analysis project Ga0070717, IMG submission 71366) | Corn, switchgrass and miscanthus rhizosphere microbial communities from Kellogg Biological Station, Michigan, USA - LAR L11-3 metaG | ecosystem: Host-associated > Plants > Roots > Rhizosphere ... | reverse complement strand
CCCTTGGCTGCCGCTTTACGTTCTTTGCGGAAGTCGAAGTAGTAGCGCGGATTTGTTGCCGTCTCCATGCGCTTCCACGCCCGCTCGCTGATCGCGCAATACGCGAGGCCTGGCGGTATCATCAGGGCTTTTTGAGAACCGCCGATGATTACGTCGATACCCCATCCGTCCACGTCGAAGTGAGTTGTGCCCAGGCCGGTAATTGCATCGACGATCAGCAATGTGTCGCCGCCGTTTTCGTGGACTAGTTTAGCGATGCCTTTCACATCATGGCGCGCGCCGGTCGAACTCTCTGTAGCTTGCACGTAAACGGCGCAGGTTTCCGGGGTGAGCCTTGAGCGCACTTCGTCCAGAGCAAAAGTGTCGCCGTAGGGCTTCTCCAAAACGTCTACGTTGCAGCCGTACGCCTTGGTCAGATCGCGCCAGCGCTCGCCGAATTTTCCAGCAGTCAGCACCAGGACTTTATCGCCCGGCGAAGTCAAGTTGGAGACCGAGCCTTCCATCACACCGGTGCCGGATGAGGCCAGCACCAAAACATCATTCGAGGTGCCGATGAAATCTTTCATGTCGGCAAGCACGCGGCTGAAGAGGGCGCGGAAATCGGCGGTACGATGGTGAGCGGTGAATGCGGCCATGGCGTTCTGGGCCGCAGGCAAAAGAGGAGTGGGGCCGGGAGTAAAAAGACGGTTCTTCAGCAGCATTGCAGTAGTCCTTTGATATGAAGTCGGGAAGATGGAAAGTACCCATTAGTGTATCGGATAGTGTATCGGAAAAACCGTCATTGGTCGTTGGTCGTTGGGCGTCAGTCGTTGGCGCTCGGCTAGGGTTGTGTCGCGAATCCAGTGTCGGCCAATGGAACCGGCACGTTCCGCCTCACAGTTGGTTTGGCGAACGACCAACGACGAACGACCAACGACTGCTTTCTCTATAATGTTTCAACCATGATCCTTAGCGAACAAATTCAAAAAGACATCACAACGGCCATGAAGGCACGCGATGAACACCGCCTATCAACCTTGCGCATGGTGAAATCCGCGCTCAAGAACCGCGAAGTCGAAAAGATGGCTCCCCTCGACGACAAAGAATCGCAGCAAGTGTTGAGCACGCTGATCAAGCAGCGCAAAGATTCCGTCGAGCAATTCACGAAAGGCGGCCGCCAGGAACTTGCCGACAAAGAGGCCGCCGAGATCGTGCTGATCGAGAGTTATCTGCCCAAGGCCGCTGGCGAGGAGGAAATTGTCGCCGGAGTCCAAGCCGTCATCGCCGAAATGGGCTCACCTACGATGAAAGACATGGGCACGGTGATGAAAAATGCCATGGCAAAGTTCGCCACGCAAGGGATGCGCGTGGATGGGAAAGTGGTGAGCGAGGCAGTCAAGAGGGAGTTGAGTGGGAAGTAGCTTCTGCCGCTTCAGCGCGAAGCCTTTCATAGCATCGATGACAAACTAAGCTTATCTCGAGCTTCTGGCTATTTTTTTCACTCCACTCACCTTCTTCCAGAAAGAACTTGTCACAGGCGGAGCACCAGGCGTCGGGCCATTTGTGCGCGTCGTCAGGATCTCTTGAGAACCATTCCAGCGCCGGATTGGAGAGCTGATGATTGCAAACGTACGTCAAGAAACCGCTGCCGTGAGTACTGCATTCGACTCGCTCTCCGTTGGATTCCACCACTCGGTTCATCTGTGGCGAGACGGAGCGCTGCGTAAACCAAGTAGATGAACCCGTCACTTCCGGGACATCGATACGCGCCTTTTAAACCCAGGTCCCGCGCTGCAATCGCTGTCATCTCCCAGCCCACGTATTCATCGTCTGGCATACTGGCGTTAGTAAGCTGAGAAAGGCTTTCGGTCTCCCCGACAGCTCGCACTCCCGCAACTGCTTCGGTTACATTGGTGGGTAGATTCTCATTCCCCCAGCCCCAAAGCCACGTGTCAGCTGTCTTTGAAGTTGTGCCAACCAACTGAATTGAAGCAACCACCTTGGGCGCGCCATCCTGAGAAAGCGTCAGCGTTCCGCATTCCAGATCGTAGTCCCAATGGGGCCACGATGAAATGTGAAATTCGCTCTCGCAACTCTCATTGAGGCGCATGAGCACGTGAACTGCTTCGTGTCGGAATTTCGTGAACTGCTCCTCCGTCATAGTTCCTCCCCGCTTGGCCGAGACTAACCGAGTTTATCTGCTCTTCTGCAATTCCCGGTATGCCGCGCTCTTCGAAATCCCTCTCTCCTTGGCAACTTTCTTCAACGCAGCCTTTTCGTCCACCTTCTCCTCGCGCATGATCTGCTCGATCCGCTCTCGGATCGACGTGCCACGCGGCGCACTATGCCCTTCAGCAGCTTTGCCGATCACCAGCGTGATCTCACCCTTGATTTCGCCGCGCGTATCTAAGGTCTGAGCCACCTTCTGCGCAGTGCCGCGTAAGAACTCTTCGTGGATCTTTGTTAGCTCGCGCGCGACGACAACGAGCCGGTCTGCACCAAGAACATCGACCACATCCGCTAGTGTTTCGTTGATTCGGTGAGGGGCTTCGTAAAAAATCTGGACTTCGCCAGAGTTGAGAATCTTCTCCAGTGCTTTACGCCGCGCGCCGCTCTTCGCGGGCAGAAATCCGCGAAAGGAAAATGACTCCGTGGGCAGTCCGCTCGCAACCAGTGCTGTGAGAAAGGCCGCGGGCCCGGGAATGGGCAAAATCGGAACTCCCCGTTCGATAGCAAGCGAGACCAGGCGAAATCCGGGATCGGAAATGCCGGGCATGCCAGCGTCCGAAACCACTGCAATCCGGAGGCCTTTCTCAAGCTCGCGAATCAGCTCTGCCGCGCGAGAAGCCTCGTTGTGTTCGTGATAGCTGATGGTCCGGGTCGCGATGCCGTAATGATTCAGCAGCTTTTGCGTCTGGCGAGTGTCTTCGCATGCGATCACATCAGCCTGCTTCAGCACACGGATTGCACGCAGAGTGATGTCTTCGAGATTGCCTATGGGCGTGGCCACGAGGTAGAGTCCCGGCTCGAGGCTTTCGTTCACAGGCATAGGCGCGAGTCTAGCACTCGTTAGTTAGCTTGATGCCCAACGAGACCACGCAGCACACAACTTACCCAGGCAGCAGAAGAGTGCCCGTTGGGTTCATTAGGGGCTGAAGCCCGAATTCATTGCAGGCTATTTAGCGCAGGGCCAGAGGCCCTGCTCCACCCAAAAGCACTTTTCGCAGACCGTCACGCGCGGGCGGAGGCTTCTTCAATAGCGGCCGCCAGTTGTCCAAATGCCCAGGAAACCTGTTCTCGGGAGATGACGGCTGGCGGAGCAATCAGAATATGGTCACCACAATCGCCGTCAACGCAGCCTTGCACGGGGTAAACGAGCAAACCGCGCTCGGTTGCGGCCTGGGCGACCAGTCCAGAGAAATTCGTCTCAAAAGAGAACGGAGCTTTCGTAGATTGGTTAGAGACGAACTCGACTGCCCACAGAAGGCCAATTCCGCGGACATCTCCCACCGCATTTAGTCGCCGGAGCTGGTTAAGAGTGTCCTTCAGCACAGCCGCCGTGGTGCCTTCGCGATCAGAGTTGGCGGTGTCCACCAATTTGTGTTCGCCGATGTAATTCAGGACCGCCCGTCCGGCCGCAAGCGAAATGGGGTGTGAGCTATAAGTAAATCCGTGAATGAAAGAGCCGGAGCCGGAGGAGATCGCATCGACAACGTGCTTGGAGATGATCAGCGCTCCGAGCGGCGCATATCCGCTGGAGAGTCCCTTTGCAGTCACCAATATGTCTGGGGCTCCACCCCAGTGTTCAACTGCGAAGTTGCGGCCGGTGCGTCCCATGCCGGTCATTACTTCGTCGGCGATCAGCAGGACGCCATTGTTGCGGCATATATCAGCGACCTTTTCCAGATAGCCGGGCGGAGGGACTACGGCGCCGAGCGTCGCCCCGCTGACCGGCTCGAGAATGACCGCGGCAACTTTGCCGTCCGCGTTGGCAATGGCTTGTTCGACCTCGGCAGCGTACTCCTGCCCGCATTCGAAGCAGCTATCGGCGCAGTCGTAGGCGCAACGATAACAATACGGCGCACCCACGCTGGCGAACTCCCGCAACATGGGACGGTAGATTTCGCGGCGGTGTTTATTCCGCGAGACTGCGACCGCGCCCAGGGTTGCGCCATGATAGCTTTTGTCCCGGCTGATGATCTGCGACCGCTCGTTTTTGCCTATTTCAACTTGATATTGGCGGGCGAGCTTTAAGGCGGCTTCAATCGCCTCCGAGCCGCCGCTGGTAAAGTAAACGGCGCCGCCCCGAAAGTTGTCCCCTGCAAACGTAAGGAGTTGGTTCGCGTATTCCTCGGCAATAGGTGTTGTGAACTGGCTGCCATGGACGAATTCGAGCTGCTTGGCCTGCTCGGTCATCGCCGCAACAACTTCCCCAACCCCATGTCCGATGAAGTTTACTGCGGCTGAACCGGAGAAATCCAGATACTGCTTTCCGCGAGCGTCCCACAGGTACGCCCCCTCGCCGCGCACGGCAGGCGGGAAGATCCTACGGTAAGAACGCCGCAGCAGGGCGGAACCCGGTGAATTCTGAATGGCAGCATGACCCGACACGACTGGGATTATCCGGTCTATTGATTCCGACTGTCAAAAAAGAGTTGCCGCAAGTGCTGTGCGGGTCACCGGCAGACAGAGCCTTTACGTGTAAAATCGGCCTTAATGCAAGCCTCCTCAGAGACTCTGAACTCCGGCTCCATGTCTGTTTTCCGGCGTTTTCTGAGGATTTTTCGTCCCTCGCACGAACACACGGCGTTTTCCGCCACCATACTGCTGGTTACTGCCATTCTTCTGTCGCGCGTGGTCGGCTTTCTGCGGGAGGTATACATTGCCTGGGCCTTCGGAGCGAACTCGGTCACGGACGCCTATAACGCCGGCTTCACCATCCCTGACTGGCTGAATTATCTGGTCGCAGGGGGCACTGCTTCGATCACATTCGTTTCCATCTATACGCGGTTCCTGGCGGAAAAAAGAGAAGAGGATGCGCGGAAGACTTTTTCCGCAATCATCACGATCATGACCGCGGTGCTGGGGCTGGGGATTGTGCTGGCCGAAATCTTCGCTCCTCAACTCAACCACCTCATGTTCAGCAAGTTCACGCCGGCGCAGTTTGCGCTCTGCGTTCACCTCACCCGTATACTTTTGCCGGCACAGTTGTTCTTCTATGTTGGGGGAGTGGTCTCGGCGGTACTGCTCTCACGGCGGATGTTCTTGCTGCCAGCAATCGGTCCGCTGATTTACAACGGCGGAATTATTTTGGGTGGCCTGCTTTTTTCCCATCGCTTCGGGATCGCATCGCTGGCTTATGGCGCGGTCGCAGGCGCGTTTGTTGGAATCTTCCTGATCAACGCCATCGGAGCGGCTCGAGTTGGCATCGGTTACAGAATTTCGTTCGACGTGCGCAATCCGGCGTTTCGCGAATGGGTACGGTTGTCAATTCCCCTGATGCTGGGAGTTTCTTTGGTCACGGCAGATGACTGGATCCTTCGATATTTCGCTTCCGGCAGCGTGGGTGACATCACTCGTTTGAATTATGCCAAGCGCTTGTTCGCAGTCCCGATTGCTGTGCTGGGTCAGGCAGCCAGCCAGGCGTCGTTGCCATTTTTCGCCCGGCTGTTCGGCGAGAAGCGATTGGACGAATTCGCGGAAACGGTGAATGCATCCATCTACCGGATTGTCGCCATCGCGCTGCTTGCATCCAGCTTCATGACTGTCGCCGCGCTCCCGTTGATCGACCTGGTCTACCGGCGCGGACACTTGCTGTTTTCTGACTCGCGAGCAACTGCCGTCTATTTCCTCTGGTTTTCACTCTCGCTCGCCTTCTGGTCGGCCCAGGGCCTCTACGCGCGCGCTTTCTATGCTGCAGGGAACACGTTAACGCCAATGATTGCCAGTAGCGTTATTACGTTGGCATCTCTTCCCGTGTACTCGGCGTTGTATCACACTTTTTCGGCTGTGGGACTAGTGATCGCATCGGATCTTGGCATTGCGACTAACTGCCTCGCGGTTGCATTCCTGCTGCATAAACGCGACCTGGTCCCGGCGTATGGGCTCGAGTGGAAAGAAATCGGCAAGACCCTGGTGATCTCAGTGTTTGCAGGGTTGTTGAGTTTTGAAATTGCCCGGCTGGTGGACTTGAAAGGCAGTCGAGTAGCAGACCTGAAGGCCCTCCTTCTGATTAGTGGAAGCTGGGCGGGCGCTGTCGCGCTGGGGCTGCGGGTGATGAAATCGAAATTGCCGCAAGCCTTGCACCGACGTCGGCCTGCGACAAGCTGAATCTTCGGAATCAGCACTTAGTCATTCGTAGAAGGCCGAAGCGCCATGCCGTTGAAATGCCGAATGGCTTTATAGCATTCGCACGCGGCGGATTCCAGTTCTTTGCGGTTAAGGATCTCCACGGTCCCGCGGAAGTTTTCGATGATGCCGGCTTTCTGCATAATGCCGGCTGCAAGACTGACGCTAGGCCGTCCCGTGCCCAACATTTGCGCCAGGAATTCATGGGTCACTGGCAGGATGTCGGAGTCGACACGGTCTTGGCACATCAGCAGCCAGCGCGCCAGGCCTGTTCAATTTCGTGCAGGCGGTTGCATGCGGCAATCCGCGCAATCTGTAATCCCTGGATGAGCACGTAGCGGTTCAAGATCAGCCGCAGCTCTGGCGTCTGGGACAATTTCTCTTCCAGCAAATCTGATTTGATTCGCACTGCGCTTCCAGGAATCTGCATTATGCTGCGATAGGGTCCGCGATGGAGACCGACTGCGAGTTGCGTGCCCTCGATTCCCTCGCGCCCAACAATAGCTACTTCAACGCTGCGGCCATCCCTGGTGATCACGACCAGAGAAGCCAACCCTTCGCTCAAGAAATATGCGAACTCAATTTTCTCTCCCGCTTCATGAAGGATGTGATGATGAGGAAGCAGAACGTGTTCCAGGTGATGGCGAATGAGGTTGTACTCGCTCTCAGGGATTGAGTTCAGAATTTCGTTCCCTACAGACCTTCCGCCCGTTTCTGTCCTGGCGTCGGAAGGATGGGTTGGCATCATTCTCTTTTCACCTCGAACATTCGTACGTTGCAACCGTGCTCCTCTTGCAAGCCCGCGCAAATTATGTTTCTGGGGAGACCAGTTGCGTAGGCTAGATGTGACGCGCGAATGTGTCTGTTCGACAACGAACTGAACGCAGCAGAAACTACTTCAGGCTGAGGCCGCCATTGAAGTTGTGAATGGCCCCATAGCACTCGCAGGCGGCGTCCTCAAGGCGTTTACGATTCACGATTATGGAAGGAGGCGTGGCATGGAACAAGTCGAAATAGCAACAGGCGTCCCCAGATGAGGGCGCCTGTTGTGTAGCGAGAGATGAAATTTTAAGCGCGGGCGGCTGCGGCTTCGGACGAAACCGGAACAGTCGGCTTGTCTTCGCCGTTAGGCTTCTGCCCAGCTTTGCGGATGTCGATTCCGCCTTTGAAGAAGGCGCCGTCTTCGATTGAAATGCGCGCGGCAACGACATCGCCGGTCAGCGATCCGTCGCTGCGAATATCCACGCGGTCGCTCGCCGTGAGATTGCCACGAACTTTTCCCAGCACGACAATTTCGCGGGCATTGATGTTGGCAGCGACTACTCCATTGCGGCCAACGGTGACTCGGTTTCCGGCAAGGTTGATCGAGCCTTCCACTCGACCGTCGATATACAGTGACTCGGACCCGGTCACTTCACCTTTAATGACAAGAGACTTCCCGATGGTAGCCTGGTCCGCAGTGCTGGCCGTAACGGGACGCACCGGAGCACTGGCGGCCGTTTCGGTTACCGGGGGAGCGCTCGGCGCTGACATAGGTGTACGCTCCGGCTCGGTGCTACGACCTGGCGCCGTGGGCTGATTTGTAGGCTTCCACATTTGAGAAGAAATCCTTTCCTTTTGGGGAATGTTGTTATGGGCCGAATGCGCAATTCGGAGTCCAAACAAAGTCTACTCTCTGGAACTGCGTTCGTCTTGTGGAAAATGCCGATAGTTTGTGCATTTTGGGGCATAATTCAGGGCAATCCCTTAGATGAACCTCATTACCTTGGTGAGTGTAAAGCTTCCACCTACTCAGGAAGAGATTAAGTACCGAGTTGGTCACTACCGGTGGCAGCAATTAGCACTTGGCATTTAGCATTTAGTTGGGACTGGTCAATTGCCAATTGCTGCAACCTCAAACATGCTGTCTGATTCCACCATCCTGAAAAAGATCGAACGCCAGCCGAAGCAGACGGCTGGATATAAACAGCTTGTACGGGAGCTGGGGCTGCACGGGGAGGAACGCCGCGAACTGAATGAGCGTTTGCGGAAGCTGATCACATCTGGGAAGTTGGTGGCGGTGGACTCGGATCGCTACGCAATTCCGCAGGCAGCAACGGGACAAAACCTAATCGTTGGCAAGTTGAGTATGCATCGTGACGGCTTCGGCTTTGTCATCCCAGACCTGTCGTCCGCCAGCGCAAACCTGAAATCGCGTATCTCTGGGGACATCTTCATTCCGCCTCCCGCCGTGGGTTCGGCCATGCATGGAGATCGCGTGCTGGTTGAAGTCACAAACATTCGTGATGGCGGCCGAGCCGAGGGACGCATTCTTCGGCCAGTCGACCGGGCGCATCCCACGGTGGTCGGCATTTTCCATTACGGCTCCCGTCACAACTATGTCAGGCCGCTTGACCAGAAGATCTCGCAGGAGATCGTGATCCCACATGGGAAGGAATATCCGGAGGATCCGTCGTTGGTCGTTGGTCGTTCGTCGTTGGCAAAGGCGCGGGGCGCGGACGTCGTCGCAAAGGCCACGGAAAAGGATGCGGCACGCAGCACGAGACCTTCGCGAACGACGAACGACCAACGACCAACGACGGCTTCATCCAAGCACCGTGTGCTGGGCAAAGAGGCTGCCCGGCGTGTCGACTGGAGCGATCTGGAAAATGTCGTTGTTGATGTTGAGGTCACCGATTGGCCGACAGCTACACAGAACGCCCGTGGGCGAGTGGTTGAAATTCTTGGCTATGAAGACGACTTTGGGGTCGATGTCGAGATCATCATCCGCAAGTACCACCTGCCTCACCGTTTTCCCGCCGACGTGCTCAGGCAGGCCGAAGCGACCGAGCCGATCGTTTCTTCAGCCGAAGTCCACAAGCGGCGCGACTTTCGCGATCTCGCAATCGTCACGATCGACGGCGAGACTGCGCGCGACTTCGACGATGCGGTGCTCGTCCGCGGCCTGGAAAATGCCAACTTCGAATTGCAAGTTCACATTGCCGATGTCGCGCATTATGTCGAGCCAGACTCGGAGCTAGACCAGGAAGCACGGCTGCGAGGCACCAGCGTGTACTTTCCTGATCGTGCTGTCCCCATGCTGCCCTTGGAGCTTTCAACCGATCTCTGCAGCCTGCGACCTCAGGTTGATCGTCTGGTGCTGTCCTGCGTGATGCAGATCGATAACCGCGGCGAAATCGTTGGTTACGAATTGTGCGAAGGAGTCATCCACTCCGCCGAGCGCATGACTTACACCGCAGTGAATGCAGTCCTCGAAGGCGACGAATCTGCGCGCACGCGGTATTCGGCTCTGGTAGAGAGCTTTGAGCTGATGCGTGAGCTCGCGATGATTCTGAACCGCAAGCGCGAGCGCCGGGGCTCAATTGATTTCGATTTACCGGAGCCGATCATCGAGTTTGACGAATTCGGACTGATGAAGAGCATTGCCCGCTCCGAACGTAACATCGCGCACCGCATCATTGAGGAATTCATGCTCTCAGCCAATGAATGCGTGGCCGGATATCTGGAAGGGAAAGGGATTCCTTCCCTCTATCGTATTCACGAGAAGCCCGATGCGAAGCGGGTTTACGACTTCGAAGTTATCGCCGCGACTTTCGGATACTCGCTCGGAGTCGGTGCTCTGCCGATACAGAGGGTGCAGTTCAAGAGTGACCGGCGCGTCAGCCGCAGCACCGGAAAACGACCGCGTGAACTTGAAATTCCGAAAGAAGTGCATATTACTCCTCGCATGTATCAGAAGCTGACCGAAAAAATCGCTGGCAAGCCCGAAGAGCGAATCTTGTCTTATTTAATGTTGCGCTCACTCAAGCAGGCGCGATATTCCGAAGAAAACCTGGGGCACTTTGCGCTCGCGGCTACCACCCATACGCATTTCACATCGCCGATTCGCAGGTACCCGGATTTAATTGTGCACCGGATTCTGAAGAGTGTGCTGCAAGACTCGGCAGAAGTTCGGGACGGCGAGATTCATGTGGGGGTGTGGCGCGGGCGCCCCGCCCGCGAAGTGTTAGATGGGACCGATGCGCTGTTGGCAGAAAACCCGCGGGCGGGGCGCCCGCGCCACACGGACAGCGCTTCACCTTGGTCAAAAAGGCGGGAGCAAAAGCCTACTCAACATCTCACAGATGGCCCCATTCCATTAGAAGAGCTTCACTCCATCGCTGAAGAATCCAGTCAGTCTGAGCGCCGGGCGGACGACGCGGAACGCGAGCTGATGGAATGGAAAAAAGCCAAATTCATGCAAGACCGCGTCGGCGAAGACTTTGATGGACTCATCACCAGCGTGACCAAGTTCGGCCTATTCGTTGAACTCACGGACCTCTTCGTCGAGGGACTCGTCCCGCTCAACACCCTGATTGACGACCACTACACCTATCACGAGAACACACGCGAGATCATCGGCCAGCGCAGCCGCAAAGCTTACCGCCTGGGACAGCGTGTGCGCGTGCTTGTGGACCGCATCGATCCAGTCGAAAAGAAAATTCAATTCGCGTTGGTGGAAAAAGAGCAGCCGCGACCAAAGCGCAAGTCACGTTGAGCTGGTGTAGAATTTCCTAGTCAACCCCGTTCGAACTTTCTGGTTCCAACCAGCGTCGGGACGTGGCTCAGCCTGGTAGAGCACTCGCTTGGGGTGCGAGGGGTCGGCAGTTCAAATCTGCCCGTCCCGACCAATGAAATTCATTCCGCCGATTCGGCATCGATCATGATCGTTGGGGTGCTTCCGGGGAAGCGGACTCCGTCAAGGATATCTCGTCCAAGCCGATTCGCATTGGCTGAGTGAAATCCCAGACGGAGTCCCGAAGCCGCCGTTCTTATTTGGTTGACCCTATCCTGGTCACGCCGGCAAAATTTGTGACCCAGATATTGCTCCCGTCGAAGGCTACTTGGCTAGAACCCGCTCCTACCGGATACTTGCCGACGATATTGCCGGTACTGCTTAGAGCTTAGAAACGTAGCCGGTTCCTGCTGCGTAGTTTGTCACCCAGACGTTGGCTCCGTCGAAGGCGATGTTAAATGGGCCCGTTCCCGCGTTGAAAGTCCAGAGCACAGTGCCATCGCTTGCCTGCAGCTTGGTCACCGTATTGCTGTTGTTGTTCGTTACCCAAATGTTGGCTCCGTCGAAGGCGACGGCCTCCGGGAGCGATCCCACGTTGAAGGTACCCAGCGTCGCGCCGTCGCTGGCGCGCAGCTTGCTGACGGTATTGCTGCTCTGGTTTGTCACCCAAATATTGGCGCCATCGAACGCGACACCTTTAGGACCTGCTCCCACGCTGAAAGTGCCGAGCGTCGCGCCATCGCTGGCGCGCAGTTCGGTGACGTTGTTGCTGTAGAAATTCGGCACCCAAATATTGATTCCGTCGAAGGCGATGGCCTGTGGAGCCAACCCCACGTTGAAAGTACCGAGCATCGCTCCGTCGCTGGCGCGCAGCTTAGTCAGGGTGTTGTTTTGCTGATTCGACACCCAAATGTTGGTTCCGTCGAAGGCGATATATGTGGGACCCGGGCCCGCGCTGAAAACACCCAAGTTGGTTCCATCATTGGCACTGAGCTTTGTAACTGTGTTGTTGGCCTGGTTCGTCACCCAAATATTTGCTCCGTCGAAGGCGACCCCCGCCAGGGCCCCCGGGACGGTGTAGGTCGCGAGCACAGCGCCATCGCTTGCCCGCAGCTCGCTCAGGTTGTTAGGGCCGCCCTGGGCGTTGCTCGCCACCCAAATGTTGGCCCCGTCGAAAGCGATACCGGTGGGGTATGACCCAGGAATCGCGAACTGCAGACCGGTCTGAATTGCCGGATACCAACGCAACAGAGCAACCTGCAAAGGATTTGAAGCCAGACCTTGTGGCCCTGCTGGCCCTTGTGGCCCGGACGGCCCCTGTGCACCGGTTGCACCATCCACACCGTTTAGTCCGTTGATGCCGGGAGCGCCTTGTGGCCCCACAGGTCCCGCCAGGCCTGCGGCTCCGGTAAATCCAATGGGACCTTGTGGACCCTGCAGTCCCGTCAATCCAATCGTGCCCTGTGGTCCCTGCGCTCCCATTGCTCCGGCTTGAGCCAGCAAATTCCAACGGGTGTTGGGATTTGTGACCGCAGTGATAGTCTCGGCGTACGATCCTTCCGTGACGCTCCACGTCCCCGTAACCAAAGTGGGAGAAGCCTCGCTGCCCGTGTAGAGCGTGGGGCTCGCTCCCTGATAGCCTCCGCTGACATTCCCCGGCTGCAAAACACCCAGTGAACCGTTTGCGTAGAAAGTCAAATCCAGAGGCGCAGACGCGCCACCGTTGAACACTCCTGTGGTAGAAACCGTGAAACTAACACCCGGTGTATCCGAACTAGGAATTGGGTTCGCCGGCAACGAAAACGTGATGATGTTCTGTCCGTTGATGAACGGGGGATTGGTGGAGGAGTTTAGCTGAAACGTTGCCGTGTAGGAAATAACGCTAGGCCCCGCGGAACCGGGCGTCGCGCCTGAATTGGACGCAATCGCCATATAGCTGCTGCCGTTGTACGACACAGCGTCGTTCACGGCGTACGAAGCGGAAGGGTCATAGCTCCCGCGCCAATTGAAACTCGTTCCCGCCGTACCCTGAGGTCCGGGAATACCCTGTGAACCCATTGCCCCGACAGGTCCTTGCGGACCGGTCGCGCCATTCGTTCCTGGCAATCCGTCTGCACCCGCCGGGCCTTGCGGACCGGTGGATCCGGTGAAGCCTTGCAGGCCCTGTGGTCCGGTGGGCCCGGCCGTACCCGGTGCTCCCGGAGTTCCCGATGCCCCAGCCTGTGCCATCATTGTCCACGGAAGTGTGCCCGGTTTAGCAGTGTTCGCCGCTACGGGTCCTGTTGTGACATACGTTGACGTGCCACCCGCGGTACCGCCAGTGCCGATTATCTGTGAACTGCCGGCTCC
>Ga0070717_10002388_pt1 | contig 13236 bp, 13 predicted proteins | sample LARL113metaG_FD_71366 | JGI IMG/M metagenome (GOLD analysis project Ga0070717, IMG submission 71366) | Corn, switchgrass and miscanthus rhizosphere microbial communities from Kellogg Biological Station, Michigan, USA - LAR L11-3 metaG | ecosystem: Host-associated > Plants > Roots > Rhizosphere ... | reverse complement strand
GCCTCGTGCTGGATAAACTCGTCTACCTTCGAAACAGTCCGATTAAAAACGGCCACCCGGTAGCCGTGATCGTTCATGTTCAGAACCAGATTCTGGCCCATCACCGCAAGGCCAATCAGTCCGATATCGCAATTTGCGTTTGGCATAGTCGCTCGGGACGATCTCGTCCGAAAATTGATGATAGCGCTACACCTAAGCTTCTAGTTTCAGTCTTTCGAGCAATTCAGACTGAACCATGGAGGGTCACGCAACCTCAACCACGCTCCATGACCTCTTTCAGCCTCAGATAGCCCGCCCTGCTGACCGGCACCTGCGCGCCGCTAGCAAGAATCGCCAGGCGGCTGTCCTTTGTATAGGGCTCAATTTTAGAAACGTGCTCAAGGTTGATAACAAACGAGCGATGCACGCGCACAAATTTCAGTGGATCGAGCGACTCTTCGAGGCTCGAGATAGTCTGCTGCTTCAGATAACTTTTGCCCCCGCTGTGCAGCGCTACATAATCGTCCTGGGCTTCCGCATATTCGAGTTGCGCTACTGGGATGATGTGTACGCGCGCGCCGTCTTTCACCACGATTCTTTCGGGCCACTGACCGGGCGGCCGCGCCGCCTGTTTCAATTCCGCCGCCCGGGGGCCAGGCATTCTTTCTCCGAGCCGGCGTCTGGCTTTTTCAAGAGCGGTCCGCAGCCGGTTTGCGTCAAAGGGCTTGAGCAGGTAGTCCACCGCCGCTGCGTCGAACGCCTTCATCGCGTATTGGTCGTAGGCGGTCACGAAGACCACCGCCAGACTGCGATCCACCAACTCGAGCACTTCGAAGCCATCGAGTTTGGGCATCTGCACATCGAGAAAAGCCAGATCCGGCTTCCATTCCGCAATGGCTTTCACCGCGTCGAAACCGTTGTTGCACTCGGCAATAATTTCGACGCCTTCTTCCTTGCTCAAATACTCCCGCAGGATTTGGCGCGCCAGGTCTTCGTCGTCCACCAGGATGGCGCGGATGCTCATAGTTTCACCGTATCGCCGCACGGCAGAGACAGAATCACGCGGTACAAATTCGGTTCGACTTGCACTTCCAGCCGGGCCGCGCTGCCGTAGCGGGCGGCCAGCCGGTTTCGCACGTTCACCAGTCCAAACCCGCTCTTCTTCATCGGCGGCGCGTCGGGATCGAATGGGTTCTCGACCGTGAAGCGCAGTTGGCCGCGATCGATATGCGCCGTCATGGCGATCTCTCCGCCTTCGGTCAGCGCCGCGATCCCGTGCTTGATTGCGTTTTCTACTAATGGCTGCAGCAGCAGGGGCGGCACCTCGCAATGCGCGCAGGCTGCCGCGAAATCCTGCTTCACGCGCAGACGCCGGCCGAACCGGACCTGCTCCACGTCAAGATACGTGTTGGTCAAATCCATCTCTTCACTAAAAGGGATACTGGTCTTCTCTCCAAGGCGCAGCGAATTCCTCAAGAAGTCGGAGAGCCGGATGCACATCTCGCGCGCTTTGGCCGCATCCACACTTGTGAGAGCGCTGATCGAGTTGAGGCTGTTGAAGAGAAAATGCGGATTGACCTGCGCTTTGAGGGCCTTGAACTCCGCTTCTCGCGAGAGTAGCTCGGCGTGTTTCGAAGTTTCGAGCGCCAGCAACACATAATGCATGGCGATCGAGAGCAGATAGAACAAGAACATCACACCGGCGAGTATGGGCAGAGCCGGATGCACACGCTCACTGAGCCCCGGACGGAGCCTGTCCGCAAGAAACAGGAGAATGTGTACAGCGGCCATCATAACCGCGCTCGCGCACATCGCGCCGATCAAGTTTGTACCGAGCACCTTGCCGCGTGAAGACGTGCCTAGCGGCAACGACTTCGCCAGATACCACGGCGACAGGCACACGATCGCGAGCAGCAGAGTGAGCGGGGCCGTCAGAGTCGCTGTTTCGAGCCATCCGAATCGCGCCGAAACTTTGATCACGAAAGCGAGCATCAAGCCCAGCGGGACCCAGGCGGTCAGGTAAGCGAACACGCTATTTTTGTCTTGGAAGATCGGATGCATTGGCTGGGCGCGACGACGAGCCCCTTTAATTTTCGATTTCGACGCTGCCAAACATCGATAGCCCAGTGATAATCAGCAGCGGCGCCCCGGCAGTCTGGCTTGGGGGAATCGTCTTATCTTCATAGGCCCCCAAAACCCCCATGCCGCTGACGTTCACTCGCCAGCCATCCGGAACCCTGATTTTGACTGCGCCAAACACGGCCGTCGCGTCCACGGTCACAGGTTCCTCCCTCGAAGCAATGCCTGTGTGCCGCAGGTCGATCTTGACCTCGCCGAAGAGCGTCCGGACTTCCCCGCCTCGGAAATCGAGCGTGTCCAGTTTCCGTTTTATCGCGCCAAACACGGCCACTTCGTCGAGTGAGTTCACTTTGTCTCGACTGCCAGTGCGGCCCCACCGCGAGAACGGATGACTCTCCTGGCCTGATTCCAGTACTTTGATGAGAAGCCCAATGCCGAACACGATGAACAGGATCGATAACGGCCAACTTCCGTCTCGCGCGCGCACGTGCAGAATTCCCAAATTGACCAGCAGGAAGAGGCATCCGAAAACGATCAGCAGCACGCCAAACACGCGGGCGCCCATGCGGCCGCTCTGCAATAGCCGAACCAAACCGAGCACAATCATTCCCACCGGAACCAGGTCCCACACGCTGTGAATGGGCAAAAGCCCGAGGTTTCCTAGAAAGAGCAGCGTTCCCGCGACGATCAGGAAAGCGGCAAAAAATATTCGCGGGCTCCGCGGGCCGCCCGCCGCGCACCGAATGCCCCTGAACTCTTTGCGAGAATCAAAATCCGTCATGGAGTTTCCGGCCGATCAACGAATCTGGTCGAGCGACGCGGGCACCAGGTCGGCAAGGCCAACCAGGATGACCGCCATCGGCCATAGATTCTGAATCCGATCCAGCGAGAGGAGACCGAAACCGTCCCCCGCAAGCAAGATCATGCCCGTGATCATCAATACAAACGGAAGCGCCAGGCTTTGCCAATCTTTGTGAATATTACTCATGTCCTACCTTGCTTCCGATGGTAGGCGTATCCGGCGGAAGGTTCACCAGGCAATCGGCGAGCGGCGGTGGCTTACCGGCAAACGGCGAGCGGTGGCAAGTAAACCGCGGAACGCAATCTATACTTCGCGGCGATCTCGAAAGTACCGCCAGAATACGGCCGCTACGGCCAGCAGCGGCACGGCAAGTACGAAGCCGATCGGCCCGAAAAAGAAGCTCCCGGCCAACAACACCAGAAAGACGGGCAGCGGCCGCAATCCCAGTGGCCTACTCAGCAGTCGCGGCGTAAGAATAAATTCGTCAACTATCAAGATTGCGAACCACACGCCAAACGCGTACGCCCAGTGTAGGAGGTCCGCGCCTCCGATCAAATCCGCAATTGCTATCAACACCAGCGGGACCAAAACACCGAAACGCGGGATCAGGCTCGCCAGACCTCCCGCTATGGCAATCAACGGCCAAAGCGGAACACGCGCGAACGCAAATCCCGCTGCATACAGCACCGTCAGAATCCCAGCGATTAGAATTCTAGCGCGCACATATAACCCAAGCACGCGCACCGATTGCGTGATCGGCTCGTGCCAACTCATCGGGGAGTGTCCAGCCAGCCTTCGGTTTCCAGAATCTTTCGAAATCCTGGCGTTTCGAGCGAAACGGGCGGAAAGTAGGGTCGCGCCACGGTTCTTGTCCACCAGTCGCCGGTGCGCCGATGTTCTTCCGGCGTCGTGAAGTGATACTCGTACAGCGTGGCGCGCACGTAGCGCGGCGGATTGTTCTGGAATGGATTCTCACGCAATAGGCTTAACACGTCCGCGTCTCCTTCGAGAAGCTTTGCGACAAAGTTCACAAACCACGGGTAGTCGCGATACTCCGACAGGGCGGCAAACCACATCAGCCAATCCAGCCGCAAATGATACGGCGCGATTTGCGGCGGACGATAGTTGAGCGCGCCCGGCTTTCCTTTAAATTGATATTCGCGCCACTGCGCGGAGGGAAGTAAGCCATCGCCGTCGGTTCCTTCGACAATCACTTCATAACGGGGCCGCGTAATGCTGCCAAAGGCGCCGTACGTGCCCACCAGGTGAAGCGAATTAAAGCTCGTATTCATGATCTGGCGCGCCGAAACCATGTTCGTGACCACCGGAATACTCATGAGCACAACCAATCCCGCGATGGCATATTGAAACCATCCGAGCATGGGATGCGCGGGCGTGAGCGTCGGTGCACGCAAGGACACGAGCCCACTGAAAAACTTTGCATCCAGGGTCGAAAACGCGAGGATGAGCGTCAGCCAGTTCAACCACGATAAATTGCCGCTCACGATAATCGTCAACTGAAAAGCAATGGTTATGAGGCCGGCGATACCGGCGAAGGGTTGTGGCAGGAAATAAGCAAACGGAACCAGCAGCTCCGCGAAGTGGTTCCACAGCACACCGCCTTTGTTGAGCCACTGCGGTGCCCAGTGAAAGTACCAGCTCAGCGGATTCGGCATCGGCTGCGTCTCGTAGTAATAGTTCAGGCAAGTGAGATCGCGCCAGCACGGATCACCGCGCAGTTTGATCAAGCCCGCGCCGAACATGATCCGGAAGAGCAGCCAGCGGAACAGCCAGAGCGGGACAGCTTGCGGGACGGTTTTCGCGCCGCCCAGAAAGATGGCAAAAAAACAGGCCTCGAGCAAGAGCGATTCCCAACCAAAGGCATAGAACGTCTGGCCCACGTTGACGAACGACAAATAGAGCAGATAAATGGCGAGCCACGTACCCGCCGACAACCACGTATGGCGAGCGGCCAGGCCGGAGATGACCAGGCAGGAAAGAGCCACGCCGATCCACGCAGCTATCACGAATGCGCCATCGCGCGGAAACAGATAGAAGAGACTCGGCGCTTCGCGAAAGGGTGCCTGTTTGACGAAGAGGCGAACAGGCAGCAGACCGCGCGCGCCCAACAACGGCTTGAACTGGTTGACAGCTACGAGAAACGCGACCAGGCAAATAACGCCGATGCCGCGCTCAAGCAGCAGCCGCGCCAGCCAATAGCCTCTGCCATCGACTTCGGCCATACCTCAAGATACTGCGCCTATTCCCCGATGATCTTGACCAGCACGCGCTTGCGCCGGTGGCCGTCGAATTCTCCATAGAAAATCTGCTCCCAGGGTCCGAAGTCCAGAGCGCCTTTCGTGACTGCCACCACTACTTCGCGGCCCATCACCTGGCGCTTCAGATGCGCGTCGCCGTTGTCCTCGCCGGTGCGGTTGTGGCGGTACTGTGAAATCGGCGCGTGCGGCGCCAGCCGCTCCAGCCAGTCGTCATAATCCTGGTGCAGTCCAGCCTCGTCGTCGTTGATAAAAACCGAGGCGGTAATGTGCATCGCATTTACCAGCGCCAGCCCTTCGGAGATCTTGCTCTCGCGCAAGCATTCACGGACTTGCCCTGTAATGTTTAGAAACGCTCGCCGCGACGACACATCGAACCAGAGTTCCTGCCGGTAACTTTTCACGAGACCTGTTCCGATGCCGCACGGGCGCCGATCGGCATGCGCAGCCGCAGCACACGTTCGCGCGAACGTTCTTCCTGCAAATTGCGAGTGCGGGCCTGCAGCAGATCGTCTAAAGAAACCATTCCCACCAGGCGTTCGTTCTCATCCACCACCGGAAGCCTGGTGAAGCCGTTTTCGGCCATCCTATATACCACTGCTCGTAACGACTCGTCGGAGTGCGCGACGGTTGTGTTTCGCGGGACAATCTCACCGAGCGTCTTCTCGCGTTCCAAGCTGCTCGCTTCTTCATGCAGCCGCAGCGCATGATTACGGCTGATCACGCCCAGCAATTTCCCTTCGCCCGTGATTAAGGGAAAGAGGTGCTGGCCGTGCGACTTCCGGGGCCGGATTAGCTCGCGCGTTCGCTCGAGAGTTTCCCCTGCCGGTAGAGCCACTACCGACGTGCGCATCACTTCACGAACAAATAGAATTTCCAGCGGATCCGTGGCATACTCGCGTGTCAAATGAAATCCACGTCGCGAAATCTTTTCCGTTAGAATGGAGCGCTTCAACACCAGCACCGTGAACCCGTGCGCCAGAAAGTTCGCCACCATCAGCGGCAGCAGCATGTTGAAATCGTGCGTCAGCTCCAATGCAAAGACAATACCCGTGAAAGGCGAGCGCATGGTGCCACCGAGAATAGCGCCCATCCCCACCAGCGGCCAAAAACCCAAGCCAAAATGCGGAAGAAATATTCCGGCGACCCCGCCGAGTGCGGCGCCCATCATCAGCAACGGCGCCAGAACTCCGCCGGAGGTGCCGGAGCCGAGCGAAATCATCCAAATGGAAGATTTCACCAGCAGCACGCCCAGTAAAAACGTGAACGCCACATTGCCGCGCAGCAGCAGGTGAATGTTGTCATAACCCACGCCGAGCGCCGGCGGGAAGATGAGCCCGCCAATGCCAACGCACACCCCACCAATCGCCGGCCACCACATCCAATGAATCGGCAGCTTCTGGAAAGCGTCTTCCGCCGCATAGACGCCCACCGTCAACAACGCGGAAAGAGCGCCGGCCGCGAGCCCAACCAAAACGCAGCCCAATAATCCTTCTGGCCCGATAAAGACCGGATGACCTGGCACCGGAAACAGCGGTCCTACTCCCAAGATGTAACGCCGCGCGGCGCCGGCCGTGACGCTAGCGAGCGCAACGGGAATGGCGCTGCGAGGCTTCCATTCAAAAAGGAGCAACTCTACGGCGAGCAGCACGGCCGAGAGTGGCGCGGCGAAGGTAGCCGACATCCCGGCCGCGGCGCCCGCCACCAGCAGCGTCTTGCGCTCAGCGCTCGTCAGGTGAAAAAATTGCGCGATCAGCGAACCAAAAGCACCACCCGTCATGATGATGGGCCCTTCCGCACCGAACGGGCCGCCGGATCCGATCGAGACCGCCGCTGAAATTGGTTTCAGAATCGCCAGCCGGGGATGCACGCGGCTGCCATTCATCAGAATCGCTTCAATGGCCTCCGGAATGCCGTGTCCGCGAATGCGTTCGCTTCCATAGCGCGCCATGATGCCCACAATCAGCGAACCGAAAATCGGCACGAACACTGCCGCCCAGCCAAGATGCGAGTTGGCCGGAGAGCTGAGGGCCGTATCGATACGGTGGAAATAGAGCAGATTGGTAAACAGGCCGATTAACTTAAGCAGCACCCACGCGACACCCGAAGCGATCAAGCCGATTCCTATGGCAAGGATCGATATCGGTATAACGCGCGGGGTTGTGGTGAAATCGCCGAGCTCTTCTCGTTTTTTCATGCGGAGTGTCCAGACACGTGCGGATTGTTTTCGAAAATCGCTTCCAGTGTGCGCGCCAGTTCCGGCCCCGAAATCTGCACTTCGCGCCAATGCTCGGACGATAGCTTTTCGAGGATCTCCTCGCCGACGGGCGTTAGTTCAATCAGCACTTCGCGCCGGTCTTCCTCACTCGTCCGGCGCACGGCCGCACCGCGTTCCACCAGCCGATTAATCAATTCGACCGTGCTGTGATGCCGAAGGCATAGCCGCGACGATAAAGCGCTCACCGTCGGCCGGACGCCGGCAGGTAATCCCTTTAGAGCGAGCAGCAGCTGGTGCTGCTGCGGTTCAATACCGTGCTGGCGCGCCGCCTCTTCGCTGAAATGCAGAAAGCGCCGGATCTGGCGGCGGAACTCGGCAAGCTGGCGATAAGCGCGGCCGGAGAATGTGCGCATATATATATATATCGTATCACGATATGTCTTCGCGCGTTGAACGACTCAGGTAAACGTCTTGTGACACTGCGCCCGCCGCGAAACCGTGGCCAGCGCAGGACGGCGATTATGATTTGGCACCGAGCCTTCCCACTTGGACTTGGAAGCCGTGGAGTACAGTATGTATTCCACTTCTGCGTAAAATAGGCGTGACGCCCCGTTCTCCCGCATACACTAATAGCTGGAACGTTTGCGCTTGCGCGAACGTAACGTCTTAGATAAGGGGAGCACGTGGCTCGACAAAACCTTCGCCGTAGTGCATCGTTCTGGGAAGCCGGACGGATCGCTGTCGATTCTTTGCGCAAGAGCAAGCTGCGCAGCTTTCTTACGCTGCTCGGTATTATTCTGGCCACGAGCACGCTCATTGCGGTGACGTCGTTCGTCAACGGCATGAACGTCTATATCTCGACCAAGCTCTCCAACATGGGCTCGGACGGTTTCCGCGTGGTGCGCATCGCCTTCATCGGAAACTGGGACCCGAAAAAGTACATCGAGGCGCAGCGCCGGAATCCGCAGATCAAGCCGGAGGAGTACGAATTCATCAAGGAGCATGCCACGCTGGTGCGGGACATTGGCATGCAGACGTGGAAAAATGTGACGGCATCCCATGCCGGCGACACCATGACCTCGGTGGATCTCGAAGGCATAACTGCCAATATCCCGGCGATGAGCAATATCGAAGTGGGAGCCGGTCGCGGACTGACTGAGGAGGAAGTGCGCCGGCATGCTCGAACGGCTTTCATCGGCAGCGATATCGGGGCGCGTTTCTTCAGCGGCGTGGATCCAGTTGGCAAGACGCTTGGCGTTAACGGCGTTCCCTACGAAGTAATCGGCGTAGCCAAGCCCCAAGGGAGCGTTTTCGGACAATCACAGGACAAATTCGTGATGGTGCCCGTCTACTCGTATTTCAAAACGTATGGCTTGCATAACGAGCTGAATTTCCTTGCAAAGGCAGCGGACCCGAATCATATGGCAGAGGCCCAGGACGAAGTCCGCATGCTGCTGCGGGCCTATCGCCACATCCGGCCCGGCCAGGACGATACGTTCACCATGTTCGGCTCCGACACCTTCGCGACCGCCTGGAAGAACCTTACCGGCGCCATCGCCGCCATGGCGTTTGGGGTAGTTTCCGTGTTTCTGGTTGTCGGGGGAATCGTCATCATGAACATCATGCTGGCGGTGGTCACCGAACGGACGCACGAGATCGGTATCCGGAAATCGCTGGGCGCGCGCCGCAGCGATATCTTGAATCAATTCCTGGTCGAATCATCCGTTCTCGCGGCGATCGGTGGCCTGCTCGGCGTAGTTATCGCGTACCTGCTGGCTGTAGTTGTCCGCAACACCACGCCGCTGCCTATGGTGATGCCTCTCTTCTCCGTGGCATTAGGCGTAGGTCTCTCCGTCGCAGTGGGCTTGTTCTTTGGAATCTATCCGGCGCGGCAGGCTTCCAAGTTAGACCCGATCGTCGCGCTCCACCAGGAGTAATAGATGAACGTATTCTCGTCGTTCCGCAACAATACGATGCTCGCGCTCGATACGATCCGCGCGCACAAGCTGCGCAGTCTGTTGACCATGCTCGGCGTGATCATCGGCACCGGTACGATCATCGGCGTGGGATCCATTCTGACCGGCTTCGATGGAGCCGTCACGAATGTCCTTAAGAGTTTCGGGCCGAACACCATCATCGTTACTCGTACGCCCACTGGTTTTCAAACCACCGACTACACTCCCGAGCAGCGCGCCCGCAAGCAATTCACTTACGAAACGGTTAGCCGGCTCCGGGAAGATTGCAACTCTTGCGCCTTGGTTTCGGCCATGATGTTTCCGAATCATGGACCAATTGTGACTAAGTATAAGGGGAATGCGATTTACCAAAGCCAGCTCCGCGGCGTGGAAGAATCCTACTCCCGGACCGGCCAGATCGATATGGATCAAGGCCGTTTCTTTTCCGAGTTTGAAGACCGCCATCGCGCGCCGGTAGCGGTTATTGGCGCCGATGTCGTTAAAGGGCTATTCGGCGAAGAGAACCCGATCGGGAAGCTAATCAATTCAGACGGCCTGCAATTAGAAGTCATCGGCACGATGCATCGCCCCAGCGCTAGCTTCTTCGATCAATCTGACAATCGAGTGATTTTGCCGTTCTCATCGATGATGAAGAAATACCCGAACGCGCGGGACATGGCGATGATTGTAACGGCCACCGACGGCATGCTTCCGCGGGCGTTAGACGAAGTCCACTCCATCGTTCGCATTCAACGTCACGTTCCAGCAAACAAGCCGGACAACTTCAACATCTCTACCGCCGAACAGATGGTTGAGCAATTCCGGCAAATTACTTCCATGACTTTCCTCGTGATGATCGTCCTCAGCTCCATCGGCTTGCTCGTTGGTGGCATCGGAGTGATGAACATTATGCTGGTGTCAGTCACTGAGCGTACGCGCGAAATCGGTGTCCGTAAAGCCATCGGTGCGAAGCGGATAGACATCATTTTTCAATTCTTGCTTGAGGCCGCTGTGCTCACCGGGATAGGCGGCTTAGCCGGGCTCGTGCTCGGCTGGAGCATTGCCATGCTGAGTAAGCTGGTGTTCACTTCGCTGCCCACAACTGTGCCCGCCTGGGCGGCGATCCTGGGGATCGTTGTGTCGGTCGGCGTGGGACTATTTTTCGGCATCTGGCCGGCCAACAAAGCGGCCAAACTAGATCCTGTTACGGCCTTACGGTATGAATGACCGCGTCTGCGTGAGGAAATAAATGACGCGGCTTTTTTTCCGCGGTTCTCTTGGTCATGCTTGGCGGCGCTTGCTTCGCGCAATCTCCGCCGATCACGCGCGTGAGCGAACTGGAAACAAAAGTACAAATAATCCGGAGGATTTGGACTCGCGAACCAGCCTTCTGAACTACTACAGCCTCGCACAGTCGTCCGAGAATTACACGCGCCACGTATCGAAAACCATCCTGATTACCTGGCAATCGATGAGTATGGCCGCCTTCTCCCGGAAGGCGGCCCCCTCAATACTCCTAGTGGGTATGAGCGGGCAAAAGCAGCCTGGGAGGCGCAGCTCGCCAGACCTCACAATTCCGGACTGCTACTCCTGAATGCAGCCAACTTCCTGGAATCGAGCGACCCGCGGCGTGCATTGGAGCTTCTGGAAGAAGGGCGCAAATTGGATACGGAGAAGCGTTTGTACCTGGGCGCGGAAGCCGATATCTACAAGAACGCCCTGGTTCGATACGTCGGGGGGGATCTGAACATGGATCCAGAGAGGTCGCGGCTGACGAATTCCAGCGACGCCGAACTGCTCGGGATTACCGGCGCAAGGTTGGCGGCCGTCTATTCGCCGGCGGGCGCAAAAGATCTCGGTCTCGAACTCCTGGAACGAGCCGTTTCACTCGATCCATCGAATCCGAAATGGAAAGCGGTTCTAGAATCCGCAAAGAAGCCGAATAGTATCCCTCCCCGAGTCTTCCGAATCGGCGGCAAAGTCGCGGAAGCGAACGTAATTGAGAAGGTCGCGCCCGACTACCCGGAACCAGCCAGGCAGGCTCGCATTCAAGGCGTGGTCGAATTTACTGCCGTCATCGGAGAGGACGGGTTGGTGAAAAATCTTCAGCTTGTCCGCGGTCATCCTCTCCTCGTTGATGCGGCGAGAGACGCGCTGCTGCAGTGGAAGTACGGGCCCACACTGCTGAACGGAAATCCAGTGAGCGTCATGACGGATGTCGTCATAAACTTCAATTTGCAAGGAACGCCCACAAACTAGCGCGTTGCAGTTTCCAATTCACGCTCTTCGTTTTTGCGTTCTCCCGCGCTCCCTTGCCCCTCCGGTGTAGCGCGCTGCTGCACCTCGCGAAAAACGGCCGTCGAATACTCAATCAGATCGTAAGGCTCGCCGGTCTTCAGCGTGGGCGGCTCGGTTGGACTAGAGCTGTCGCGCGTATCGAACAGAAGCTCCCACGCGGATGCCTCGCTCGACGGAGGCATATAGAACTGAATATGCTCACGGTGCGGATTGAGGCAGATGAGATAAGTATCATCGCGCAACTGTTCACCGACGCGGTCCACATCGTCGAGAATCTTCCCGCTCAAGAACAGCCCGAGGCAGCGCACCCAACCGGCGTGCCACTCGTCTTCCGTCATCTCTTCTCCATCGGGACGATACCAGCAAATATCGTGTATCTCGAAGCCGTCTACTTTCTGCTTGGCCGATGTGGCCGGACTGATTTTGCGATCTTGAAAAAATTTGCGGCGGCGAAGATTCGGATGCGCCTTGCGTAGCGCGATAAGTTTTGTCGTAAAGTCGAGCAGTGCCAGCTTACGCGCGTCGAGATTCCAATCGGTCCAACTGATCGGGGAGTCCTGGCAATATGCGTTGTTGTTCCCTTGTTGGGTCCGGCTGATTTCGTCCCCGGCGCAAATCATGGGAACGCCTTGCGATAGCAACAGGGTGGTCAGCAGGTTGCGTTTGTCCCGCTCGCGTAGCGCAAGGATATTCGGATCGTCGGTCGGACCCTCGACGCCGCAGTTCCAGGAATGATTGTTATTCTCCCCATCGCAATTCCCTTCCCCATTGGCTTCGTTGTGTTTTTCGCTGTAGCTCACGAGATCATTCAGGGTAAAACCATCGTGAGCGGTGATGAAATTGATGCTCGCCGACGGACGACGGCCATCGCGCTGATAGAGATCGCTGCTGCCTGTCAGACGATAGCCGAGTTCGGCCAACTGGCCGTCGTCGCCCTTCCAATAGCGGCGGACCACGTCGCGATACTTGCCATTCCACTCCGCCCACAATGCGGGAAAACGGCCAACCTGATATCCACCTTCGCCCACATCCCACGGTTCGGCGATCAGTTTCACCCGCGATAGGACCGGATCCTGGTTAATCACGTCGAAAAACGCCGACAAACGGTCCACATCGTGGAGCTCGCGCGCCAACGCCGCGGCGAGATCGAATCGAAAGCCATCCACGTGAAAATCGAGCACCCAGTGCCGTAGGCTATCCATCACCAGTTTCAGTACCTGCGGATGCCGCACGTTCAGCGTGTTGCCGGTTCCGGTGTAATCCATGTAATAGCGCGGCTGGTCGGGCATCAGCCGATAGTAAGTCGTGTTATCGATACCGCGAAAGCTCAAGGTCGGCCCGAGTTGATTGCCTTCCGACGTGTGGTTGTAGACCACGTCGAGGATGACTTCAATATTGGCCCGGTGCAACTCACGGACCATGGCCTTGAATTCGCCGATTTGTTGCCCTCTGTCGCCCGAGCTCGAGTAGCGTGCCGCCGGCGAGAAAAAATTCGTGGTGTTGTAGCCCCAGTAATTGCGCAATCCCCGGTCGAGCAGAAGTTTATCGTCCAGAAAATCGTGAACCGGCATCAGTTCGACAGCCGTGACTCCGAGTTTCTTCAAATACTCGATCACCGGCGGACAGACC
>Ga0070717_10002387_pt1 | contig 13239 bp, 7 predicted proteins | sample LARL113metaG_FD_71366 | JGI IMG/M metagenome (GOLD analysis project Ga0070717, IMG submission 71366) | Corn, switchgrass and miscanthus rhizosphere microbial communities from Kellogg Biological Station, Michigan, USA - LAR L11-3 metaG | ecosystem: Host-associated > Plants > Roots > Rhizosphere ... | reverse complement strand
TGCGTGCGTAAACTAAGAATGGTGGCATAGCGGATCTCTGCATAAACGCGAAGAGTGGAGCGAATACAACTGGGATGTATAACGAATTGACGAACGAGATCGCCGATTTACAATACTTTTTTAGTAGGGTTAAACAGGGAACTAGTGCGTCCGCTGTTTCGCAATCCGGCCGGGGACTGCGGCAAACGGGACAAAAAGCAGTCGGTTTCCGATGTCTAGCTCTATTTTGAGCCCACGGGGCGTACCAATGGATTCGCCTCTTCACCAAAATTCAGTCGATGTCGCTATTATTGGCGCGGGATTCAGCGGGACGATGGCGGCAATTCATCTCCTCAAGCAGACAAATAATCGAATTACGGTCGGCCTGGTCGAACGAACCTCGCAATTTGCCAGAGGTTTAGCTTACAGGACTCGAGACGCGACCCACCGTCTGAATGTGCCGGCGGCAAAATGGGCGCTTTTCCTTATGATATTGGGGGGTTCTATTGTGGTTGCAGAGTCGACCCGAACGCCTGCGAGCGGTCGGCATGCACAGACTTCATCCAAATGCTTTTGTGCCGCGAATGCTTTTCGGAGAATACCTCGAGGACCTGCTGGCGGAGGCAGAAACCGTTACACCGAGCTTGCAAAAAATTGCTGACGAAGCGGTCGACCTTGTGCCGCTGCTTAATGGCTCATTTCGCATCGAATTCTCCGCTGCTCCGCCGCTTATTGCTGATCAAGTGGTTCTCGCGCTTGGTAATTTTCCACCGGGCGATCCATCGCTCAAGAACCGCGCTTTTCACCAAAGCGATCGCTACTTGGTTGATCCTTGGTCCGACGAAACTCGCCGCAAACTGTCGGAGCCCGGAGATGTATTGGTGCTAGGATCGGGACTGACCGCATGGATCTGCTCTCGAGTCTGTCGCACTCCAAATCGTCCGGGACCATTCATGTGCTTTCACGACGCGGCTTATTCCCGCGCCCACACCTTCCAGTCGAAACTTACCCACCGTTTATTGATCCTCATCATCTGCCCTCTTCGGTTCGGATGCTGTGTCGCTTGATTCGCCAGGAGATTGAGCATGCGAACAAGGAAGGCAAAGACTGGCGAGCGGTCATCGACTCGATTCGGCCCTTTTCTCAGTCAATCTGGAAAGCTCTTTCCCGAGACGACCGGCGGCGATTCTTGCGCCACCTCAAAGCTTTTTGGGAACCGCACCGGCATCGGGTCGCGCCGGAAGTTCTGGCGATCAAAGAGAGCCTCGAAACCAGGGGGCGTCTTTGTTGTTACCGCGGTCGGGCGATAACAATTGAGGAACGACAGAATCAATTAGAAATTACTTTCTGTCAGGCCGGCGTAAATCGAATTTTGCGCGTCAGCTACGTCATCAATTGTACCGGGCCGGAATGTAACTACCACAAGCTCAAAGATCCATTGGTGGTTCAACTCTTTGCCCGAGGATTGATTGTTCCAGATCCTCTTTTTCTGGGATTGGACGTCGGCACCAGCGGAGCGATTCTGAATCTGCTCGGAGAACGGGTTAAAAACCTTTATACTCTGGGCAGTCCGCAAAAGGGCATCCTTTTCGAGACAACGGCAGTGCCTGAGCTTCGCGTTCAAGCGAGAGATTTGGCCTCACGGATTTTGAAGCAATACCAGATCCAAGACAGTACCGAACAAGAAGATTCATCCCGGACCCGGCCTACGCCTATCAAATCTGACGTCGGTAGGATGCGCTCCTGCGGGTCTGTGTTCGCCTAATTCGCTATCGCTGATCAATTTAGTTGGACACAAACGGAAACAGCGCGGCATAGCCGTAACCAAAGGCGATGAAGAAAGGTCCGGACGCGTGGCACCGGGGTCCCAGATTCCTTTTTTAAACAGAAGCAAACGGAGAACCACGTTTGGCCTGCCCCTTCGGTTAGAATCCAGACCTCCTGTTTAAAACCGCTTTGATTCCTTTTGTCATGTTCCTCAATCCTCGCGGATAGGTGTGAAATTCCCTGAGCGTAGTACAGGGAGCGTGTCCCTACCGCCTTACGGTGTCGGGGTCGGTTTGCCGTGTCCGCCGCCTTCTTTTCCAGGCTCAGGCTTTTGACCGCCCTGCGGTTGTTGGGGAGGAGGCGTCTTCTGAACCTGCGACTGAGGAGGAGGGGTATGTTGAACCTGAGGCTGAGGAGCCGGGGTATGCTGGACCTGTGGCGGTGGCGTTTTGATTTCTTGTTTGGGTGGCGGGGTCGCCCTCACTTCGGGAGTCGGTTTCGGAGTGGTCACAGGCTCACGATGGGGCGTCGACACCGGAGTCGGCTTGGGCGTAGAGATTTCTCGCGGCGTCGCTTTTACCTCCGGGGTCGGCTTTTCTATGTTCGCCGGCTGGTGCGGAATCGAAGTCGGTTTTGGCGTCGTTAGGTTCGCTGGCCCGGCGTGGGGTGTTGTTTCCGGCTTCTTCTCCGGCGTTGGCGTCACAATTGTCCGAGGTGTGGCGGAGACATGGGGAGTTTCTCCGGCCGGCGCGCCACCAGATTTCGGTGTAGCAGTCGGAGATGGCTTCACCTCTGGCGAGGCCAACGGCTTTGGAGCGTTCAGATTCGGTGGAACTGACTTCTGGACGTTGGGCGATGTTCCTGGCACGGCACCGGTTGGCGACTGTTTTGGTCCGGGTACGGTTGGGGTCGTCGGCTGACCTCCGGTCGGTGAAGGGCCCGGAGTTCCACCAGGTTTAATCGCCGGGGAGACGCCAGGAGTGCCACCAGGTTTCACCGCAGGCGATGCGCCAGGTGTCCCGACGGGTTTCACGCCAAGCAGGTTCGGAGGTACGGACTTCTTACCGGCAACCGCGGGCGAACCACCCGGAGTGATATTAGCGGCCGGCGTTTTCGGCCCAGGGCCAGTCCCAGGTTTCACCAGATTGGGTGGCGTCTGCTTTTGCCCAGCGACCGGACTAGGAGAGCCAGTCGCGCGTGGGGATTCGACCTGTCCCTGACTAGCGATCTGCGGTTTCACAAAAGGTGTCGGTTTCGGCAGATCCTTGGGCACGGGATTTTGTTCGGCAATCGTCTTCCTGAGCTTCTCCGCATCTTGAGGCTTCACGCCTTGCCATCCTTTTTCGACCACCGGATTGGCAATGCGGTTTTGCACAGGCGGTATTTGCGTTGCTGCCGGCTTAAGCGTGGCTGGTGGCGCCACCACATTGAGTTGATTGCCCTGCAGAGTTTGGCCGTAGCTCGCGTTGGGACCCGTTGCCGGATTAAACGCAAGCTTAACCGGCTGGATATTCTGATTGGTCTTGGCCGCAACGGTTTGAACCTGTGGACCGAAATTATTTATCACCGTGTTGTTGGTGACAATATTGGTCACATTCTTGGTCTGGCTGATGATCTGCACGTTCTGAGCCGGAGGCACGACATATTGCGCGTAGCTAGGAGCCGACCAATGAGAATAGCTGATAAAACTATAAGCAGACGGTCCAATGCCGTAATACGAATCCGACCATGATGAGATCCCGACACGCACGGAAACGTCCGCTTCAGGGGGGAGAGGAGCCCACCCAACGTCTTCGTCACTCTCCCGCCAGGAGACCCAGGCCGGAGCCCACTGGTGGCCGGGAACCCAGCACCATCCGGTTCCGCCAATATTGATCCATCGGCCATAGTGGTAGGTTGCCCAGCCGAAATGTTCATTTGAGTCCCAATACCACCCACGATCCGTCCAGACCCAGTGTCCGTCGCGATACGGCCGCCAATCGCCAGATACCCGGGGCCGGAAGCAGTAACCGTAATTACCGGCCTCGACCCAGTTACCTTCCGAGGAGAGCTTTGTGTAGAAGACGTTGTAATCATCCGCATTCGATTCAGAAACTTGTTCCCCTTGGCCCTGACGCTGAGACTGAGGCTGAATAACAGCCTGTCGTTGACCCGGTGGCTGCGGTGCGCTGCCCGCTTGCGGCTGATTACCGCGACCTGCTGGAACCGCGACGAATGCTGCCGTCAAATTATCAGACGTGGTCCCGTATCCAACAATCCAGCCTTGATCGTTAATGCCATAGGCTACACCCAAGGAGTTGAATCCGGCGTCTGACAGATTTTCGGCAAGCTTGTCTAGTTCGACTAACTGCCCTTTCGTGTAAAGGAATGCGCGCTTTTGATCGGCGCTGTCGCTTTCTCCAACGATATCGGCCGAACTATTGATCCCTCGAGCGTAGCTCGCGTTGTCGTAACCAGGCAGTGTCCCCAAATCTTTAAGTTGTGAATGATCGAAAATGAAAGCATGGGCAGGTCCGTTCTCAGTATCGCTATCGCCCACCACTTGACCGTTCTTATTAATGGCAAGCGCCTCACCGTTTGCGCCCCCTAACGTGCCGAAGTCGGTCGTATTACCGTGGGCAGAAAGGAAGGCGTGGAATGCGTTGTTGCCGGCGCTATGCCTGCCGACGATCTGTCCGGAGTCGTTGATCGCATAAGCGGTCTCGAGAGCATCCGGATCGTTCGATCCACCTAAACCGAGATCTTGAACTGTGCCGTTGGAGAACAATACCGGCCGATGATTCTGGCTCCCGCTTTGGCTATCGCCCGCCACGGCCCCACTGTTGTTAATACCAAACGCTTCGCTGGTAGAAGCGCCATCGAGCGTACCTAGGGATGCGATCGGCTGGTTTCGTGAAAATATGAACGCAAGGAGATTCCCGTTCCCATCCTGGCTGTAGCCGGTGACTTGGCCGGCGTCGCTAATGGCACACGCGGCATTGAGTTTGCCACCGAGTGAACCCACATCGGTCATTGATTGATCGGAAGAGGAATAAAGGAATGCTTGATAATCTTCTCCCTGGAAACTGTAGCCAACGACTTCGCCTTTGTTGTTTATTCCGAGCGCTACGCTGTTGGCGCCTTGGGGCGTAGCAATCCGAGTGATTTGATAGCGGTTTTGGGCGCTCGCGGCGGAAGCGAAACAAATCACGCAGATCAATCCAAGGGATTTCAAAACGAGGCGCGCTCGGGTGGCTTGGCGCCGCATTTCATCGGCAAGAGTCAATCGAATCGCATAACGGTTTTTCATAGGGTAAAGCAGCGTGCCGTAATCCCACGATCTAAAGAGCCGAACAAGCCGCGAAAGACTTTCGGGGCTAGTTCATCGTCTCGTAAAGGGCAGACACGGGTTCTATACAATCATCGTCAGGGAACAACTTCTTGGACTTCGATATTTCGGAGCATCGAGATCACCATCTGCAGACGGAGCTCGACAAAATCTCATTCAAAAATTTTTCCGATCGATCGCGCATCCTTTGCGGCGCCAAGATTTCGGATCCGTTTTTGTGAGAATTTTCATTTCGTCGTCGAAGCTTCGGCCGTCAATCGCATCTTCGGTAGCGATCCGGCAGCCGCGCATAAGTAATATAAGCAGGCTCCGTTCTGCGGTAGGCCTCTGGCTTTGAAGCGACCTCGAAATTGAAGCGGAGCTGGTCGCTTGGCGCAACCACAAACCGCAGTCGCCTCCGTTTCCATGCCACCGCACGCTCGGCTCAAACCCAGCCTGAACAAATCTTCAAGAATTAATCTTCAACATCTAATCCTCACGTCGTCGAAAACTAAGCATGCTCCGGTTTTGATCGAGCAATCGGCCAGCAGTCCCATGGGTTCGCATGCCGGGTTTGAGCCGTCCAGGCAAGATGACAAGAATGGCGACTGCGGTTTGTGGCAGCACCAAGCGCGCAGCTCCGCTTCAATTTTGAGGTCACGCCAAAACCAGAGGCCTAACGGGATCCGACGTCGTCTCAATGTAACGGCCCGCCACGTGGAAGCCACAGACTATGTCGGACAGGCTAGTCGCCGCTACCGAAGAACGTGCTGCTCACCAATCACCTCTCACCGCATATCGGCGTTTGGCGTTTGGCGTTCGGCGTTCGGCGCTGCCGGCGCTGTCGGCGTTGTCGGCGTTGTCGGCGTTGTCGGCGTTGTCGGCGTTGTCGGCGTTGTCGGCGTTGTCGGCGTTGTCAGCGTTGTCGGCGTTGTCGGCGCTGTCGGCGTTGTCGGCGTTGTCAGCGCTGTCGGCGTTGTCGGCGTTGTCGGCGCTGTCGGCGTTGCCGGCGTTGCCGGCGTTTCCCGGCGTTCTACTTCTTCGCCGTTGGGGTTGGCTTGGGTTTGCCGCCGCCGCCAGCCGGTTTATTTCCGCCACCACCCCCGCTCGGTTTGTTTCCGCCACCGCCCGGATGATACACCGGTTGATTGTGTTGCGTAGCGTGGCCCGCACCGGTGCCACCCTCCTGATTACGCATGACCTTCGGCGTTGAGGTGGGGTGGGGATGTGGTGTCGATGTGGCACGATGTGGCGTTGGCGTAGCCAAATGCACGGTCGGATGTGGCGTCGAGGTAGGAACCGCCGAATGATGAGGGGTAGGCGGCGGCGTAGCCAAATGTTCGACCGGTTTCGGTGTGGATACCGGAGCGGTTACGTGCGGCGTCGGAGTCGCACTTTCTCCTCGCCCGGTCGGCTTTGGAGTGGGCGAACCCTGCAGCTGAGTACCAGGTGTAACGCTGCTTCCCGGCAGGCGCGGTGTGCCGGTCAGCTTTGGAGTCGCCGAAGGTGACTTCGTTCCGGTGCCAGCACCCGGATTAGCCGGATTGAATCCTCCCTTATTCCCTCTGAATGGCGTAGCGATCCCTTTGGGGCTGCCGGTACCCGACGGCTTGACGCCACCGGGAGGAGTCGAAGCACCGAATACTGTCGCGCCCGGTTTTGGACTTGCAGCCGGCGATGCACCTCCTTTCAAAAGCTTCACACCAGGAGTGACCGTTGGCTTTGGAAGATTCGACGGAGTCGGATTTTCTCTGACAAACTTGGACCTGAGTTCGCTTTCGGTTTTTGTATCGACCCCTTTCCAGCCTTTATCAACGACCGGATTTGCATTCTTAATCGTCGCGACCGGAAGCTTGGTTGCAGTCGGATTCAGGGTTGTTCCGGGCCCGGTCACTTTCAGTACTCCGTTGCCAATGTTCGAACCGGGAGTCTTTCCATTTTGATAGTTGAGCGATACCAGCTTGATTTGGGCTCCCGTCTTCTGCTGGATCGTCGCGACCGATGGACCGAAATTGTTAATAACGTTCTTATTGTTAGTGATATTCGTGACGTTAACGGTATTCCTGATAATGGTCACGTTCTGCGCGGGCGGTAAAATGTAGTTGTTGTAGTTAGGTGCGGTAAAATGCGAGAAGGCGATGAAAAAATAGGCCCCGGGTCCTAGACCGTAAGCGTGGTCGCACCAACCACCGATTCCAATTCCTGGACCAAAACCAGCCTCTGGCGGCAAGGGAGCCCAGCCACAATGTTCGGGCCCGGTGCGCCATGAAACCCAAGCCGGCGCCCATTCGGTGCCGGGGGCCCAGCACCAGCAATCCTCCTCATGAATCCATCGACCGTAATGAAAACAGGCCCACCCGAACGCATCATCCGAGTCCCAATACCAACCGCGATCCGTCCATATCCAGTGCCCGTTGCAGTAGGGGCGCCAGCCATGCGGCACGCGCGGTCGAAATACGTGACCGTATTGGCCGCAGTCACACCAGTCGCCGAGGGGTGTGAGTTGATCATAAAAAACATCAAGGGAATCACTGCTCTCCGCCGTTTGGATCGCCGGACGCACGGTCTCCTGGGCCGCGGAGCCTTCTATCGGGATAGCTAAAAATGCGTGCGTCTCTCCGTCCTTGGTCGTGCCGTAACCACAGATCCATTCGTTGTCATTGATCCCGTAGGCGATGTCGAGCGAAGTAAAGCCGGCTGTGTCCAGATTGACCGCAAGTTGATCAAGCTCATAAAGCTGGTTGTTGGTGTACAGGAACGCGCGTTTTTGATCGTCGCTATCGCTATCTCCCACCACATGGTTGGATCTATTCACCGCGCGCGCAGAACTCGCCTTGTCGAATCCAGAGAGAACGCCTAGGTCGTTGGGATTACCGTTGCTCCAGACGCAGGCATGCGTCGGTCCATTCCCCGTATCGCTGTCTCCCACCACTACCGAATTTGTACGCTTGGAGATAGCAAGTGCTTCGCTGTTACTACCCCCCAATGTACCAAGATCTTTGAGTTGGCCGTTGCTCCATTGAAAAGCGTGAAAAATACCGTTGCCGGAATCCGATCGCCCGACCACGATTCCATTGTCACTAATTCCATATGCAGTCTCGAATGCGTCGGCTGCCTCGTTCGTGCCGATACCGAGATCTTGCAGTTTTCCTGAATAAAGAAAGGGGCGGTGCGCGGCACTACTGGTCGCGCTATCGCCAACGATCTGGTTGTTATCATTAATCCCGAATGCTTCACTGGTAGAACCGCCATCGAAAGTCCCGAGTGAAATTATCCCGCTCTTATCAGTATAACTGAAGGCTTGGAGATTTCCGTTACTGTCCTGGCTGTAGCCTGCGATAGCGCCGCTATCATTGATCGCGCAGGCCGCTTTCAGTTTTCCCCCGAGCGATCCGATCTCTCCAATTTTTCCGCTGGGATAAACATAGAGAAACGTTTTGTAGTCTTCGCCTTGAAAACTATATCCGACGACCTGACCGTTCTCATTTAGACCCAAGGCCGAGCTGGTTGATCCAGTGGGAGTCGGGATCTGAATAATCTTGTATTTGGTTTGGGCAAAGGCGCTTGACACCGATAAGCAAAAAACCAGCTGAAATTTTACTAAACGGGCAAGTGAAAATTCAGCGATAAACGATCGAGCGATCCGCAGCCGAATAGCGGCGAAAAAATTGCAAACGGGTCGGGTGAATGCCTTCATAATGGAGGGCCCCCTGTTTCTCAGAATTATAGTCTACTCACAAGTCTAATAACCCAAGAATCGCCGCAGCAACGTGGACACATAAATGATTCGATAGCTACGAATGCAGCAAACATATGTCTACGCAACGATCGGTAGGGACGCGCTCCGTGTCCGTTCGTGAACCGCGAATGGCGAGTGCTTCCTTTCATTTAGGCAGAATGGACGCGCCGGCCGCCGTCGCTACGCTTTGGCGCGCCCTAGCCTTGGGTTGGCAAAACCGCATGAGCTTGGCCGCGACGAAGGCTTTGCGAAGTCGGGAGCGCGTTCCTACCGGTCTCAAGCCACCACCCGCAGTCCGCGATTCAACGGTAAGATCGCCTGACGCCGCGCTTCGGCTCCGGCGTTAATGTCGCGCTCGATCACCCGACTGCGATCCATCGCGTCGATGAGCGCCCGGGCCGGGATCGCGAGCACATCCGTATCCTGGTCCGCTATCACCCGAACTGGGCTCAAGCCGCCAGCCAGCATCTCCTGCAGCACCACGAGCTGACCAGGTGTTGCCAACTCAAGACGGACCTCGCTCTCGCCGACGGGAACCATCGCCGCCAACTGGCCTACGACCACGAGAAAGGCTTCAGTCGCGGGCACGCCCGCTGCAAGCAACAAATCCCCGCGACGGTAACGACGGAACGCGCTTGCGCTCGCGAGTTGCGGGAGAGCGTCCGCATCGCGATGAAAAGCGTCTCCCTGCTCCAACATCTGCAGGCGGGCCGCGACATCGGGCGCAGGCGACTGATCGAGACGGAGCCCGCGGCGTTGGGCGACATACCAGAACCGGCTAAGGAACTCATCACAAGGACCGGCGAGGATTCCCGGGTTCGCCACTGAGAGGACTACATTGTACTTAACGGCACCATCACCGATGCCGGTGACCAAACATTTGACTCCATCCGGCTTCGCTAAATTGGATACGGCACGCCCAGCCTCGATCACTGCGTCCCGAACGTGTTCAGGCGGGATATCAGCCCCAACCGTAAGCGGCACGGTGAGCGATGCCCTTTCGCTTGCCTTTGCTGCGATCGTCAGGTTGCTTTTGGCCAGCGTGCTATTCGCCACCACCACTCGGTCGCCGTTGGCCGTCACCAACGTAACGGTACGCCAATCCATCTCGACGACCTCAGCGGGTTTGCCCTCAACCATGATCCAGTCGCCGATGCTGAACTTATGCGCCGACAGCAGCGCCATGCCGGACAGCAGATTGCCCAGAAACTCTTGCAGCGCGAAGGCGAGCGCGATGGAGCCGACACCCATGGCCGCTAAAAGGCTCGCGAGATTGATCTTCCAGATGTTCGACACCACCACTGAGCCCCAGACCAAGGATAAACCGATCCGCACGATATCGAGGAGCAGTTTCGGCGCACCCATCTGTTCTTCGACCAAGCTCATCAGCACGGCCTGGGCGACCCGGAGCAAAAGGTAGAGGCCAGGGAGCGCAAACGCTGTCTCGGCCAGCCGGACGGCATTGTCGTGGGCCGGAAGTCCGGCTAGCAGGCGCAGGATCAGCCAAAGGGCGCCAGTAGGCAACAGCACATAGGCCACGTAGCGCAGGATGCTGGAGGCGGATGGAGCGCGAGCATCGAGATGTCGGGCAAATTCCAGTATCGCGATTGTAAATGCGGGATAGCCCAAGACCAGGATCAAGGGCCAATTAGGCCAGTGCATGAGATCAGACATGGACGTTCACTCCGCCACATGGGCTATCGGTTGGATCTCGTTGCCTCGATTTTTGCGTGATTCTTGCGGGCCAGTGGGGGTGACCATTTCGGCGGCGCCGGGCGGTATGACAGCGCGGCTCCAGGTCCTGATCGTCCCGAAGGCCACGGTTTCAATAGGCGCGCAGGGCTCGAACCCGTCCACATCGGCCAGCAAGGCATAGGTGCTGTCGCTCAGGCGCACGAAGCCCCGCTCGGCCTCTTGTACAATGCGACGAGACACACTCAGCGGGCGACCCCAGATATCATAGGCGCTATGACAACGACCGATCAGCAACACGTCGACCTCGCCGGAGGCAAGGCCGAAACGAAGGGAGACACTACTCACCCAATCCTCCCCCAGGCGTTGCAAGGCTAGCGTCGCGGCACGCGCCCACGCGAGAGTGCGAGTGGCATGATCCAACCGTGGCGAGGACAGGCCGCAGACGCCGATGTAGCTCTCGCCGAGCGAGCGCACCGGCTCGACTCCATGGCTGGCCGCCGCGTTGTTGAGCGCATCCAGCAGGGTCTGGAGAATCGTAAGAACCTCCGCTGCGCCATGTTTCGCGGCTAGCAGGTCGAGCCCGTCAATCAAGACGAAGGCCACAGTGACATTGGGGACAGTTTCGGCTGTGAGCTCGGCACCGCTCCGCACGCGCTCGGCTACCCCGGTTGGATACATGCCACGCAACAGTTCGCCTTTCTCCTGTTCGGCTTCAGCCAGTCGTTTGTCACGTTGCTCAATCGCCTCGGCCATCCCATTATAGCCGTGTGCCAGTTCCGCGAACTCGTCCTTGCCTTGAATCTCGATCCGCGAGGCGGTTGCACCGCGGCCGACGGCCTGCATACCGGTAACAACACGCCGCAGCGGGCGCATGAACAATCCGGCGCAGACCAACGCCAGGAAGGTGAGCGCAATCGCCGCGACGCCCGCCGCCACTAGCAGATCGCGCCTAAGTCGGAGCGCGGGAGCGAAGGCCTCTGCCACGTCCTGCTTCGCGGAGATAGCCCAGCGCAGACCTGCAACTTCCACTGGGCCATAGGACGAGATTACCTCAACGCCCCGATAATCCAGGAACCGGGCTACGCCCGTTCGATTATGGAAGGCCCCCTCCACCGCCTCGGACCGCTCAGGCATGTAGAGAATGGTGGTGCCAAGCGTCCGAATCTGGTCGGCGATCGACCTTGATAAGCCGTTTGCCTGCGCCTGCGCGAGAAACTTATCCGGGTTCTCGACCATAAAACGCGACTGACTGCGCAGCAAGCGGTCCTCACCGACCAGTTGCACTTCCCCGGTCTCCCCTTGACCAGTCGAGCGCCAGCCGTTGTTGTCGCTCAGTAGGCTATTGAGAGTCCGGATGTCGATCTGGGCGACGAACACGGCGATCGTCTGTCCGTCAGCCACGATGGGCACAGCGGCGAACATTTGCGGCGCGAATGCCGACGGCGTGTAAGCCGTGTAGTCCTCGATTATTGCTTTGCCGCCGTTAAGCGGATCAAGCGCGCGCCGCGCCGCCCGGGCGAAGCCTGTTTGTGTGAAGGCGCCACGATACATGTTGCTGGCAAAATCGACCTCTTTCGCAACCGTATAGACCACGTCACCGGTGGCCGCATCCATCAGGTTGATATCATAGAAGCCGACCGTCTCTGCCGCGCGTTTTAGCACAGGGTGATAGCGGGCGTGCACGCCGTCATAGCGGGAACCGCCTGACCCGGCCAGAAGCTGGTCTCTTTTACCCACCGGGTTTGGGTTGTGGGCAACGTAGTCGGCCTGCAGGCGCCTGGCGGTCGGATCGGTTGGCATCAGGCCTTCTAGCGGCGTGTGACTACCAGCGACTTTGTCCAAGCGTGGCAGGAACTCCTTACTGTACCACGCCTCCAGCGCAACGCGGTCAGCTTCCGAGGCCGCCGAATTCACTTGGTTGTCAGCACGCATCTCGCGGACTGCTGCTATGAATGCTTTGGTGGCCTCAATCGTTTCCGGCGAGCCACCGATCGAGGCAGCAAACCGGAGCTGATTACCGACGTAACTTTCGACCCGCCGACGCTTGATCTCGCGGTGCGCGGTTAACCGATCCTCAACGGACTGCCTCAGTGCTGCATCCCCAGCGCGGTAGCCGATGATCGCGCCTGCCGCGAGGCAAGCCAAACCGGTCAGCAGCAGTATGAGAATAATCTTTGAACGGATCGAAAGCTGCCACATAGTGAAACTCCGAATTCGCGATCGCTACACGCGTTGGACGAGGAAGGACTCATTCAACCCTCTGGGTATAGTTGGGAGCAGAAAGCTTTTTACCGATCACGCCTTCACCTCACCTAGGTTGTGGAAGCGACAAGGAGATCGGGCTCGCCTGGCGACCATGCCCTGCGCCCGTATCATCGCGCCGAGGTCGCACCCTCTCAACGTTCCCAATTTGTACCGTAAGCCATTGATCTGAGGCAAGCGCGTAATCACGGAAGGAGGTCGGACATCCGATGTCACGCTGCTCTTGCGATCGGAACCGCTTCCGCCGTCGTTGGCAATTGCGTCTGTCCGTAGCAAAAACATCGAGTTGTAGCGTCATCTTTTTTCCCGCGTAACTTTTGATTCTATGTTCCCCTTGCACTTGAATCACAAGGCAAGTCAACTGGGCTCAAGATTTTGGAACATTTAGATGCCTAACACCCCCTATGCGCTCCGACAATCCCGCGTCGTTAACATTGACGACTTACGTTCCCTAGCTCGGCGCCGTCTGCCGAAGGTCGTATTCGACTAT
>Ga0070717_10002386_pt1 | contig 13244 bp, 17 predicted proteins | sample LARL113metaG_FD_71366 | JGI IMG/M metagenome (GOLD analysis project Ga0070717, IMG submission 71366) | Corn, switchgrass and miscanthus rhizosphere microbial communities from Kellogg Biological Station, Michigan, USA - LAR L11-3 metaG | ecosystem: Host-associated > Plants > Roots > Rhizosphere ... | reverse complement strand
AGGATGGTGCGGGCGCCGACTTCGCAATAGGCGCCGAGTTTGGTGTCCTGCAGTTTTGCGGTGGGATCGATCGTGGGTTCAACCGAGAGCATCTTGCCGGCCAAGCGAACCTCCACAGGCTCAAGGGTGGGCGTGCACGTCATCGGTGGGCGTGATGACAACAGCATGACAAACGCGTGACGGCGGATGTCGGTGTGGACCATTATCGCAGTGCAGCGCACTTGTCACAAAACTGTTGAATACGGGCGGTAGCGATGGTGCCAGCTACGCAGCTGGAGCATGGCATGTTGGTCGTGGAAGGTTTGACGTGCCGTTTCGGCACAAAAGCCGCGGTAGATAATGCGTCATTCTCCATAGCGCCCGGTGGTTTTGTCGGCGTGATCGGCCGGTCCGGCGCCGGCAAGTCGACGCTGCTGCGGTCCATCAACCGTCTCGCACCCACGACCGAGGGCCGGATCCTTTACAACAGCATGGACGTTACGGCGTTGCGCGGCAAGGAGCTGCGGCAATGGCGGGCGCGGTCGGCCATGATTTTCCAGCAGTTCAACCTGGTCGGCCGCCTCGACGTCCTGACCAACGTGCTGATGGGTCGGCTCTCCGACATTCCGTCGTGGCGGTCGCTGGCGCAGCTCTGGCCCGAGGAGGACGTCGCGGTCGCGATGTCGGCGCTGGAGCAGTTCGACATGGCGCAGCTTGCGGCACAACGCGCCGACCAGCTCTCGGGCGGCCAGCAGCAGCGCGTCGCGATCGCCCGCGCGCTGGTCCAGGAACCCGAGATCATCCTTGCCGACGAGCCGATCGCCTCTCTCGATCCCCGCAACACCAAGGTCGTGATGGACGCGCTGCTGCGCATCAACAAGCATTTCGGCATCACCGTGATCTGCAATCTGCATTCGCTCGATCTGGCGCGGACCTACTGCGATCGCCTGATCGGCATGGCGTCCGGCCGCGTGGTGTTCGATGGCGCGCCGGCCGAACTGACCGATCATATCGCGCGCGAGCTCTACGACCTCGAGGCCAACGAAGTCATGGGTGGCGCGCCGACGGAGGTACCCGCCGGATCAGCCATTCCGGCCTTGGGCACTGCCGCAGCGGCCTGACTACCCGCGTCGTCGATCGGCGCGTCGATTTCTTGACAAAGCGACGACCACCAACACCAAAGAGGGATGCATCATGATCAATCGTCGAGTGGTTCTGGCCGGCGCGGCGGCGCTGGCCTTTGCGGGATCCGCGTCTGCTGAAGACTGGAAAGCAAAATACCCGGAAATCACCTTTGCGGTGATCCCGGCCGAGAACGGCTCCGGCGTGCTCGAGCGCTACACGCCGTTTGTGAACTATCTGTCGAAGGAGCTCGGCATCAAGGTCAATCTGCGCGTCGCCAACGATTACGCCGCCGTCATCGAAGGTCAGCGCGCCGGCAACATCCACATCGGTTACTACGGTCCCGCATCGTTCTCGCGCGCGCGGCTGACCGGGGTGAAGACCGACGCCTTCGTGATCGACGTCAACTCCGACGGCTCCAAGGGCTATTATTCGGTGTTCTATGTGTTGGCCAAGGGCCCGTACCAGAAGATCGAGGATCTGAAGGGCAAGAACCTCGGCCTGGTCGATCCCAACTCGACTTCCGGCAACAACATGCCGCGCTTCAAGATGAACCAGCTGGGCATCGATCCCGACGCCTATTTCTCCAAGGTCGTCTTCACCGGCAGCCACGAGAATGCGGTGCTGGCGCTGGCGCAAGGCACGGTCGACGTTGCCGCCAACTGGTGGAACGCCGAAGACGATTCCAACCTGACGCGCATGCTCGCCAAGAACATGGTCAAGTCGAGCGACGGCACGCCGCTGAAGAAGGAAGACTTCCGTATCATTGTGAAATCGGACCTCATCATCAACTCGCCCTACGCCTATCTCAGCGGTCTGCCCGATGACATGAAGGCCGCGATCAAGCAGGCGTTCCTCGATGCGCCGCAAAAGGACGCGGAAGCCTTCAAGAAGCTTTCCGACGGCAAGAACAAGCCGTGGCAGCCGATCGCCAACGAGGACTACAACAAGACCATCGAGCTGATTAAATTCGTCGACAGTTTGCGCAAGAAAGCATCCTGATCGATCGGTGGGAAAAAGGCCGGGTCTAGTCGACCCGGCCTTTTTTGCATTCTGCCAGACCAAAGCAGCCGATATCGATGACGACAGCCATCTCCATTCTTCCGAGCCGGCAGCTTGCGCTGCTGAACGAAAACTATCGCAAGACGGTCGCGCGCAAGCGACTGCGCCTGACCTTCGGCGCGGCGCTGTTCTTTGCCGCACTGGTCATTGCGGCCATCGGCGCCGAGGTAAATCTGCGCACCTTCTTCAGCTATTTTGGAAACTTCATCAGCTATTTCAGCCGCATCCTGACGCTCGACAACGGCGCCTGGGTCTGGACCGATGTCCGCGAGTGGTTCTGGGGCTGGCACAAATGGCTCAAGATGCTCGGCGAAACCGTGCTGATCAGCTATGTCGGCACCCTGATCGGGGCGGTTTTAGCGTTCGTGCTCAATTTCCTTGCCGCCGAAAACACTTCGCCTGCGCCGTGGCTGCGCTTCATCATGCGCCGGCTGCTGGAATTTGCTCGCACCGTTCCGGGCATCGTGTTTGCGTTGATCTTTGTCATCGCCTTCGGCCTCGGGCCGATGGCGGGTGTGCTGGCGGTCGCCATCCACTCCACCGGTGCGCTCGGAAAGCAGTTTTCCGAGATCGTCGAGAACGCCGACATGAAACCGGTCGAAGGCGTGCGCGCCACCGGCGCGAGCTGGATCTCCTGCATGCGCTTTGCGGTGCTGCCGCAGGTGATGGCCGGCTATGCGAGCTACGCGCTGCTGCGCTTTGAAATCAACGTCCGCGAGGCCTCGGTGATGGGCTTCGTCGGCGCCGGCGGCATCGGACAGGAACTCGTCGTCGCCATCCGCAAATTCTATTATTCCGACGTCAGCGCGATCCTGGTGACGATCATCGTCACGGTGTTCATCATCGATATCTTGACCGGCTGGCTGCGCAGCCGGCTGTTCGGCAAGGAGGCGCGGACATGAGCCACTTGCCGACGCCCGATCGCGAGCAGCTTCGCGCGAGATATCCTGACATCTTCGAGCGGCCGGCAGCAGCGCGTCTCGCGACGCCGGTGATGGCGCTCTGCGCCTTCGGTGTATTCGTCTTCGGGCTGGTCGATCTCGACTTCTCGCCGACCAGGTTGGTGTCTGGTCTGCATCAGCTCGGCTGGATCACGCTGATGATGATCCCGCCCGATCCCGGCGCCTCGCTGCCGCTCTACCTCAGGGCGATCGGCGAAACCCTGTCGATCGCATTATTGGGCACCACGATCGCCGCGATCTTCGCGCTGCCGGTCAGTCTGCTCGCGGCGAAGAATATCGTGCCGTCGAACATCCTGAGATTTCCGGTGCGGCGCTTCCTCGATTCGATCCGCGGCGTCGATACCCTGATCTGGGCGCTGGTCTGGATCAACGTGGTGGGCTTAGGTCCGTTCGCGGGCGTTCTTGCGATCGCGGTGTCCGATTTCGGCGCGTTCGGCAAACTGTTTTCGGAAGCGATCGAGGGCGCCGACAAGAAGCAGGTCGAGGGCATCCGCGCCTCCGGCGGCAATGCGCTGCACGAGATCCGTTTCGGCCTGATGCCGCAGGTGTTGCCGGTGATCGCGGGCCAGGTGCTCTATTTCATCGAATCCAACACGCGTTCGGCGACCATCATCGGCATTGTCGGCGCCGGCGGCATCGGCCTGCAACTGGCCGAGCAGATCCGCGTGCTGGAATGGCAGAAGGTGTCGTTTCTGATTCTGATGATTCTGGTCGCGGTTGCCGCGATCGACTGGATTTCCGGAAAGCTTCGCTTCGCCATCATCGGGCAGCGGGCGGTTGTCTGACCATAGCGTTTTCAAGCGAAAGCCTGCCCCGCACTTGTAGCGGAGTGGGTACCGGTTCGCGTGAAGAGAACGCCGCAGGACAAAAGACCTAGAGCATGATCCGGAAAAGTGGGTACCGGTTTTCCGAAAAAGATCATGCTCAAACAAAAGGATAGAGCGGGATGACGATTCGAAGAAAAGTCATCACGTTCTAGACGTTCTCGACGAGGAACTCGACACGTTCGGCGGCGAAGCGCGAACGCTTGGTGACCAGCGGCTTGCCGTCGGTATCGACATCGGTCGCGTCGACCACGAGGACCGGACGCCCGAGCGCGAGATTGAGCCGCGCGGCGTCGGTAGCGTCCGCGATCGCGGCGGTGATCCGGGTCGATCCCCTGCGATAGTCGCGAATGCCGTAATGGGCTAGCAGCTTGGTCATCGAGCGCGTGCTGGCGAAGACGCGCCCGGCGGCGGGAAAGCGCTCGGCGGAAAGCCATGTGGTGCTGATGCAGATCGGCGTGCGGTCGGCGAGCCGCAGCGCCTCGATCCGGATCAGCGGCGCGCCGGTCTTCAAGGCGAGTTCGCGCGCCAATTCGCGCTTTGCGATGTCCTCCGAGGCGTCGATCAGTTGTCCGCGCGGTTCGCGCCCGCCGGCGCCGACGATCTCGGAAAACCGCGTCCGCGAGCGCAAGGGATAAGCGAGCCGCTGCGCCTCGACATAGGTGCCGCTGCCGCGCTCGGCGCGAACCAGCCCGCGCTCGGCGAGCATGGCCAGTGCCCGGCGCACGGTGTGACGGTTGACGCGATAGGTCTCGGCGATCTCCGTCTCGCCCGGCAGCTTTTCGCCCGCGGCAAAGGTTCCGCTGGCGATGCCGCGCTCGATTCCGTCGGCAACCTGCCGCCATAGCGCCACGCCGGTACTGGCGTCCTGCATGCTCATGCCGTGGAACGGCTCCCGAAAGGCATCGCGAAAATCATGCTTTTGTCACGAAACAGTCATGGCGTTTCAATATCAAGTTGTCTATTATCATAGACAACTTGAATCGGGCAAGGGCTATGACGATAACCCGCGAGGGCAGCAGGCAGGCACAGCGTAAGGCCGCGATGGCGGTGCTGGCGCATTCGGCCGCCACCGACATTGCCGGTCATCTCGAAGCGATCGCGTTGCCCGCACACGAGGACCTGCGCGAGGCGGAAAACGGCCTCGTCTTGGTGCGCGGCCGGATTGGCGGCGACGGCGCGCCGTTCAATCTCGGTGAAGCCACGGTGTCGCGCGCCGCGGTGCGGCTTGCGACCGGCGAAGTCGGCTTCGGCTACGCGCTCGGCCGCGACAAGGAGAAGGCGCGGATGATCGCGTTATGCGACGCGCTGGTGCAATCGGATGAATTTGCCGGCGCGGTGGAGGCAAAGGTGCTGGCGCCGTTGCGCGCCGCGATCGCGTCGCGGCAAAGGGCGAAGGCGGCGGAGACCGCGGCGACGCGAGTCGATTTCTACACGCTGGTGCGCGGTGAGGGGTGAGGCATGACGACGATCGCTGAACTGCCGCCCGGGTTCGCTGATAAGGTATTATCTGCGCAATCGACGTTCCGCTCGGTGATGGAGGCGATGGCGCGTCCCGGGACGATCCAGCGCGTCGCGGCCAACGTGGGCGCGCCCGCCGGCATGATGCGCGGCACTGCTGCGATTGCGTTGACCTTGTTCGATCACGATACGCCGATCTGGCTCGACCCGATGATGTCAAAGACATCAGAGGTTGCCCGGTGGCTTAAATTCCATGCCAGCGCTCCGGTGATTGCGGACTCGTCGATCTCTCATTTCGCGCTGATCGGGGACGCAAGCGCGCTAGCCGATCTCGGGCGGTTTTCGTTCGGCAGCAGTGAATACCCTGATCGGTCGACGACGCTGATCCTTCAGGTCGAGAGCCTGCACCAGGGCCCCGCGTTCGAACTGCGCGGCCCCGGTATCGACGGTGCCGCGATCTTGCAGGCGAGGATCAAGCCGGTTGATCTGTTTGAGCGGCTCGCCATCAACGCTGCGCTGTTTCCGCGCGGTATCGATGTCGTGCTGGTCGATGACGATGCCATCGTAGCGATACCACGCACGACGCGGTTCACCGCGCACGGAGGCTGACGCATGTATGTTGCGGTCAAGGGAGGCGAGCGCGCCATCGAGAACGCCCATCGCCTGCTGGCGCATGAGCGGCGCGGCGATCGCGACGTGCCCGAAATCTCGCTGTCGCAGATCTCCGAACAGCTGGCGCTCGGTGTCGATCGCGTGATGGCCGAGGGCTCGCTGTACGACCGCGAGCTTGCGGCGCTTGCGATCAAGCAGGCGCGCGGCGACATGATCGAGGCGATCTTCCTGGTTCGCGCCTTCCGCGCCACTTTGCCGCGTTTCGGTGCCACCGAGCCGGTCGATACCGGCGCGATGCAGCTGCGCCGGCGGATTTCCTCGACGTTCAAGGATATTCCGGGAGGCCAGATCCTCGGGCCTACCTTCGACTACACCCATCGCCTGCTCGACCCGCAACTCGCCGACGGTTTCGTTCCCGAGCGACCGGCTACAAGCGAGGCAGCGACGGCGGCGACGCCGCGCGTCACCGATATTCTCGGCCGCGACGGCCTGATCGAGCCGTCGCCGCAAGCCGATACTGAAGCGCCAGTCGGCGATCTCACGCGCGAGCCGCTCGCTTTTCCCGCCGACCGTGATCTGCGCTTGCAGAATCTGGCACGCGCCGACGAAGGCTTTCTGCTGGCGCTCGGCTACTCCTCGCAGCGCGGTTACGGCCGCAACCATCCTTTCGCCGGCGAAATCCGCTTCGGCGAGGTCGAGGTCGAATTTTTCGCGGAGGACGCGGGCTTTGCCGTGCCGCTTGGCGCGATCGCGTTGACCGAGTGCCAGATGGTCAACCAGTTCAAGGGCTCGGCGAGCGAAGCACCGTGCTTTACCCGCGGTTATGGTCTGGCGTTCGGGCAGAGCGAGCGCAAGACCATGTCGATGGCGCTGGTCGACCGGACGCTACGCGCCCGCGAGCTCGGCGAGGAAGTGCTGGCGCCGGCGCAGGACGAAGAGTTCGTGATGTCGCATTCGGACAATGTGCAGGCGACCGGGTTCGTCGAACATCTCAAGCTTCCGCACTATGTCGACTTCCAATCCGAGTTGGGCTTGTTGCGCAAATTGCGCAAGGAATTCGCCGCGGCGGAGACTTCGCCTGAACTGCGGGAGGCCGCCGAATGAACGCGCCCGCCTATAATTTCGCCTATCTGGACGAACAAACAAAGCGGATGATCCGCCGCGCGATCCTGAAGGCAATCGCGATCCCCGGCTATCAGGTGCCGTTCGCGAGCCGCGAAATGCCGATGCCGTATGGCTGGGGCACCGGCGGCGTGCAGGTGACCGCGGCGATCCTCGGCCCTGACGACGTGCTCAAGGTGATCGACCAGGGTTCGGACGACACCACCAACGCGATCTCGATCCGCAAATTCTTCGCCAAGACCGCCGGCGTCGCGACCACGACCTCGACAGCTGACGCCACCGTGATCCAGACCCGGCACCGGATTCCCGAAGCGCCGTTGCATGCCGGACAGGTGCTGGTCTACCAGGTGCCGATCCCCGAACCCTTGCGCTTCCTGGAGCCGCGCGAGACCGAAACCCGACGCATGCATGCGCTCGGCGAATACGGCCTGATGCACGTCAAGCTGTACGAGGATATCGCGCGGTTTGGGCATATCGCGACATCCTATGCCTATCCGGTGAAGGTCAACGCGCGTTACGTTATGGATCCGTCGCCGACGCCGAAATTCGATAATCCGAAGATGGATGACTGCCCGGCGTTGCAGTTGTTCGGCGCCGGCCGCGAGAAGCGCATCTATGCGATCCCGCCGCACACAAAGGTGGTGTCGCTCGACTTCGAGGACCATCCGTTCACGCGCTATCGTTTTGACGCGCCATGCGCGTTATGCGGCGCGGAAGATTCCTACCTCGACGAGATCGTCACCGACGACCAGGGCAGCCGGATGTTCGTCTGTTCCGATACCGACTATTGCGAGGGCCGTCAGGCCTCGGGCCATCGCGGCAGCGAAAGTGCCGCCCCGCACAAGGAGAGGGCGCATGGCTGAAGCCCAACGCGCCGCTACCCAAAGCGCGGCACATGCCGACCAGCCGCTGCTGGTCGCGGAGGGCCTCGGCAAGGATTACGGCCGCTTGATCGCCTGCCGCGACGTGTCCTTTGCGCTTTACCCGGGCGAGGTGCTGGCGATCGTCGGTGAATCCGGCTCGGGCAAATCGACACTGCTGCAACTCTTGTCGGCGCAACTCGCGCCGAGCGCCGGGCAGGTATCCTATCGCATGCGCGACGGCGTGTTGCGCGATCTGGCGCAGCTTGGCGAAGCCGAGCGGCGATTTTTGTTTCGCACCGACTGGGGCTATGTGCATCAGGACCCGGCGCTGGGCCTGCGCATGGCGGTATCGGCCGGCGCCAATGTCGGCGAGCGGCTGATGGCAGTGGGCTGGAATCACTATGGCCGCATCCGCGACACGGCGTCGTCCTGGCTGGAACGCGTCGAGATCGATACTGGCCGCCTCGATGACGCGCCGCGCACCTATTCCGGCGGCATGCGCCAGCGCTTGCAGATCGCGCGCAATCTGGTCACCGAACCGCGCCTCGTGTTCATGGATGAGCCGACCGGCGGGCTCGACGTTTCCGTACAGGCGCGCTTGCTCGACCTGATGCGAAGCCTGGTCAGCGAATTGGGCCTGGCGGCGATCGTGGTGACCCACGATCTCGCGGTCGCGCGTCTGTTGTCGCACCGGGTGATGGTGATGAAGGCAGGCCGGGTGATCGAGACCGGGCTGACCGACCAGGTGCTCGACGATCCCCGCGAGCCCTATACCCAACTGCTCGTCTCTTCGATTTTGCCGGCCTGAGTTAAGCCAATGACATCGATGATCGAGATTGCGAACGCTGAAAAGACCTTCACCATGCATTTGCAGGGTGGGGTGAAGCTGCCCGTGGTGTGCGGCGTGTCGTTTTACGTCAACGCCGGCGAATGCGTGGTGCTCGCAGGTCCCTCCGGCGCCGGAAAATCGTCGATCCTGAAGATGATGTTCGGAAATTATCGCTGCGACGGCGGCCAAATCGGCATCCGCCATCGAGGCAATGTCATCGATCTTGCCAAGGCCGAGCCGCGGGAAATCCTGAGCGTCCGCCGCGACACGATCGGCTATGTCAGCCAGTTCCTGCGCGCGGTGCCGCGCGTTCCGACGCTCGATGTCGTCGCCGAGCCGCTGGTTATGACCGGCACATCGCGCGCGGAGGCGCGCGAGGAGGCCGGCAAGCTCCTGCGATGTCTCAACATCCCGGAGCGGCTGTGGATGCTGCCGCCTTCGACCTTCTCGGGCGGCGAGCAGCAGCGCGTCAACATCGCCCGCGGCTTCATCTGCGAGCTTCCGATCCTGCTGTTGGACGAACCGACGGCTTCGCTCGATGCCGCCAATCGCGACGTCGTGGTTCACCTGATCGATGAGAAGAAGCGCGCGGGCGTCGCCTTGGTCGCCATCGTCCATGACGATGAAATCCGCCATCTGATCGCCGATCGGGTCATCGACGTGACATCGTTCGCGGCGGCGGCATGAAGAGAGAGGGGATATGAGCTCGGTCAAATCCGATACCGTCATCGGCAACGCCAGGATCGTGCTGGCGGATCGCGTGATCGAGCGCGGCTGGATCGGCTTTGCCGATGGCTGCATCGCAGAGGTAGGGGAGGGTAGCGCGCCTTCAGGCCACGAGGATGCCGCCGGCGATTTGATCCTGCCTGGCCTGATCGAACTGCACACCGATCATCTGGAAGCGCATTACGTGCCGCGCCCAAAGGTGTTTTGGGATCCGATTGCCTCCGTCATCTCCTATGACGGGCAGCTCGCGACCTCCGGCATCACCACGGTGCTGGATTCGCTCCGCGTCTGGCGCGAGGACGGCGCTGAGGAAGTCGACGGCCGGGCCGGCGTGCTGGCCGAAGCGATCATGTCGGCGCGCGAGGCCGATTTGCTGCGTGCCGATCACTTCCTGCACCTGCGCTGCGAAATCCCGATGCCGAGCGTCGTCGAGGAAGCCAAGGAACTGATCGGACGGCCGGACGTACGATTGATGTCATTGATGGATCACACGCCGGGACAGCGCCAATTCCGCGACGAGGGAAAGCTGCGCGATTATTACCGCGGCAAAGGCGCTGGCATGACCGACGCCGAACTGGATGTGTTGTTCGAGCGGCGTTTCGCCTACCAGAAGGCGTATGCCGCGAATAATATGCGCGAGATCGTCGCGCTGGCGCATCAATATGAGATCCCGCTCGCCAGCCACGACGACACCACCGAAGACAACGTCACCGACGCCATTCGCGACCGCGTGTCGGTGGCGGAATTCCCGACCACGATGGAGGCCGCGCGCGGGCTGCATCAGGCCGGCATCGGCATTTTGATGGGCGCGCCCAATGTGGTGCGCGGCGGCTCGCATTCCGGTAACATTGCCGCCGTCGATCTCGCCCGCGAGGGGTTGCTCGACATCCTGTCGTCCGACTATGTTCCGTCGAGCCTGTTGATGGCGGCGCTGCAATTGCCGCAGCGCGTCCCGGCGATTGACCTCGCATCCGCGGTGCGCACCGTCACCAAGACTCCGGCGGAAGCTGTCGGTCTTGCCGACCGCGGCGAGATCGTGGCCGGACGGCGCGCCGACCTGATCCGCGTGCATGTCGCCGGCGATATCCCCGTGGTGCGCCGCGTCTGGCGCGAAGGACAGCGCGTGGCATGAGCGAAGCCCCGACGATATCAGTGGAGCGGGCGGCCGCGATCGGACCGGGACGGCTTGTCCTGGTGGTCGGTCCCAGCGGGGCCGGCAAGGATACGCTGCTGGGCCTTGCGAAAGCGGCATGCGCCGATGACGCCAACATCGTCTTCGCGCGCCGCGCGATTACGCGGCAAGCGACCGCGTCGGAAGACAATGAGGAGCTGAGCCCGGATGGTTTCCGTGAGGCAGTCGAGCGCGGAGCCTTTGCCGTCAATTGGGAGGCGCACGGCCATTGCTATGCCCTGCGTAGCGCCATCGATGATGATATCCGCGCGGGACGCACGGTGATCGCCAACGTCTCGCGCACCGCGATCGGCGCTCTGCGCCGCGCCTATGCCGATGTGGTGGTGATCGCAATCACCGCGCCACCCGAAATTCTTGCCTCGCGCCTCGCCGCGCGCGGGAGGAGCAGCGACGGCAAGATCGAGCAGCGGCTAGGCCGGATCGTCGACGATGATTCCGCTGCGCCCGATGTCACGATCGTGAACATGAGCAGCGCCGAATATCACGCCCGCCAGCTCTTGCGTTTCATCAAGGGCGATCGCTGGGACGAGTAGGCGGATCCGAGGCCAGGAGAAGCGGCAATGTCTGTCATCGCGACGATCGAGCAATTGGAGGCGATCTACGGGCAGCCGAACGACGCTTCCACGGTCAAGGTCGCCGACCGGGTCACGCCGCCCTATCGCCTGCTGATCGAGAAGTCGCCGTTCGCGGCGCTTGCGACCTCGGGGCCGGAAGGATTGGATTGTTCGCCGCGCGGCGATTTGCCCGGCTTCGTCCGCATCCACGACGACAAGACGCTGATGATGCCGGATCGGCGCGGCAACAACCGGATCGATTCCTTGCGCAATATCGTGCGCGATCCGAGGATCGCGTTGCTGTTCCTGATTCCGGGCTCGGGCAGCACGTTGCGCGTCAATGGCCGCGCGCAAGTTTCCGTCGATCCCGATCTGTTGACGTCGTTCAAGGTCGAAGGCAAGACGCCGCGCACCGTCGTTGTCATGACGGTTGATGAAATCTATTTCCAATGCGCGCGCGCCATCGTGCGCTCCGATCTCTGGAATCCCGACAAGCGGGTCGATCCCCGGAGCTTGCCGACACCGGGGCATATCCTCGCCGACATGAGCGACAACCGCGTCGGTGGCGAGCAATATGACCGGGAATGGCCGGAACGCGCGCGGCGGACGATGTGGTGACGGGCCGTTTCGAAAAACGCCTCAGGCTGCCAGGTCCAGCAGTCTTGATGAGCCTCTAACCAGCACCTTGCGTCCCATCGACGTAATGACCGGACGCCCATCGTTTATCGCGGCAAGCTGAAGCGCGACGAGTTGCTCGAGCGCAGATCGACTGGAAGCAAGGCGCGCGGGCGCACGGAGCGCCTTCAGCGCTTCCCATTGATCGGGTGTGAGATCGTAGTCGGACTCCACGCTCATGCTTCCTCGAATAGTTTTTCGCGGGCTCTCTTACAAATACCGCATGAAGACGGTGCGACCATTTTGAGTCAGGATTTCGATCCGGCTAGAATGCTTGTGGAAATCGTTGCGTGTTCAAAAATAATCACGGCGGAGTAACGCGGCGGTCACATGATCGTGTCGGTTGGAATGAATATAAAAATCGCCTCAGCATTTCAGACAGGTGAATTCAGCTTCAGCCCGACCATTCCTGCGACAATCAGCGTCAGGCAAAGAATGCGAATGGGGTCGGCCGGTTCGCTGTAGAGAAGAATTCCAACGATGATGGAGCCGGCGGCTCCGATACCGGTCCACACGGCATAAGCTGTTCCGAATGGCAGCGAGCGCAGCGCAAGCGCCATCAATCCGAAGCTCAGCGCGATCGCAACGACCGTTGCTACCGTCGGCCAGAACCGGGTGAGGCCGTCGGAATATTTCAAGCCCAGCGCCCAGCCGATCTCGAGCAGGCCGGCCCCAAGAAGTGCGATCCATGCGCTCACGGTGTTGTCGGTGCCGGCATCCGCTTGCCGCTCCTTTGAAATTCGAGTCCGATCCCTCCTTGCGTGGTTCGCACGACAAGGATGTGACAACCGGACCGTGTGTCTTGCGCGATTGTTGGCGTGGCTGTCGTAAATGTGTTGCGTTGCGACATGATTCCAGTGTGATCTCAGGGACAGCGTTACTGCCGTTTCGACAGAGCAAAATTGAGAGACTCTGGCTCGGACTCTGCTAAAATGCGCGAGCTGGTTTGCTTCACACCGCCGGAGTGGAGTTTATGAACAAGCTCGTGGAGATTCGCGGCCAGGAATCGATGTGCCGCGAGCGCGCGGCTCACGATGCCGAGCGCAGGGTTTTCTGGCTGGCGCAAGCCGAAGAGTGGGAACAGCGCGCGCTCGATGAGATCGCGTATCATTTTAGAGAACGCAATCGCGCCGGCGCCGACATGCAGGCCGCCCATTAGAGCGCGGCCGTAATCTTCATTATATCCAGGCCTTCCAGATCCCCACCGTTCCGGCTGCGTGCCAGCCTTATCAGACATGATTTGATGGAACGCCTGCGGCAA
>Ga0070717_10002383_pt1 | contig 13249 bp, 7 predicted proteins | sample LARL113metaG_FD_71366 | JGI IMG/M metagenome (GOLD analysis project Ga0070717, IMG submission 71366) | Corn, switchgrass and miscanthus rhizosphere microbial communities from Kellogg Biological Station, Michigan, USA - LAR L11-3 metaG | ecosystem: Host-associated > Plants > Roots > Rhizosphere ... | reverse complement strand
TGGCGATTGGCTGGGTTCCGACACAATGGCCAAGATCGAGGCCATGTACGACGTCGTGATTGGTCAAGGGGGCGTCACGGCGCTGACGTTCTTTTACGAGGGCGAGCCATCGGATCCCCACAACTGCATTTCGACGAAAAACGGCGGCAATGACATGTTCAGCTGGATCACTCGACAGTTCCAACTGAACCTGCCGGCCAGCCAGCGCTCTGTCGAGACAGAGCAGATTCGCCTCAACGTCAACTACGTGCTGGTCAGCTGGTACCCCGACCAATGCCCCGGCGAGAACCCGAACTGGCCCTGGGTCTATACCAAATTGGCCGAGATTTTCCCGAATTCAAAAGTTGGTTTTGGCGAGCTCGGTACGGCCAACCCGCAGTATGGGTCCAGTTACGAGATCAGCGAAATCAACCAATATTACCCGATGGCAAAGACGGTTGCGGGGCTGCCGGCGAGCTATATCGGCGGTTATTTCTGGTGGTATTTTGCCGAAGAGATGGTGCCCTGGGGAACGACGCTTTCGAACGTTCTCAACACGGCCATCCAATAACCGAGGGCCGAAGGCGCAACGCGATTTCATCCCTACCGGGTGTTTGTGGGCAACCACCGCATTAACCGGGGTTGCGTCTTTGATTTCCGCTAAATTAGAACTTTTAGCCAGATTCGAAATCTCAACTGGTCGTAATATCGCGGGACACCTGTCGGAGCGCAGCTGGGCGGAATCGCAGGCAGACGACTGGTGCTTGGCGATTAACCCCGCAGTCGGGGATATCCTCTCGTCTTCAGTTCTGATGATTGAGATGCAGAGAATCGAGACTGGTTTTCGATGTCTCATATATCAGCGCCCGGAATCGCCGATGCGCCGTCATCCGGTCTAACGGCGGAAGTCCGAATTCCGAGCGCGTCCGTCGAAGCAACTCCTCGATCTTCCGATCACGCGAGCGGTCGTCCCGGCTCCAACCGATATTCCTCTAAGGCCTGAGTGTGCATTCGAAATCGCACCACTCAGCCCCCTTTTAAGGTTGAAAGCCACTCAAGAGAGAGCGCATTCTCCCAAAAGCACTTTTCTATTAGATGGATTGGAAATTGGAGGCTCCGCACCGGTTAGCGCACGGGATTCGCCCGCGGTGGCGTGCGATAGCCGCGTTTATTTTGATCGCAATGCTCTCCCTCGGCCTTGTCTGGTCGGTTTGGGCGGCATTTCACTCTCTGGCGATAACCATATTTAGGTCTGCGGGGTAAACCCAAGTCTCTGGAAGGGCGTTGCCCGAGCGGGAAGAGCACAAGCGCGGCGCGGCGAGCTTCCTGGACAATAGCCGCGGATATCGCGCCTCAACAAATATCAGCCGCGGCAGCCCTTCTGCGACGAGAGAAAGTTGGAAAGCAGATCGCCAGCCTGGCGCCCCGCGAGGTGGCTCATGTAATCCGGAATCGAAAAGGCGACCACCGGAAAACTCGTCACTCGGCTCGCAGCGCCTATCTGCTCGCGAATTCGGCCCGCCATCGCCGGCAAACGGCGACCGTCGGGCATTAGGCTGAACAATTCGACAACGGCTCCTAATTGAGCCCCCGCGCTGCGAACCGCGCGGTCCAAGGCTTCGTAATACAGCCCGATATTATCGAGCGCGACCTTTCCCTCGCCAACACCATCCTGAAACAGGAGCAGGTCGATGCCGGAAGCTCTGATGATATCGACCCAAAACGAAGCGAGAAGATCGGGATCGGCGAACGAATTGCTGAAGCCGGAGATCGCTACCTTCGATCCAGGCCGCCGCGCCTTGAGGAGCGCAACGGTTTCCGCCAAGTACTTCTTTAGAACGGTGCGTTTGCCGGGATCGAGCCATGTCCGGTCATCGATCTCGTCGGGGATGTACCAGCCGGCGAACAGCGCGCCCGCGGTAGCAGCGTTCAAATCGTCGAGGAACCCAGCCAGCTCCCGAAGGCGTCTACGGAAGTAGGGTTTAAGAAGGTCCACAGGTTGCTTGATCTCTTCCCAATAGCTCGAATCCAAGGCCAACCCGAACCAGACGCGAATCCCGGACTGCGCCGCGAGGTCCAAAATGGAAGCTAGCGGCGTGTTGATCGCAGTCTCATGTCGTGCTGTCTGGAATAGAGGCTTTCGATCGAGAACCGTCCATTGCAGGAAGAGGGTATTGACCCCGATCGTCCGCAATTCATCGAACAATTGTCGCCATTCCGCGGCCGGCCGGGGGATTTGCGCCTCCGTCAGCTGTAGAAAGGTGCCCTTTAGTCCCTGACATGCGGCCGCCGGTGCAGCCCATGCCGATGCATTCGCCATCAGAAGCGCGGCAGCGAGAATCGGTAGCGCGCATCTCCGGTGGATCCGAGAGAGCATCTTTCGAATTTTCACTAAAACCTCGCGACCATAGTAATCGAGAAAACGACACTCGGTGTCGCCAATGAATCGTAGACGGTGTAGCCCAGGCGGGGCAGAAGCTCTACGACGTCTCGGGCGGCGTGATACTTGTCTTCATAGAAAAAACCTCGTAGCGACGCGCCAATTCCTGTCTCTGCCGAAGTATTTGCGCCAATCCCGTAATTGCCTCTGAAGATGCCATAGACAAAAGGCGAGATGACTGCCCGGTCCCCGAGATTGAAATTCATCCCCCCTCGCCCGTCGGCATAGGTGAGGATTTGGTGAGGCGACTGCGCCGTGCCGGCGAAATCGACATACAGCAAGCTGTAGAACGATCTGGAGTCGACGGGATCGATTTCGTAACCCGTGCTGGTCGAAAATGATATGCGGCCCTCCCAATTGTTGACCGCATTGGAGCCGAACTTGATCAGCCGCTCACCCGACACCACCAAATTATAATCGCGCAAAGGCTTGTAGTGGAGACCGACACCACCTTGGAAACTCTTGCCCTGCGGGCTGACCGTGCCGGGGTCGTAACTGAAGTAAGTACGCGCGTAGCCTTGGAGTATTCGGCCATCCACAAAGCCGATATCAGGCGGCTGGTAGTCGAGTTCGAGACCGCCCTGGTTCGCACTTATGAGACTTTGGAGAGTGCGGGTTTGGCGATCGCAATAGTGGCCGGAGAGGCAAAGGTTCGTGTAGCCGTATGCCGTCCAGTGAGGCTCGACAGCATTGATGGTCCGGCGCAGCCCTTCGGCCGTCCGGGTGGTGGCGTCGCGCTCCTCCTGGGTTTCGCTGGGATAGAGCTGCTGATTGTCGAGCGACCATTTGAATTGATCGATCGCCTTCTCGTTTTCGCCCAGACCAAGATAGGTATATCCGAGATCTTGATGGAGCGCATAGCGATCCGGCTGGGCAGCCAATACTCCAGACATGAGCTGCGCCGCGCCGGCAAGATCGCCGTTGTTGCGCAAGATGTAGGCAAGCGTGGTCTTGTATTCCACGTTTGCCGGTTCGGCGGCTACGGCCGCCTCGAGTTGGCGTTGCGCTTCCTCGCGGTCGCCCAGATGCTCGGCCAACTGGCCAAGACGGAACCGCCGCTCGGCGGTCGGCTCGAGCGCAACAGCCCTTTCCAGCTCACGTCGCGCCTCAGTCGGCTGGCCCAGGGCATCCTGATCCCGCGCAACCTCGTCATGATATTCGGCTTCGAGCGCAGCAGATGGCCACGGTCCCGCACTCAGCGGTGTCAGCATGTCGAGCGCTTTTTGAGGTTGGTCAGTCAGACGGTATGTCCGGGCAAGAGCGAGCGTCAGTCTCAATCTTTCGAGGCTGCTGAGCGCCGCATTGGTTTCCCCGGTTCTTCCGGGTGAGGCGGTCTGTGCAGCGGCATCCGATAGGCTGCCCGCTGCGCACGACAAAAGCAGCGCACCGACCAACGCCGGTGCTGCGAACCTGTAATGAAATCGAAGGTGAGCGCGGCAGCCATTTCTGACGAGCCGCCGCACCGCAGGGCGCTGGCCCGAAGGGGTTCCGGCACCCTTATGCGCGGCGACTTGAGGACTGCTTCGCCGCTGTTCACTGGACCGCCGCAGTTTCATTTCCGACGCCACAGCTTCGAGTGGAGGTTGAGCTTGGTAATATGCCAAGCGCCTTCTCGAAGCAACCTGCGGCCTGCTCATGCTGTTCCGTGTCGGAGTAAGCGTAGCCCAACGCCGCGCTGGCCTGCTGCCGCTGCCCCGGCGAGAGCGCCTGCGGGTCGGCCAGCGCCCGCCGCAGAAAAACGATGGCGAGGCCCGGTTGGTGGGCTGCCTGGTGGGCATACCCCAACGACAAGGCAAGATCTGCGCGGGGATGAGCGTCGTAGGCAGCTCGGAAGTCTGCCACGGCCGCCGCAGGCCGGCCGAGGCGCATCAGGACGATACCTCGGTTCTCATGAAGCGACGGGGTTGCTCCGCCAAGCTGAATGGCCGCGTCATAAGCCGTCAACGCCTCTTGGTCTCGCGCCATGCTGGCGAGTGCAGAGCCCAGCCGGGCGTCGTAGGCGGCGCGTGTCCTGGGCGGGATCCGTTCGTTTTCGGTGAGCAGACGGTATGCTTGTATTGCCCCCTCCCAGTCCTTCGCCTGCATCGCGCTTTCGGCTGCCTGCGCGAGCCACTCCGGCGGATGGGCGGGAGAGAGGTGATAGGCCTCCAGGAAGAGCGACTGCGCCCGTTTCGGATTGCCGCGCGAGGCCTCGATATTCCCTAAGCGTTCAAGGTAGACCGCTCGCTTTTCGGCGGTGAGGCCGCGAATCGCCAGAAGCGATTCGAGGGTGATCGCCGCAGCGCCGCCCTGACCTGCGCCGATTTGGGCATCGGCGAGAGCGGAGAGGTTGTTTTCGCTCGGCTCGGCGGCCACGAGGTCACGCATATGCGCCAGCATGCCTTTGTGATCCCCCAATTTCTGAGCCAGCGCCGCCTCCCGTCGGATGATTTCGGGCTTGCTTTGCACGGCCTTGGGCAGTCTCGCGAGCGCCTCCAAGGCCCGCCTCGTGTCGCCGCCCATCTCATAAGTAGAACTGAGGCGGTCGAGATGCCGTACGAAAGAGGCGACGTCATCCTCCGCGGTGACGAGGCGCTCGAGATACCCAGCGGCTTCCGCGAGCTGACCGGCTTGAAACGCGGCCTCGATTGCTGCTTCGAGTGATTCGCGGTTTGCTTCGATTGCGACTGCCTGGCGGAAAGCCGCGAGCGCGCGCCGCGAATCGCCAGCCTTGAGAGCGGCGAAACCGGCGGCCAGCTGCAGGCGGTATTTATCCGCGGGAAGCTTGGCTGCAGCCGCCAGGGTCTCGAATTCGGTCGCAGCAAGGGATGGGCGTCCGACCGCTACGAGCGAATTGGCGAGCATCTCGCGCAGGGCTGGATCTTTCTCCGGCTGAAGATTGAGAGCTCGCTGAAATGATTCGACCGCGGCATCGGGCTGCCCAGCCGCGAGCTGGGCCTCGCCGAGGGCGCGCAGATTCGCCCCGGTCGGCTCGAGCTTCGCGATACTTTCGGCGTGTTTGACGGCGATATCTAGCTGGCCAGCCTTCGCCGCGAGAATTGCAGATCGGCGCTCGATATCCGCATCTCGCTGATCGGACGGGATTCGGTCCAGCGCCGCGAGAGCCCCGTTGAAGTGGCCGCTTTGCTCTTCCACGACGCTCAGTCGCTGCAGCGCGTGGTCGCGGTCCTTTCCCTCGCTGGCGTCGGCCAGTCGCGAGAAATAGCCCGCAGCGATATCCAAATATCCCGCCTGCAACGACGCTTCGGCCACGGACAAGAGGGCTTCCGGCGCGGGATTGATCGCCGCTGCGCGCTGCAATTCGGAGAAGGCGCGCGAGACGTCCTTTGCCGCTTGCGCCGCAAAGCCGGCCGCGCGGCGTAGGCGATATTCTTCGTCTCGACTGACCGCTGTGTCTGCCAGTTCGTCGAATTTGGCGGCGGCTTGGTCGAAGCGGCCGACGCGAAAGAGCGCGTTCGCGAGCGATTCGCGAATTCCGCGGTCCGTGGCGTTACCCGCCGCAATCGCGCGTTCGGCGGCTTCCACCAGGTCCGTCCGTCCGAGCTTCGAAGCGGCTTCGGCTAACACGGTTGCGACCTCGGGATTCCCCGGCGCCACTTTCCACGCCGCTTCGGCACGCGACAGGGCACCGGTCGGGTCGCCGCTCTTCAAGGCGAGCTCGGCGCCAAACACCCAGGCCGCACGCTTGTCGTCGTTGCTCGGCGTGCGCTTGACCGCTTCGTCATAGGCAGCCGCTGCCTCTGCGCTGCGGCCAAGGCGTTCGAGCAGCTGACCCTTGGCCACCAGCAAGGTGCCATCCGCACCCCAACGCGCCTCCATGCGCTCCAAGAACGGGAGCGCATCCGCTGCCGCTGGGCTTGCGACCGCAGCCATCGCTAAGGAGCGCCGTGCATATTGGCTGTCGGCAGGCGCCAGCGCGTTGCTGTCCACGGCGGCGGCGAAATCCGGTAGCGCTTCTTGGTTCTCGCCCAAGGCTGCCCGAGCGAGTCCACGGTAGAATAGCGCGGGTGCAAAATCGGGCATCGACGCAAGGATCCGATCGGCGGCGCCGATCGCGGCGCGATAACGTTTAAGGTCGGTTGCGAGAATAAGATATCCGAATTGGATCACGAGATCGTCGGGATCGGAGGAGAGATACCTCTCCAGCTCCTCGAAGGCTTCCTCGTATTGCCCCTTGGCAACCAGTTGCCGGCTATGTGCGAATGCGGGAAACGAGCGCTGACGCTGGAATTCCCGCTGCAGCCAGCTCTGCGGCAACGCCGCACGCAACTTTGCCAGGTATGCATCAGTATCGCCTGGCGTCGCGGCATCATTCGGGACGCTGGTGGCCACGCTTTCGGCGGCGAGCGATGCCGTGCTATCGGCAGCTGCCAGAAACGAGGCTACGAGCAATGACAGTGCCGCCCGGAACAGGACGCGCAGAATCTCAGCGCCTCGGCGCTGCCGAATCAGCAGGAGCACCACGACCTCCTTGGGCGAAAAATATCTCGCATTTGTCGAAATTTATCGGAACTACCGCTATCCGTGGTTGGTAACTTACGCCGGCTTCTTTGCGAATTCAAGGCCGCCGTCATCGGCCGAAGAGGCTCGTAAACTCGGCCGCGAGATCGCGGTTCACATGTCTTTAGCTGCTGCAGCTACAGCTCTCGCTCACAACTACTAAGAGCTCGCTTGGGAGCCGGGCTGATAGAAAGGATTAAGCACAAAGCCCCTTGGATCGAGACAGACGACTCTCTTGTCAAACATGGGTGGGCGTCTTCTCGACCAAAGCAGGATCCAGGTCGTTTCGTACTGCAACCTCCGCCACGGCCGTCCGATCGCCCGAAGGACAATCATTGACCCGCTGCCGCGCCATAGCCTTTTCCATCTGCTCGCGCCCGATAAGGCCCTCGGCGACAAGAAACTCGCCTAGACGCATTCCTGACCTCGCCGCTTCCGAAACAGCCCTGACGAGATCCGGATAGGTGATGGCGCCCATATCTATGAGCAGCTCTCCAATCGGCCGATATTCCACTAACCCCCGTCCGGTCTGCGGTCCGGTCTGCGGGATGGCGAATTCCCGGAGAACGGCTGGTTTGAGCCGTGCATAGCCGTGCCGCAGCGCTAGAGTGACTTCGGCGCGGCGGGCCAGCCGAAACTCAACCGGCACCCCCAGGGCCGTCTCGAGCTCTAGTACGCCGCGAGGGTCGGGGACGACGGCGCAAGCGAGCACGATCTTCCCGTTATCTTTTTCCTCGAGCGGAAAGACCGACAGTGCCTTCGCGCAGTGCTCCGGCAGACGGCGTAGCAGATTTGGCGAAATGCTGTACGGGTCAAGCGCATCGGCGCGAGAGAGGTGCAGCTGATCGCACAAGACGTCGATAAGCGCATCCTCATCAAGCTCGCCGATGTCAACAATGGCGGCGCCCAACGGCCGCCCAGTTGTCGCTTGCGCTGCTAGTCCCCGCTCAAGCTGCTCCTGTGTAAGGAGGCGCCGCTCGATCAGGATATCACCAAGCTTGCGGCGATAGGCTGCGAGCAATTCTTCTCCGGGGAAGCTATGCGCAGTCTTATCCCAGCCGATCCGCACGCCTGTCCGCAAATGCTTCAAATAGCGGAAGGTTGCGCGGGTCACGGCGAAATAGTTGACCACGTTTGCTACGAGATATCGGGGTATGATGAGGGGGAGTTGTGACCACCCGTAAATCCGGCATGTCCAGACGTGGCGATGGATGAGCCGGTTCACCAATAACCCGACATTGATGTAGAAAAGGTCCCAAAGCCAACTATCGTCTTCAAATGGCGGCGCGAATATGTAACGGTCTGGAAACAGCGCAGCCGATACTTGTAGGGCTATCAGCCCGAGCGCGACGATATAGCCGAGCACCATGAACTGTTGGGTAAACAAAGCTTTGCGGTCGCGAAAGTACAAATAGAGAACCCACCTGTCGCCTCGCCAACCAAACTTTTTCCAGCCCTGCAATGCAATACCGGTGACCCATCGTGTCTTTTGCCGGACCGAATTCCAGAAAAGGTCGGGAAAGAACTCGCGCGTGGTGATGAAGTCACGACGGGTCACCAGTCGTGGTCTACGATGCATAAACGACCAGCGCGGCACCCTTCGCTCGATGGGAAACCGCACAAAGGTCTGTTTCAGCCCGAGCTGATGGATGCGGAACGAAAATTCGTAGTCTTCGGTCAGGCTGTCGGTTGCAAAACAGTCGCCGCCCGTAGCTGCGGCCGCGGCATCGAGCGCCCGCATCGAGTAGCCGGTTCCGACCCCCGCCCCCGGCACGACGCCGGCAAACCATTCCCGGACATGTATTTCCTTGCAGTGCGCCTCAGCAAATTCGTCCATATAATGGCCGCCGACTAGATCCCACCACGGCCGCTCCAGCGAGATGATTGGGATCTGCACGAGATCCCATTCAGGCATCAGACAATTAAAGAGCTTCAGGCTCAGCGTATCGACGACATCCTCCGCGTCGTGCAAAATGACCCCGGCAAACCGAATACCGTGTTGTTCCTGGTATTCTCGGATGCCTCTGACGATCCAGTTGAGGCAGTCGGCTTTGCAGGTCGGACCGGGATGCGGAACAATCAACTGGGTGACATTGGCATGCTGCCGCATCACCTCTTCGACTTCGTTCTGTGTCTCGGGGTCGTTAACATAAGTACCGACGAACACATGAAAATTGCGGTAGTCGATGTTGCTGATCGTGTTCAACAACGCCCGCCGAATGACCTCAGCTTCCTGCCAAGCGGGGAACATCAACGCAAATGGCTGCTCGGGCGTCTCCGCCATCTCTTCGAGACTTGCCTGGCGATCCCTTGAATTGCCGTGCAGCCACTGTGCCGCCTTTTTCATAAAGAACAGCAGATCGACAAACAGGTCGTCCAGTCCCGATACGAGATAAACGACCATCATCAGAACAAAGCCGGCCTGTAATGCCAACAGACCTAGCGTTATCAGATCGACAGAGCTCACTGTTGCACCTGAGTTCTAGAGATCGGTTTCTGAACTCTCAGCTTCATTAAAAATTTAGATTGATTCGCTGAGGGGCCCGTAGCGTTAGCCCCCAGTTTGCAGCGGCCCCAGCAGCTGCCGATCGTCCAGGCCGGACGATTTGGCAGCCGTGCGGGCCTTACGGAGACAGATACGCTTAAGCAGCTGTTGGCGATACGAAAGTATAACCTAAGTTTTTCAGACCAGTAACCGTCTGTTGGAGATAGCTGACGTTGTCGTAAGTATGGTAAAAGAAGCTTGCCCACCCGTCCCGGACGGCCAGGTTTCGTTGCGCATCGGCAATGATGTCGGCCGGAAGACGAGCAGGATAGGAAAAGTATGGTAGCGGTTCGATACCACCCAGAGTGTCCGCCAACACTTTCATGTTGTACACGTCGCGAACCGTATAGGGCATATACTGCCCGGCCAGTTGGGCATAGTTGACCGGCTGACCGGATAGCAAACCGGTGAAGTACAACCTCCTCTCGGACGCCGTTGTGAAGAAAGCGTTTGCGGCGGCGTAGTCGGCCGCCGAGGCAGCGTAAGAGGGAAACGTCACGATCTGGGGCATCGTGAAGCCTGCGGTTGTGTACTGCTGCTGCGCGGCGGTGAAACGACCTTGTGCCCAAGCGAGGGAGTCCTCTGCGACCGGTCCTTGGAAATTCAAAGTATTGTCGGAATTGGTTGTTATTCGGTAAAATTCGCAATCGTCGCCGCTGGCGGCGCTATATGGGTTCGGCACATTCGAATATTGATGGGTGTAGCCATGGCACATCATGACTCCTCCCTTAGTTTGCATGTATTTGATCATGCTAACCATGGCAGACTTGGACTTCAGGGTAATATTGGTGCCATTGTTGTTGGCGTTCAACGGATCGAGGTAGTAAGGGATTACCTGAAAACCAAATGGGACATTCTGGGCGTACAGCCAATCCGCCACCGTCTTCAATGTGTTGGTGGCGTAGGTGGGATCGATGTCTTCGAGCCGCAGGAACGCACGGTGCTGCGTCGTCGTGCTCGGCGCAAGCGCGTCGAACAGAAGATCGCAATATGCCAAATAGCGGTCGCCTTCCGATAGATAGACGAGTGGGTTTTCACCGATGTAAGTGAGGCTGCCGCCGTTCGGGCCGGTCGACCGCACCGCCCATGGGAAGGTGGTGCCATCGGAGCGGACGCAGTTGGCCAGGACGGTGACGTTGGAGCTGAGCGACCAATAGTTCATAATCCCGGCAGCGTTCGCGGCGTACCGCTTCAGCTTCTGTGTCGCTCGGGTCGATGGCGGCAGGGGGTAATCGACCTCCGCTACGGACGAGAAATCAAACCCCGACCAGTTCCAGCCATATACGGAGGAGAAGTTTGGATAACGCGCGGTCAGCTGCCAGATATTGTCATAGGCCCAGATGACCGGTATCGTTGTGCCGTATACGTCGTCGAGAAATGCGGTGGGCAGCGGTTCATCATAGGTCGAGCCGATATAAATGGCCGCCGTATATTGCTTGAGCTGACCGGTTTTGTAGGACGCAACGGGCATCGCCGTCCACGAGCCGAAATGGCTGGCCAGATTGGCTGACATGATTGCGTAGAGCTCGCCGAGCCAGCCCCATTGTCCGGTCGTGTCGTAAAGGACGAGGGTCGAGGTGGTCATCGTGCGTCCTCCTCCATAATCCCTTTTCCGTGGACTGCACCAGGTCGGGGCATATGCTTGTTGGACGACTTGCCCTGCGGCAGGAAGTAGGGATTAGACGAATGCTCACCGCGCCCGGAAACGATATATCCCGGTGCCACGCCTACTTTGGAGAGTCGACGGGTCGTAGCCCCTTGTGCGACCAATTGCGCGCGGACAGGGTCCGCAGCCAATGTGGCTTGAGCAAATGCTACTCCGGTTGCGACAAGAAATTTGCGTCGTGCCAGATGTGTACTGATACTGATTGTCATACTCTACCTCCTTTTGAGCTATCTTGATTGTAAGATGAGGGATGCCGCCTTGCTGTCTGTGACAAGGTGCATTTCGCCGTGCAGGAGCCCGATATCTCTAGATACGCCAGGCAGACTTTTCCTTAGCTCCTGCAGATCTTTTGTGTGGCGCAGTCGACGTGAAAACGATCGCTCCTCTGTGAGCAGCGGCCGTCCGCATCTCCAATTCTTCAGCACTTCGACGATTCGTTCGCTCGCCAGCCCATCACCATAGGGGTTGACTGCAGTCGCCATCTCGCAATAGGCCTGCTCGTCATCCAGCAGCTCCTCGACGTGCTCGACAATGGCGTGGGGATCGGTGCCGATGATGCGCGCGAGTCCGGCCTCGGCAGCTTCTGGGCGCTCCGTAGTCCTGCGCAGGACGAGAACGGGCACGCCCAGAGACGGCGCCTCTTCTTGAACGCCTCCGGAGTCAGTCAGGATCAAGTAGGCGCGGCGCATCAGCGCCAAAAAGGGGATATAGCCTAACGGCGGCAATAACTTGATACGCGGGTGTCCCCCCAACAGCTGGCGTACTGGTCTCTGAACATTGGGGTTAGGATGGACAGGGAGAGCCACTATTACGTTGGTCCGACGCTGAGCAATCTCGCGGATTGCGCCACAGATCGCTTCGAGGTCGCCGCCCCAGCTCTCACGGCGATGCGTCGTCACGAGAATCAACCGGCGGCCCTGGAGATCGGCCTCTTCAACACCAGTATCATCGAGGACGGGCGGGTGGGTTGCGCAGAGCAGTTGCAATGCGTCGACCACGGTGTTTCCAGTGACGGCGCATCTCTCGACTGCAAATCCCGCTCGGTGCAGATTGGATTGCGCCTGATGAGTCGGCGGCAGCAAAATCTCGGAGACCGCGTCGATGACCTGACGGTTGGCCTCTTCTGGGAAGGGATGGGCAAGGTCGCCGCTGCGCAGCCCTGCCTCGACATGCGCAACCGGGATCTGGGCGTAAAAGCCGGCGAGCGCCGCCGCCATTGCGGTGGTCGTGTCGCCCTGGACGAGAATGAGGTCAGGCCTGCTGTCTGCAAAGCGACGGCCGAACGCCCGCAACACATTGCCGGCGGTATCCGCCAGCGACCCGTTGACCGGTTCGATGCTCAATTCACTGTCCGCAGCGAGTCCAAACGCGGCCAGTGCGGAACGGCAGATTTCGCCGTGCTGCCCCGAAGTGACGACGCTGACGAAGAAGTCGTCTTCTCTTTTTCTGAGGGCTCGTACGACCGGCGCCATTTTGATCGCTTCGGGGCGGGTCCCGACGATGATATCGCAGCGGAGCATCAGCGGATCGCTTGAAGGAGTGTTTTGCATATGCCCGTCGCAAGTGAGTGTTATGTTTTAGGAGAGTTCATCTCGGGGATTTCGATAGCTTACTGTAGGTTTTTAGTCAAAAGCTTTCGTGGTTAAAATTTTAATCTTCCAATATTTAGTTAAAACTAACTAGGAAATTTAACTTTATTGTTTAAGGTTAATTGTTAGCGGCGTATTGATTTCTATCAAAACTAGCCTTGAATCCTTTGAGACCGACTTTGCAAACGGGAAATGGAGAGCGGACCGCGCGCCGTTGCCGACAGATCGCGAATTTGCCGCGGCGTTGCTGTCGCAATAGAGATCCTTCGGCTGTTGTCGCTGCGTGTTGTTGTCCTGGAGGACTGATGGTTGCCGATCGCGCCAAGGATTGCAGCGGCAGGCCAAGGCAAGACAGTTGTTGCTGGGGCTGCCCGGCCCGGCGGGGCTATTCGACGGTGACGCTTTTGGCGAGGTTGCGGGGCTGGTCGACGTCGGTGCCTTTGAGGACGGCGGTGTGGTAGGCGAGGAGCTGGATCGGGATGGCGTAGAGCAAGGGCGCGACAAACGGGTCGCAGCTCGGCACCGCGATG
>Ga0070717_10002381_pt1 | contig 13260 bp, 10 predicted proteins | sample LARL113metaG_FD_71366 | JGI IMG/M metagenome (GOLD analysis project Ga0070717, IMG submission 71366) | Corn, switchgrass and miscanthus rhizosphere microbial communities from Kellogg Biological Station, Michigan, USA - LAR L11-3 metaG | ecosystem: Host-associated > Plants > Roots > Rhizosphere ... | reverse complement strand
TCGTGCTGCGTCTGGTGGAAGACCACCTGTATAATGTACTCACCTTGCGACTCACCGTAGCGCAGAAACAGCGGCTGGATGCTCTCCTGCACAACGAGACCAGGCTTGGGGGACATACCCGATTGGCCTGGCTGAGAGCTACTCCAGGAGATCCTTCTCCAAAGAGCATCAAGAAGATTGTCGAGCGTCTTCTTTTCATTCGAGAGCTGGACCTGCCCCCTGTGCCCACTATACTGCATCAAAATCGTGTTCTTCATCTGGCCCGGAAATGCAGCAAACTCTCCGCACAGCCTTTGCTCAAAATTGTGTCGAAGAAGCGCCGGTATAGTTTATTGTTGACCTACTTGCATGAACTAGCACAGGACTTCACTGACCAGGCACTGGACCAGTTTGATAAACTCCTCGCCGATCTGTTGCGCAAGGGAGAGAGGAAGCAAGACAAGCATCTGCGGGTCAATGCCCGCAAAATCAATGCTCACCTCACGGTTCTCACGCGCGCGGCAGAGGCGTTTCTGCAAAGCTGTGAAGACGGCAGTGACATCAAAGAGTCCGTGCTGGCGCGGGTGCCAGCCACTGTCCTTCAACAAACCGTCACCTCGGCCAAAGCGCTGCTGCGGCCAGAAGATTTTGACTCCCTGGATCTGATCGAGACCCGCTATGTGCCGATGCGTAAGAGCTTGTTCACGCTGTATCAAGCACTTGATTTCCAGCCAGGACCTTCCGGGGCACCTGCAATCCAGGCCCTGGATCATGCCGTCCGTTTGCAGAAGTCCCGGAAACGAGTGACAGGAGTGGAACAGCGTGTGGGAAGGCAGATGATGACGACCCCGCTCTCGCACCTTACAGACAAGTGGAAAAAGCATGTCATTCTTGGAGACGAGATTGTGCCCAATCAGTATGAAGCAGCAGCCTTTGAAGCGCTCAATGCTCGGCTCCACTCTGGAGACGTGGCAGTTGGAGGATCGCGGCGGCACCAGCCTTTTGAAGACTATCTGTTGCCGAAACAGGAATTTGCGCAGCTCATCGAGAAAAAGCAGACCAGACTCGCAGTGGAGGGAACGGCTTCGCACTACTTGGAGCAGAAACAGCAAGAAATTGTTGAGAAGCTCTCGCGCCTACGCCAAAGTATTGGGGTAGTACCTGGAAGTCTTCGTCTGGATGAGCATGGCAAGCTTCAACTTCCACCCTTAGAAAAAGCGGTCCCAGAGCAGGCGGAGTATCACAGCCGTCGGATGTCCGCGTTCCTACCACGTATCCCTCTTGCGGATCTGCTGCTTGAGGTAGACAACTGGACCGGCTTCCTGCGGCACCTGACCCATCTGAGCACGGGCATGGCGACCACGGGCCGAGAGCGTCTGATCCTGGTAGCCGGGCTGATGGGGATGGGAATGAATTATGGCCTCTCAAAAATGGCGGATTCATGCCCCTACAGCTATCGTCAACTCTCCTGGTCGGTTGACTGGCATATCCGCGAGGAGACCCTGCTGACAGCCCTTGCAACGCTTGATAACTTTGTGCTCAACCTGCCATTTGCCCGGATGTGGGGTGATGGAACCAGCTCATCTTCTGATGGGATGCGCATTGAAACCGTCGTCAAGACGCCCAATGCTGTCCGCAATGCTCGCTATTTCGGCTTCGGGAAAGGGGTGACCTTCTACTCTCACACCGCCGATATCTGGATGCCTTTCGGCAAGCAACAGGTCATTAGCACCAACGAGAGCGAAGCCTTGCATGTGATCGATGCTCTCTGTCATCATGAAAGTGACCTGCATATTCGCGAGCACTACACCGATACAGGAGGCAGTACGGTTATGTAGACACTTGTGCCCAAGGACGGCGTTCATTTCTCTAGATGAGATCAGACATCCCGTCAGAAAGGAACAAGTGTAGCATGAAAGTCCAACGTCTCAAACCTGGTCATGACCAGGCCATTACGCTCACCATTGTCGATGATAATGATCAACCCATTGAAGTCATCTCTGGCTTCATGCGTCACCTGATGCTCGCGATTGTTCGCCCAATACGCTGGCTGCCTACGCCTATGATCTGCTGCATTTCCTCTCCTTTTTGCAGCAGCGTCACCTCACCTACCTCGAGTTCACACCGGTTCATGCCTTGGATTTGCTGGCCTACCTCCGAGCGCTGCCGAGCCGAAAATCAGCGCAGCGTTTGAGTCTGGTCCTCTGTACGTCTGACGAGGAGGGTTCTGCCACGCACCTGGCAGCCACGACCATTAATCGCATGCTTGCAGCTGTCTCCTCCTTCTACGAATACCTCATCCTCTCAGGACGGTTTGCCGCAGGGGAGAATCCCATCCAGAAGGTGGAAGATCCGGTGACCGCACGCGTGAGTGAGCGTCATCGACCTTTCATGGGTCAAGCCAGTCGGCAACGCCCCATTCGCCGCGTCGTTCGCGTGAAGACGGTCAGCCGAGTTCCACGTCCCATGAGCGAAGAACAGATCAAAGCTCTGCTTGGTTCTCTGCGGATGGTTCGGGACAAGGCCATGCTCTTGCTCATGTTACAAGGTGGACTTCGTCCAGGGGGCCGGCCCCCTGGACCCCCGCTGAGGGGCAGAGCCCCTCAGACTCCCTGGTAGTTCTGGGGCCCTTGCTGGCAAAGAGGGAACTTCGAGCGTCAGATTTCCCAGGAGGCCAGGCGACTCATTGCCTTCCAACATTGGTACCCTGGAGACGATGTTCACACTCCGCGATGAGCACCAGCAGTTTGCTGATGCGCTTTTTCTGCGCACCGACCAACGCGCTGCGACCAGTTTTGTGCTGTTGTGCCTCTTCAAGTCGTTGTTCATGGGCTTCGAGTGCTTGCTTCAGCTTGTCCAGGGCCTCGATGGTTCCAAGCTCGGCCAGCTTCTCCAGTTCATGGTTGGAAAGCCCTTCAGGATTGAAGATGAGATGGAGGTCAGGGGTCTCCGGCGCTGGGATCTGTTGCAAAGCATCCCTACACGCCTGCGCCCCTGCCTGGTCCCCTTCGACCACACATTTTTCAAGTGGTGTCATGGGCACCTTCGAGCTGACAGGTAATGTCTGCTCTCCTTCCCGCAAGAGCCTGGCTTTTTCTCCACCGATGAACATGCCACAGCGCTTGCAATCGAGCCTGTGCTCACAGGTCACATAGACCTGGTTGCCGCAGAACATCGGCTCTCCATCGGCATCATAACCAATGAACCAGCGCAGCGCAGGCAAGCCCTGAGCTGCCGCCTGCATATCAACGACCCCTTCGATGATCCTACTCAGTTCATCAGCAGCCTGGATCGTCTGATGAAGCTGAATCGGGTCCTGCCTGGCGTAGCGCCGGATCGTTCTCGTGTTCACATGTCCAGCATACTCAGCCAAATCGTCGAGACTGACACCATTTTTTCGTAACAATGTCAAGCGAGCGCTGCGGCCTCGATGACCGGTAATTTTCCCTTTGGCATCCTCGATGCTCACACCAGCTCGTTTGCAGAGCACTGGGATAACGGAATTGTTAATGAACGAGGCTCCCACACGAAGATCCTGGAAGCAGAACAGATAGTCTACCTCCTCGCGGTCCTTGCGATCCACAAGCTTCCGTTGCTGAGGTGGGCGCTCACGCTTCCATGCCTTGATGGCCTCAGCCGTGTAGTCGGGCAACCAGATCCAGAATGGCCCGCGATTTTTACCAGATGGAATCTGGAGGTAAGAGATCTTTGGGGGGTTGCTTTCGCCTTCGTTTTGCTCACGTTCCTGACCTGTATTCATCGTCACCCTCTCCACAGGCAAACCCTCTTCACCTAGCATGGTCGGCTCCCAATCTTCTCGCAAACAATCGAACCGCAGACGCACAATCTCGTTGGGACGCCGTGCTGAAGTCACCCATACAAGAGACAAAGCCCTGTAGAAGGTCAGTGAATTTCGTGTCCCAGGAGGCAAATCACTTTGGGAGAGTGTTGCTGCTGCAATGGTCAATTTGGACCACACTTGCAGATCAATGTCTCTCGGTGAGGCGGCATCTAAGATCTTTCTGATGTGACCAGGTGTCGTGAACACCTCCCCAGGAACAAAATCGAGTCGAATCTTTCGGGCAGGTTCACCATGAGGAGAGTGCGGGCGTCTCGTCAGATCAGAGAACAAGTGATTCAACGCTTTTAAGTAGTGGACAAGCACATGTGCCTGTAAGGGCTTCCCCAACATATCTTTGGTTTGGAGCCACCATTGCCCCCTCTTGCTTCCATACTGCCCGTTGGTCCAGGAACACAGATCGCTGCGAAAATGAAGTGCAAGTTCTTCCGTCCATTGTTCAGGAGTACAAGTGTCCGGAGCGTGTGTCTGCAACCAACGTCCTACAGCGAGAAGGTGAGACATGTAATTTTTCCGCACACGAGGGGTAAGGTCAACTTCTTGCCTAAACCAGGCGAGACACCAGGCATACCATTCCTGATCCATGCCGGTGCTATCAAACGTCTCTGTCACAGCAAACGGTGCCATTGGCTCTGGTGGGAGAATATCAAGGTGTTGAAGGCCGAGTGTGATCTTTCTCTTCGTCCATCGTCGTGTTTCACCCTCTGCATCAAGTAATGCGAGCAGGTCTTCAGAAAGATCTTCCAGGTAGGGAGAACGATTGAGTACGAAAAGCAGGCTCAGATGTTGTCGCAGAACCCGAACAGTGGAGGGGCTATCGTGGTAGCCTTTTCCGACCAGGGCATCAATCACCCGCCTGCATTGCTGTGTCACGAGATCTGCTCCAAAGTACGTATTAGCTGCTTCTGCTACATGTAAGACAAATTCGACAGGACGCAGGTCACTGATCCCTGCAAGGAGATAGGCTGCATCCATGATCGTAATGCGACAACAGGGCATCCTTCCATAGGTCGCATCAAATGCCGCTGATGTTGGGCGCAACGTATCCATCCATTCATCGGGTGACCAATCCCAAAACATTTTTCTGTGTCGGTACATCTCCCGGTGCATTACAAAATGCACGCTCGTGATCCTTTTGTGGGTTCGGTCTTGATGCCTCAAGCGGAAAACATCTGTCAGTGGTTGATCAAGACGGGCAAGTGCTGCTCGAGCAGCAAAAGATTCCCTGCTTGCTGTATTCATGGCACCACGAGCAAAGCCGCTTGCATTTCCTAGATGCTCAAGTGCCTGGCGTTCGGCGTCAGTCAACGGACGCCGGTCGTAATCGTCTGGGACGATGGGCATCCGCCATATCATCGCTGAGGAACCCTCGGCGCGTGAAACATTCCTCATCATGTGTTGCTTGCCTCGCTTTGTACTTGCTCAACTAAGGCCCGAATCCTGGCATCAAACGGCTCAACCTTTGCACGAATCCGCTGACTTAACTCGCTTGGTGCAAGGTGGATGTACAGGCGCGTTGACTCTGTGCTTTTGTGACCGGCTATCAGGGCAATATCCTCCAGGCTGACTCCTGCTCGTTTGAGGATGGTGCAGCGTTGATGCCGTAACGTGTGGGGAGTGAGGGTGGGTAACCCGACTTGCTCCCGTACTCGTTCCATGACCTCGTCAAAAGCGCCAACTGACAGCGGACGGCCGGGATTACGAGTCGATTCAGATAAAAAAATCTGGCCGAGGTCCTCACCATCGTAGGCAGCAATGAGCGCTCGGCGATCCCTTTCAATGTATTGGCGGACCAGATACAAAACCGCGGCTTCGACAGGAATATGTCTCATGCGCCCATTTTTGGTGGTCTCTGGACGAATGGTCACAATCCCTTGTGCCCAATCGATATCATCAACCCGCAAGGACATGAGTTCCTCTCGCCGAAGGGCAGCAGCGTAGGCAAGCAGGATCATGGCTTGTGTGCGGGCGTCCTCATGCAAAAGAACGTGACGGATAAATCGTTCCCACACCTCGTCTGAAGGCAACCAGGGCAAGCGCTGTCGTTTGCCAACTGGCCCTCGTACCGGGCGTTGTCCATCTCGTCCATCGCTTCCCCGCGCCACTGGATTCACTGGATCGGTACGCAGGTTTTTACGGATGAGAAAATCGTAAAAGAGGCGGCAGGCTACCACACGTTGAGCAATGGTACTCGTTGAGAGCTTGCGACCGGTCAGAGAGAGGATCTTCGTCTCATCCTCAATTATTCCTCCACGTCCCCGTTTCTTCGGTTTGCGAAGCTTGAGGCTAGCGATGTACACATCCAGGTCAGGCTCAGTGGCTTCTAGAACATCTGCTTTGTCAAAGAAGACGAGGAGATCCTCAACGGCACGGGCGTAGGCATCTACTGTCTTGGGGCGTTTCCCTTTGAGGGTCAGTCGTTCTACGAAGGAGCGAGCTGCCGGGTGGGCAGCAACGAGCGGGTAGTGGTTCCACTGTACTTCTTGTCTCTCCATAGTCTTTCTCCTCACTGTTCACTTTCTTGAGTTTCCCTGGTTAAAGAGCTATTCCGATGGCATCCCAAGAAATCGGTGCTCTTATCCAGGTGATCATCCTAGCTAACATAGAGGTACTTAACCTTCACCTGGAGGATATCCAGTATGGGAGGAAGCGCGTGATCATTCGGTACCGCGACGACCATCCCAAGGGGGTGCGCACCAAGTCGCGGCGCGAGCGGGTGGTTGACCTGCATGAGCCCGAAGCGCTGCAGGCGGTGAGTACCTATGTGATGCAGGAACGGCCCCGGGAAGCAGAGAGTCCCCTGGTGTTTCTAGTGGGAGGCCAGGGCAAGAGACGGCTGGAGCCGCTGGGTTATCATGCGCTGGTCAAGCTGTTTGAGCGGCACTGTGAGCGGCTTGGCATGCGGGAGCCGTGGGTCACGCCACACGCATTACGGCATACGCACGCGACGCGCATGTGGGAAGGTGGCATGCGTGAGTTGGCCTTGCAGAAGCGTTTGGGCCACGCATCGCCAGAATCGACGCGGATCTACACCCAGGTCTCAGATCCCACGGTCGTGGCCGAATACCGTCGGGCCTTGGGCCAGGAGGAGATGCCATGACCATGCCCGTCATTCGTCACGCGGCCCCGCTGCTCACACCGCAACATGCGAGCGAAGCAGCCTATGCTGCCTTTGTCCTCGAGCATCACGGAAGCTTGGGGTCTCGGAACTATTACCTGCAAATCCGGCGTGAGTTCGTCGAAGCCTATCCTGATTTGCAAGCCTGGTTCCAGGCTCCACTCGCCGAACGGGTGGGCAGGCTCCGCCATCAACCCCGTGCCCATTTCTTCGGACGCGTCTCCTATCGAGCACGCCCCTACCTGTATTTTCTGGCCTTGCACGGCTATGTGACCTTTGATTGGGAGTGGCTCATCAGCATCCCGAACATCCATCTGTGGGAGCTCTTCAAAGCCGCCGGGGTCCCAGCGGATGTCGAGCGACTCATCGAAGAAGCCGTGCAACTGGGATACAACCGCCTCTCCTCTTCCCAGGATTTGCGCTGGGTGGTGAGCCGCCTCTTTCTCCACACCGGCATCTGGCAGGTCGATCAGATCACAGAGGCCGCATGCGATGGACTGGCTGAAGCCGTGCGCCGATTCGGAGAGCGGTCCGATATTGCGCTCTTTCATGGCTCAGCCGAAGAGTATCGACGGCGGGCACGCAAAAGTTACCTCACGGCCATTCATCGCCTGAAGGTGGTGCTCTACCATCGCGGACAGGCGACCACCGAACCGTGGAAAATCATGCCGAAGTATGCTGAGCCGTCCCCTGGTCATCCACGCATGCTGGCCGTCATTGATCGCTACTTGACGGCACGCCGCCTGACCAGCCGTCCGGCGACTATTGAGCGGCTTGAGGTGTCGCTGCGCCGCTTCATGCGGTGGCTGAGTCAGACATATCCCCAGATCGAATCGTTTGCGGACGTGACGCGTGAGCATCTCTTTGAGTTCGCCGAGGCGTTGAACTCCTGGAAGGGTATGCATTCTGGACAACCTCTGAGCACGCTCACCAAGCGGGGCAATCTCTCAGGGCTCTCGGTGTTCTTTCGTGACATGGCGAGCTGGGGATGGGACGATGTGCCCAGCCGCCCGTTGCTTGGGGTTGGAGACTTACCCAAAATGCCGGAACGTGTGCCACGCTACATTCCAGAAGAGGAGCTGGCACGGCTCATGACCGCCATTCGTGCCCTTTCCTGCCCCTATCAACGAGCTGCCTTGCTCATTGCTCGCTGGAGTTGGGCGCGACGCGAGGAGATCCGCCGACTGTCCATCGACTGCCTGGATCACTACCCCGATGGGACGCCGCGGCTGCGCATTCCCGCAGGGAAAACGAAGCGGGAGCGTATAATCCCCATTCACGAAGAGGCGGCAGCGGCGATCCGCGCGATCCAGGCGTTGCGCTGCAAGCAGGATCGAGGGTTGCGCGATGAGCAAACAGGCGCGGTGACACGCTATCTGTTCTTGCACCTGGGAAGAGTGTTCTCCACCTACTACCTGTTCGAGCGCTCGTTGCAAAAAGCCTGTGAAGCGGCGGGCCTGGTAGACGGGCAGGGAAAACACACCATCTCTGCTCATCGACTACGCCATACCGTCGGAACGCAGCTGGCTGAGCGCGGAGCGAAACTGCATACCATCATGTCAGTCCTTGGCCACACCAGCGTTTCCATGACGCTCGTCTATGCACAGATCAGTGATCGCGAGGTCCTCAAGGATTACCAGGCCGTGCTCGGTCCTGGCGCGGCCATTGCTGGTCCGTTTGCAGAAACACTCAGATCGGGCGAGTTACCGGCTGCATCGGTGGACTGGCTCAAGTCGAACTTCTTCAAAACGGAGTTGGAATTGGGGCATTGTCTTCGCCTCCCGCAAGAGGGTCCTTGCGAATGTGACCTGTATTTGACCTGCGCCAAGTTTGTGACGACAAGAGAATATGCGCCTCGTCTCCGCCGTCGTCGCAAGCAGGAACTTGCATTCATCGAGGATGCCCTTGCTCACGGCTGGCACCGAGAAGTGGAGCGACATCAGTGTACAGTAAGGCGAATTGAGCAGCTCTTGACTGATTTGAGAGAACCTCTTGACGGTCCAGAAGCAACTGACTAGAAAGGAGCAGGCCGTATGCTGGAATGGCGAAAGCGACCCAGCACACCTGGCACCAGGAACCCAAGCAGAGGCCCGCCGGAGGCACGCCTGGACTGCTGTAACGGTGCTCATGGCAGCAGGCGGCGTGAAGCAATGCGGGCGCAGCTTCCCTTGACCTCATCCATTACACTCGAAGAGCGAAAGCGAGGGTCAAACGGGACAGCACACCAGTATACCTCTCACCCTCGCTTTCGGCCCGCAGGGCTGTATGGATGAGGTCAAGGGCCGCATTGTAGCTGCCTGCTGCCTTGCGGCATTGTGGGGTATGTGTCTGAGGGGCGACGATTTGTCTACATAAGTACCGATCATGTCTTTGCGCTTACGGCCCTGCTGGGTTTTAAGTTTGCTCCCCGTATCAGTTCTTCACTCGATAGAAATCTCTATACGTATCAACCTGTTGGCGATCAAGGTCCGCTCAATGCCTTGATTGCGTCTCCAGTACGAGCCAAATATATTATCGAGCATTGGGAGGAGATGCAACGTGTCGCCTCATCTATTCGTCATGGGTCAGTTTCGGCCTCTCTGCTCATGCGCCGATTACGGGCCTACAGTCGGCAAAATCGACTAGCAAGCGCGCTGACCGAGTTGGGAAAACTGGAACGAACCAGCTTCCTGCTGGACTATTTTCAAGACGAGGCCCTTCGTCGTCGTATCCTCATTGGGCTCAACAAAGGTGAGGCGCTGCATGCACTGGCGCGCCAGCTCTTTTCTGGCAAGCATGGAGAACTCTGGGATCGCGCCTTTGAAGATCAGATGCATCGAGCATCCTGCTTACATCTGATTATGGCAGCCATCGCTGCCTGGAATGCCGTCTATCTTTCCCAGGCAGTGGAGGAACTCAAGAAGCGTGGAGAAACGGTTCCTGAAGAATACCTGCCCCATATTACACCGCTGGGTTGGGAGCACATTAATCTCATCGGGCAGTACAGTTTCACGCATCAGTCAGCTCGTTCTCTTGACAATCTTCGCCCGCTGCGCCTGCCGGAACAGGAAGAGCAGGCAGAGGACGAACAGGCCACACGAGATCAGTCCCCACTTTCCTCAAGCTCTTCAAACCGAGAGGGCTAATGGAGGACGAAGACGAGTCTGTAAAACGAGCGTTTTACAGACAGCGCCTCCAGCTCCCTGCATCCGGGCATTTTTGGCTCTCAATCTGTCTGTTTTGCCATCTGCCAATCAACGTCTAAAAACTTGTTTTGTCAGATGAGTTTGTGTACACTTTGGCCACAAGCATTTTACAGAAGAGGGAGCAATCGGCGCATGAAATTTGGATACATACGCGTCTCACGAGACAAGCAGACAACGGCACTCCAGGTAGACGCCATGAACCATGAGCAGTGCGAGAAGACCTTTACCGATAAGATGACCGGCAAGCGCTTTGATCGGCCAGAGTTCGTGAAGATGCTGGAGCAGGCTCGCGCGGGAGACATCATTGTGGTCTGGAGACTGGACCGATTGGGCCGTTCACTCAAAGAACTGATCGAGGTCGTAGGTGACCTGGCCGCGCGCAGAATTGAGTTACGGAGCCTGAAGGAAAATATCGATACCAGTACGCCGACAGGTAAGCTGATGTTTCATGTGATCGCAGCCCTGGCAGAGTTTGAGCGAGACATCATCCAGGAGCGCACCCTGGCCGGACTCGAAGCCGCTCGCGCTCGTGGCCGCAAAGGAGGCCGACCGAAAGCGACCAGCACCATTCGTCCTGGCGATCTCACACGAGCGCGGGCGCTTTACGCAGCGAGAGAGAACACCGTCGCGGAGATTATGCAGTTGACTGGCTTTAAAAACCGCAGCACCTTCTACAAATACGTCGTCAATGCAGAGAAGAAAATGTGATGGTGAAATGGGCGCAGCCCTCACAAGCTCTTCTTCTTTATTTGCACACCTCCTGCCTCTTATGATGTGATTCAATGGCATGAGAATGAGCCTGGGAAGGCGCCCTATCGCTTAGCGTTGTTGTTCGTTCATTATACTCAAGAGCCATTAACAAAACACGGTCTCAGGCGAATTTGAAAGCAAGAAATGGAGTGTTGGAGGTATGGGTCAATGCTACAATGTGGTCAGACGAGGAAGCATTGAATTGAAAGGAGGTCCCAGGCATATGGGAGCGAGCAACGTGCAGAATACATCAGAAACGGAACAAGACCCACGGTGGGCGGCGATTGTTGGTCACGATGCGCAATCAGATGGCACGTTTTATTATTCGGTCAAGACCACTGGAGTGTACTGTCGCCCTTCCTGCACCGCTCGTAGGCCTCGACCAGAGCATGTGCAGTTTCATACGACGTGCGAAGAGGCCGAGAAGGCAGGGTTTCGCCCCTGTAGACGGTGTCAGCCGAACCAGCTTTCTCTTGCACAACAGCATGCTGCAATTGTTGCGCAAGCCTGCCGTCTTATCGATGAAGCCGAGGAAGCACCTGATCTTGCGGCCCTAGCACAGTATGCAGGCATGAGTCGCTATCACTTCCATCGCATCTTCAAAGCCATCACAGGGGTCACTCCACATGGCTACGTGATCGCCAATCGCACGCAGAAGGTTCGCAAGAATCTGAGTAGCAGCGACACCATCACCGAAGCTATGTATGAAGCGGGGTACCACTCAAGTGGACGTTTTTATGAAACAACCGATGAGATTTTAGGAATGACGCCTTCGCACTTTCGCGCAGGTGGTGCTCGAATAGACATCCATTTTGCCATCGGAGAGTGTTCTCTCGGGTCTATTCTTATCGCCCAAAGCGGGCGAGGCGTGTGTGCCATTCTGCTGGGAGATGATCCCGAAGAGCTGATCCATGACTTACAGGATACCTTCCCTCGCGCCAATCTGATCGGGGGAGATACTCATTTCGAGCGATTAGTCGCTCAGGTGGTTGGTTTTATCGAAGATCCAGCCATCGGACTGCATTTACCGTTCGATATCCAGGGCACGGCTTTCCAGCAGCGTGTCTGGCAAGCCTTGCGAGAGATCCCCGCAGGCGAAACGGCAAGCTATACCGAGATCGCCTGCCGTATCGGTGCTCCAAAGGCAGCGCGAGCTGTCGCACAAGCCTGTGGTGCGAATAAGCTTGCTGTCGCCATCCCTTGCCATCGCATCGTGAAAAACGATGGTTCCTTGTCTGGATATCGCTGGGGTGTCGAACGCAAACGCAAGCTCTTGGAAAGAGAGGAACATACATGAAGGCACACAAGATACATACCACTGCTCTCTCCTCCGCCCTGTCTGGAGAGGAACATGTGCAGGTACTTGATTGGGAACAGATTACGCGCGATCTCGACGACCAGGGGAGTGCGGTACTCGAGCGTCTCATCTCTCCTGATGAATGCCAGCAACTTTCCGCGCTCTATCCACAAGATGGCCCGTTCCGTAGCCATATTGTCATGGGGTGACATGGTTTTGGACGTGGGGAGTACAAATACTTTGGCTATCCCCTACCAACTCTTCTAGCAGATCTACGGACGGCGCTCTACGCACGTCTTGCGCCGATTGCCAATCGCTGGAACACCTCGATGGGAATCGCTGTTCGGTATCCAGAACAACACGAAGACTTTCTGGCGCGTTGCCATGAGGCTGGGCAACTCAAGCCAACGCCACTGCTGCTCCAGTACGGTGCAGGCGATTACAACTGCCTCCATCAGGATCTCTATGGCGAGCACGTGTTCCCCATCCAGATTACGATTCTGCTCTCTGAACCGAGAGCAGACTTTACTGGTGGCGAATTCGTGCTGACCGAGCAGCGTCCGCGCATGCAGTCGCGACCAGAGGTGGTTCCGCTTCGACAGGGCGATGCCGTGGCTTTTGCGGTTCATCACCGTCCGGTCCAGGGGAAACATGGGAGCTATCGGGTCAATCTGCGACATGGAGTCAGTCGTGTTCGTTCCGGGCACCGTCATACAGTCGGAATCATTTTCCACGATGCGCTGTAAGGAGGGATGGCATATTCGTGAACATCTTGTCAACACAACTCCCACTCCTCATATCAGGGAGTGATCATCGGACACTGCTATGAGCCAGACCTGGATACTGGTCGATTCCAATGGCAAATCGTACGTCAGCGCTCAACCAGGGACGTTGGGTGGTCATCGTCGTAGTCGCATCTATGGCCGTCTCAATTGTCCTGCCGCGCTGCGTGCCATTGCCCGAGGGGGCTATGTCACCCATCGTGTATTCTTCTTGACCGAGGAACATGCGCAGGCTGCCGGGTACCGGCCCTGCGCTGTCTGCATGCCAATGGCCTATGCGAACTGGAAGG
>Ga0070717_10002380_pt1 | contig 13261 bp, 12 predicted proteins | sample LARL113metaG_FD_71366 | JGI IMG/M metagenome (GOLD analysis project Ga0070717, IMG submission 71366) | Corn, switchgrass and miscanthus rhizosphere microbial communities from Kellogg Biological Station, Michigan, USA - LAR L11-3 metaG | ecosystem: Host-associated > Plants > Roots > Rhizosphere ... | reverse complement strand
CGGTCTTCGTCACCAGCACCCCGCCGCCAAAGCTGAACGCGAGCGCGCCGACGACTGTTCCGACCCCCAAAAGGTATGACGTCAACGAAAACGGCATGACGACCTCCGGTGTCCGCTAATTCCTGTTTCAGCGTGCGAAAGCCAGCAGCAGACCCAAAACCACCGCGCCTACCAACCCGCCAATAAAGACGGTGCGGCGCAGCGGTGTCCGCAGAATAATCTCGCCACCTCTGGCCTTCTCGGCCGGATAGGGCTTCGGAGGCGCTGGTCCGTTGCTTTGATCCATCGCCAGATCGCCTCGCTGTTTTCCCACTTTCTAGGCAGGCAAATCACATCGAGCCGAAAGGTTCCTGAGTTCACAACGCTCAAGCTAGTCTAGGAACCAGCGAAGAATCGATCTGTAAAATCGATTGAACCGACGACAATAATCTGTTGGATTGATCAATAAAGCTCGTCGATATTGGGTTGGAAATCCGATGGAGCCAGCCCGTGAACCCCGCCTTGACCACCGACCTTGCCGAGCCGCTGAACGACAAGGCCGATGGCGCTTCGCCGCGACCGCAAGGGAGTTGAAGCCATGCGCCTCAAACTGACCAGCCAAAGCTTTCGCGACGGCGATTATCTCCCCGAGGTTCATATCCTCTCAAAAGATTTCGGCTTCGGCTGCGCCGGAGGCAACCAGTCACCGCATCTCGCGTGGTCGGGCGCGCCGGAGGACACGAAAGGTTTTGCCGTCACCTGCTTCGACCCCGACGCGCCCACCGGCAGCGGGTTTTGGCACTGGTTGGTCGTCAACATCCCGGCAACGACGATGGAGCTGCCGCTTGATGCCGGCAATCTGAAAGCCGGCAAGCTTCCGGCAGGCGCGCTACAGACGCGGACCGATTTGGGGATTACCGGCTATTTCGGCCCCTGTCCGCCGCAAAACGACCATCCGCACCGCTACATCTTCACCGTGTTTGCGGTTTCGCAGGAGACGCTTCCGGTCACATCAGACACGTCGGCCGCGCTGGTGGCATTCAACCTCAATTTCAATACGCTCGCGAAGGCGACGCTGATGGGCTTGTTCAAGCGCTAGGGCGCGCTACCCGACTCGCTACAAGGCGAGATAGCGACGGCGAATGCTGTCGTTGGCTTTCAGGTCCTCGATGGTCGCCGTGTAGACGATCTGACCCTTGTCGATCACCGTCGCGTGGCTCGCAAGCCCGAGGCAAAAATGCATGTTCTGCTCGGCAATCAGCACCGTCGCGCCGATGCCGCGCAATTGCCGCAGCAATTCACCGATTCGCTGCACGATGATCGGCGCGAGCCCCTCACTCGGTTCGTCCAGCAGCAGAAGCGCCGGGTTGCCCATCAGGGTGCGGGCGATCGCCAGCATCTGCTGTTCGCCGCCCGATAGCCTTCCGGCGATCCGGTATCGCAGCGGCTCCAGCAGCGGGAATATCTCATAGGCGCGCTTGACCGACCATTCGTCCTCCCCGTCGGCGCCTTTCTTCTGCCCGATGACGAGATTGTCTTCCACCGTGTGTTCGGGAAAGATCTGGCGATCTTCCGGCACAAACCCAAGACCGGCGCGGGCGACGCTATGGGGCTTGAGCCCCGATATCACCTCGCCGCGCAGCGTGATCCTGCCGCGCCTTGGCGGCACCAGACCCATGATGGCTTTCATGGTGGTCGACTTGCCGGCGCCGTTGCGACCGAGCAGCGCCATGGTCTCGCCGCGCCGCACCGAGAGGCCGACGCCGAACAAGATCTGGCTGGTGCCGTAATAAACGTCGAGGTCCTCGACCTGAACGACCGGCGGCGCACTCATGTCGCGCCTCCGGCGTGAAATTCGGTGCCGAGATAGGCCTTGATGACCGCGTCATTGTTGCGGATCGCATCGGGCGTGCCGGTCGCGAGAATTCGGCCATAGCACAAGACGACGATCGCCGGCGCGATCTTGAAGACGATATCCATGTCGTGCTCGATGAAGACGACCGTGATCTTCTGGGTTTCCCAGAGCTCGCGGATCTTGTCGATCATTCGCCAGCGCTCCTCGGGACCCATGCCCGCGGTTGGCTCATCGAGCAGCAGCACCTTCGGTTCGAGCACCAGCGCCAACGCGATATCGAGCAGTTTCTGATCGCCGTGCGACAGCGTTGCGGCGGTGCGGTCTTTCTTGCTGGCCAAACCAAGCAGCTCCATCGCATGCTCGGCACGGTCTCGCGTTTCGACAAGCGGAAACCGCCGGTGCAACACGCCGGCGCGGCGTTGATCGGCGCCGACGGCCGCGAGCATGGTCTCGTGCACCGTCAACGATGGAAAGATGCTTGCGACCTGGAATGCCCGGCCGACGCCATGGCGCACGATATCGGGCGGCGAACGTCCGGCCAGGTCGATGCCGTCGAGCAGGATCTCGCCGGCATCCGGCCGCAGCGCGCCGGTGATCAGGTTGAAGAAGGTGCTCTTTCCCGCGCCGTTCGGCCCGATCACCGCGGTGAGCGAGCCATCGGCGAAGTCGAGGGTCACGTTGTCGGTTGCCCTGACGCCGCCAAAGGATTTCGACAGATCGCGTATCCGTAGCATGGCTAGTCCCTGCCGCCGTTTCCGCCGCGCTGCGCGTACCATTCGACGACGAAATCCATCAGCCCCTTGCGCAGGCCGATGGCGAAGAACAGGATCACGATGCCAAGCACGATGCCGTAATATTCGGTCAGGCGGGTCACGGTGTCGTTGAGGATCAGGAGCAGCACGGTGCCCACCATGGGACCAAGAAATGTGCTGATGCCGCCGAGCATGTTGATGAAAATCCCCTCGCCCGAGATCGTCCAGTAGGCGAATTCCGGATAGGCGCCCGACACGAACAGGCTCATGACGACGCCGCCGGTTGTGGCAAACAGCGCCGCCAATACGAAGATGGTCAGTTTCGCTCGCCAGACATCGATGCCGATGAAGCTCGCCCGGCCCGCATTGTCGCGGATCATCCGCAGCGTATATCCGAACGGCGATTGGGTGATCTGCCGCATCGCGAGCAGCCCGATCACCAGCAGCGCGCAGCTCGTGATGTACAGATGGATGTGGTTCGACAGATCGAGGCCGAGAAATACCGGACGCGGAATGCCGCCGCGCAACCCCTGATCGCCGCCGGTCAGCGATACCCAGGAGAGGATCGTCGAATGGATCAGCATCTGGAACGCCAGCGTGACGAAGGCGAAGTAGATCTCCTTCAACCGCACACAGATCGCGCCGATCACCGTCGCGACGACGGCCGTAATCGCAAGCGTCGCAAGGAACGCGACCGGAACAGGTACGCCGGTTTTTTGCATGATAAGACCAAAGCCGTAGGCACCGAGGCCGAAGAACATGCCGTGCCCGAACGAAATCATCCCGGTGTAACCCACCAACAGGTTGAGCGAGGTCGCAAACAAGCCGAACGCCGAACAGCGGATGACGAAATCGAGCAGCGCCTTGCTGCCGAAGAACAGCGGCAGGATCGCGAGCAGCACGAATGCCGCGAGCGCCACCAGGAGATCGCGATACCAAAATCGCTGCGATCGCTGTTGCGCGCGCGGAACGCTCAACGGCTCCGCGCTCTGCCCGGCCTGTAGTTCGCTCACGCGACCTCCTTGCCGAATAGACCCGCCGGCCGGGCGACCAGCACGATCACCATGAACAGATACATCAGCCCTTCGGTGAACAGCGGAAAGCCGAGCGATCCGAACGACCGGATCAGGCCGAGCAGCAGCGCGCCGATCAGCGCGCCGAGGATCGACCCCATGCCGCCGATCACGGTGACGATGAAGGATTCGATCAGGACCGCAAATCCCATGCCCGGCGTCAGCGATCGCACGGGGGCTGCGAGCGCGCCCGCCAGTCCGGCCAGCATGCAACCAAGCGCGAACACCCCGCCATAGATCAGCCCGGTATTGATGCCGAGCGCCGACACCATGGCGGGATTATGCGCCGCCGCGCGGATCACCTTGCCGATCCGACTGCGGGCCAGACCAAGGCCGAGCACAATAGCCGCAGCCAGCGCCACGCCGATCAGAAGAAGATAATATGGCGGCACCACGCCGCCGGCGATGAACAGCGGCATCACCTGAAACGCGGCCGGCATTCCCATCGATTTGAATTCCGGCCCCCACACCATCCGCACCACATCGTCGAAGATCAGCACGAAGGCATAGCAGACCAGAAGCTGCATCAGCACGTTGGCGCCATAGACCTGGCTCATGAAGACGCGCTCGAAGATCAGGCCAAGGACCGCGGTGCCCGCCGCGCCGCACAGCACCGCCAGCGTAAAACTGCCGGTGAGCTGGTAACTCGTCATCGCGAAGTAGGCGCCGAACATGTAGAACGCGCCGTGGCTGAAATTGACGACCTTGAGCACGCCGAAGATCAGGGTCAGTCCGACCGCGACCAGGAACAGCAGCATGCCGATGATCAGGCCGCTGGTGGTCTGCGTCACCACGCAGGCAGGACTGACCAAACAGCCGGTGAGCGCATCGAGATCCAAGGAGAACATCCATGAGTAGCGTGCCGCAACGATCGGCGCGCGGAAAACATTCGATGGAGCGCAGGGATTTCAGGCGATCCCGGCTCATCGCCATTCTTGATCAGGTATAACCCTTGTTCTTCTTCCACTCGGCTTCGAGTTCGAGAATGGTCTTCCAGTCGCCGGCCTTGACCTCGGGCACATAGGGCTCTTGTGGGATCGTCGTTCCCCAGCCGATGGCATATCCGATCAGCGTCTGGTCCTCGGCACGCATCGTCACGGTACCATCGGCACCAAACGGCGACTTGATCGTCAGACCCCGCATGGCATCGGCGATCTTCTTGCCGTCGGCGGAGTTGGCCTTCCTGGACGCTTCCGCCAGCAACATGACCGCAGTCGCATTCTCCCACGACCAGTTGGTGGGATATTCGCCGTACTTGGCCTTGTAGGCGTCGCCCCAGGCCGCGTTCTCCGGCGTCGCCGGGTAGGTCTTGATGTAGCGGTTTCCGGAATGGATGCCTTTGGGGAGATTTTTCACCACCGTCAGCGCGGTGTAGTCGGCCATGTTGACCGCGAACACTTCCATCTGACCAAACAGCGCGTAGATGTTGGACTGGTCGATATAGGACGTCAGATCGCCGCCCCAGAGGCAAGTATAGAGCGCTTGCGGTTTAGCCTGGAGGATCTTGGTGACGACCTCGGTGTAGTCGGGCTGGAACAGTTTTGGCCAGGACTCGCTGACAATTTCGATGTCGGGCGCAAAGCGCTTCAGATAAAGCCCGAACTCAGCGGTGGTGTCGCGGCCATAGGCATAGTCGGGTGCGCAGGTCGCCCATTTCTTCAAGCCCTTGGTCTTCGCAATCGCAGCCGCATAGCTGCCGCCGACGATCGAATCGTGCACACCCTGACGCGCGGTACGGAAAGCGTTCGGGATGTGCTGCTTGGGATCGGCTGTCAGCGCCGAGGTTTCCGAATTGGTGTGGATACAAAGCACCCCGAGATCGCGGGCCACTTCGTGGACCGCAAAGGCGCCCGAGGAGGCTTCGGCATCGATCAATAGCTCGCAGCCGTCGGTATTGACGAGCTCACGCGCGACGCGTGCGGCTTCCTGCGGTTGCCCCTTTGAATCGCGGATCACCATCTCGATCTGACGCCCGGCAAGGCCGCCCGCCGCGTTGATCTTCTCAACCTCGATCATCACAGCGTTGCGCGAGGAGGTTCCGAGCTGGGCGACGCGGCCGGAGAGGATCGTGGGCATGCCGACCTTGATGGTCTTGGCTTCTGCGCGCGCCGCCCAGGGCGCTGCGAAGGTTGCCGCGCCGGCCCCCATCAGCGCCAAAGTGGAGCGGCGGCTGATACCCGGTTTCTGGGTTCTCTTCATGTTCCCTCTCTGTCGCGTTGACGTTTCCCGAATTTCCGTGGCGGAGATCATTCCGTCTCCTGACATTGAGGATTTCAGAGCAAGGGGGGTGACGTCAAGCCAAAGATGAATTACGAGTCATAATTCATCAAGGAGGAAACGGCCGGCAACCGGCCCTTGAACCGCGAATGATCAACCTGTCGAGCTTCGTCGCCTTTCACGCCCGGCGGACTCCGAACCGCTGCGCACTGAAATACCGCGGGGAGGCCGTTTCCTATGCCACCTTCGACGAGCGCATTCGCCGGGTCGCAGGCTGGCTGGTCGGGCAAGGCATCGGCGCCGATGACGTCGTCGCGGTGCTGATGAAGAACAGCGCCGCTTTCCTCGAACTCGTCTTTGCGACCAGCCACATCGGCGCGGTGTTTCTGCCGATCAACTATCGGCTTTCGCGCGATGAGGTCGGCTACATCGTCGGCCATGCGGAGGCGCGCATCCTGATCGCGGACCAGGAGCTGGCGGCGAGCGCGGGCGGCAATGCCCGCCTCGTTCTGCTCGATGAGACGGCGCAATCCGGCATCACGCACGTCGCGCCACCTGCCCTGCCCGCCGCCATGGTTCATCGCGCGCCGGGCGACCTGATGCGGCTGATGTACACGTCGGGCACGACGGATCGGCCGAAGGGGGTGATGATCACCTATCAAAACATCTACTGGAAATCCGCCGATCAGACGGTGGCGCTCGGGCTCAACGCCGGCACCCGGCTCCTGATCGTGGGGCCGCTCTATCATGTCGGCGCGCTCGATTTGCCGGGCATCGCCGTGCTTTGGCATGGCGGGCTAATTTCCATTCATCGCAATCTTGAGCCGGACCAGGCGCTCGCCGCGATCGAAGCCGAGCAACTGAATGCCGCGTGGTTCGCACCGGTCATGACCACCGCGCTTCTCACCTGCCCCAACCGCGACCGCTACGATGTCTCCAGCCTGAGATGGGCGATCGGCGGCGGTGAGAAGACCCCGGAGGCGCGAATCCGCGCCTTCTCGGAATTCTTCAGGAACGCCCGCTATATCGACGCCTACGGGCTGACCGAGACCTGCGGCGGCGACACCTTCATGGAAGCCGGCCGCGAGATCGAGAAGATCGGATCGACCGGGCGGCCGATCGCCCATGTCGAGATCGAGATCCGCGACGACGCCGGCAACCGCCTTGCGGCGGGCGAGAACGGCGAGATCTGCCTGCGCGGACCGAAGATAACGCAGGGGTATTGGAAAGATCCCGAGAAGACCGCAGCGGCCTTTTTCGGCGACTGGTTCCGCAGCGGCGATGTGGGCTATCTCGACGAAGACGGCTTTCTCTATCTCACCGACCGCAAGAAGGACATGATCGTTTCCGGCGGCGAGAATATCGCCTCGTCCGAAGTCGAGCGCGTCATCTACCAACTGCCGCAGGTGCGCGAAGTCGCCGTCGTCGGCGTGCCCGACGAACGCTGGGGCGAAAAGCCGGTCGCGGTCGTGGTGCTTGCCGAAAATGCCGTGCTCGATCTCCCCTCGCTTGCGGCTCACTGCAAGACGCGCCTTGCCGGGTTCAAGGTGCCGACGCAGCTCGTCATTCGCGACAGCCTGCCGCGAAATCCGTCCGGAAAGGTGCTCAAGCGCGTGCTGCGCGCCGAACTGGAGGCGAAGCGATGAAGCACGAACAAGCGAGCGCACCCGCGAAGGTGACAAAACTCAACCGCGTCGAGCGCAATGCCTGGACCAAACAGAAGATCTTCGACGCCGCGACCAAGGTGGTCGGCAAATACGGATATGCGGAAGCGTCCGTTGCCCGCATCACCGAGATCGCCGGCGTGGCGCAGGGCACTTTCTACAATCATTTCGAGAATCGCCAGGAGCTTTTGGACCAGCTGCTGCCGAAGATCGGCCTGGACATGGTGCAATTCATCCGCGCGCGCACCGGCACGGCCGATGCGGCGCGGCAGGAGATCGAACGCTTCGGCGCCTTCTTCGATTTCATTTGCGAGGTGCCGGAATTCCTGCGCATTCTCAACGAAGCCGAGTTCTTTGCGCCGATCGGCTACCAGAAGCATCTCGACAACATCTCGACCGCCTATGTCCGCATCCTGCGGCGCGCCCGGCTGACCGGCGCGATCGAGGATTACAGCGACGAGGAATTCGAAGCCATCGTCCACATGCTGATGGGCGCGCGCGGCTACCTCAGCCGACGCTATTCGTACTCGCCCGACGGGGTCACCGCCGTGCCCGACCACGTCATCTCCGCCTATAGAAAGCTGATCACGCGCGGCCTGCTCAACTCAAACTGGGGCGCAGGCGATGAACGCTGACGGCATCACCCTGGTCACCGGCGGCAGCCGCGGCATCGGCGCGGCCACGGCGACGCTGCTCGCCGGGCAAGGCCGTACCGTTGTGATCGTCGATATCGCGCCCGAGCCGCTCGAGGGTACGCCGACGATCCTGTGGCCCACGCCGTTCGATGTCGCGAGCGAAGCCGCCGTCGCAAGCGGCATTGCCGAGATCGAAACGCGGCACGGTCCGATCGCCGCTCTGGTCAACGCCGCCGGCATCTTCGGCAAGATGCACCCGGTTGAACGCGTGCGCATGGAGAACTGGGACCGCGAGATCAACATCGATCTGCGCGGCACGTTCCTACTCTGCCGCAGCGTCGGTGAGCGGATGGCGCAGCGAAGGCATGGCGCGATCGTCAATGTCGCCTCGGTTGCCGGCATGACCTCCGGCCCCATCCACGCCTATACCGCGGTAAAAGCCGGCGTCATCCAGATCACCCAGACGCTCGCCGCCGAATGGGGCCGCGCCGGGGTGCGCGTCAACGCGGTGTCCCCGGGATTTACCCGAACGGCCGCGCTGGAAGCCGGCATTGCCTCGGGCGCGCTGAGCAAAGAACGACTTGTCCGCAACACCGCGATGAACCGCCTGGTCGAACCGATCGAGGTGGCCGAGGCCATCGCGTGGCTGCTTTCGCCTGCAAGCAGCGGCGTCACCGGCATCAACCTTCCTGTCGATGCCGGCTTCATCGCGGGCTCGACCTGGGATGCCTATGGCGGATTTCGTGAGCCCCCGGAAGCATAGCGAGAGCGACAGCCATGAACATCGAAACCGCGCACCGAGAATTTGACCTGTCCACCGCCATCGCCGAGGGCGACATCCGCTGTCTGTTGATGGTGCTGGTGCATATGACGGGCGATGAACGCTGGCTGGAGCCGCCGTACAGACCGGCGCGCGACGTCCGCCTCATCCCCGAGCCCGACGCCGGCCTGCCCGCAACAATTCAGGACGAGATTCGCGCCGCCGTCGTCAAACTGTTCGCGAACGGCAACCCGAAGCCGGTCATCAACGATCCCGGCAATGAACTCATTCTGAGGATGATGCGCGCCTGCCTTGGCGAGAACGTCGCCGCCGAATATGCGCCGCTGATGCGCGAGGAAATGGGATTCGCCGCGCGCGACGCGCGCTGGACCAACCCACCCCCGGATGAAAGGCTGGCGCAACAGCAGGTCCTGATCGTCGGCGCCGGGGTCTGCGCCATCGCGCTTGGCGTTGCGCTAAGTCGCTTGGGCATTCCCTACACCATCGTCGAAAAGAACGACGAGCTGGGCGGGACCTGGTACATCAACCGTTATCCCGGCTGCGGCGTCGATACGCCGAACCATTCCTATTCCTACTCCTTCGGTCCACGCAATCCCTGGACGCGCTACTTTTGCCAGCGGGAGGAACTGCTCGACTATCTGAAGAAGGTCGCGGCCGAGTACGGCATCCGCGAGCATCTCAGGCTCAACACCGAACTGAAATCGTCACGCTGGGATCAGAGCAAGCGGCGATGGATCTCCACGTTGAAAACCAAACACGGCGATGAGATTTTCGAATCGACAGCACTCGTCAGTGCGATCGGCCAGCTCAACGATCCCTCGCGCGCTCAATTCAAGGGCGAGCAGGATTTCCGGGGCCAGATCCTGCATTCGGCGCTTTGGTCGGAGGAATTCAAGCTCGAAGGCAAGCGCGTCGCGGTGATCGGCACCGGGGCAACCGCGATGCAGCTCGTGCCCACGATCGCCGGCCGCGCGGCTTCGGTCACCGTCTATCAGCGCACCGCGCAGTGGGCGCGCCCGGTGAAGGGCTATTCCGACCCGATCACCGAAGGCGCGCAATGGTTGCTCGCGCATCTGCCGTTTTATGTTCAGTGGTATCGCTTCAACATGTTCTGGCGCTATGGCGATGGCCTGTTGCCGTTCCTGCGCAAGGATCCCGCATGGCCCTATCCCGATCGCGCGGTGAACAAGGGCAATGACCGGCATCGGGAGGAACTGACCGATTTCATCCTGTCGGAACTAAAGCATCGTCCCGACCTGATCGAAAAATGCGTGCCGAGCTATCCGCCCTACGGCAAGCGGATCCTGCTCGACAACGGCTGGTTCAGAACGCTGACCATGCCAACTGTCGAGCTCGTCACCGACGGCATCGACCATTTCAGCCGCGAAGCCATCGTGACCGCGGACGGCACATCGCGGGGAGCCGATATCATCGTGATCGCGACCGGCTTCAAGGTCACCGAGATGGCCGCGCGCCTCAACATCACCGGGCGCGACGGCAAGGACCTCCGGGAGAAGTGGGCCAACGACAACCCGACGGCGTATCTCGGTTTAACCGTGCCGGATTTTCCGAATTTCTTCTGCATGCTCGGTCCGAATTCCGGCCCGGCGCATGGCGGCAGCGTCATCTTCCAGTCCGAATGCCAGAGCCGCTACATCTCGGCCTGCCTCGTCGGCATGATCGAGCGCGGCATCGCCGCCATCGACGTTCGCCAGGACGTGCACGACGATTATGTCCGCAAGGTCGACACCGAACATGAGGCGATGATCTGGACCCACCCGGGAATGACGACCTATTACCGCAACAAGAGCGGCCGGGTATTCTCGGCGATGCCCTGGCGGTTCGTGGACTATTGGGCGATGACCCATGATCCCGATTTCGGCCAATATCGCCTGACGGGAGCGTGAAAGCCGGCGGAGCTGAAATCTTTCTTGCACCCTGGCTGGAACGTGGGAACCGCTGATGGAGAGGCAGTTTCTTCCTCGTTTCGGTCGAAAGCCTTTAGCTTTCTCAACTGCCGCTTGAGGCGACGCGCCCCCGACAGCCCCACATCTTGGGATTGCATGAGCGTTGGCTGCACGCTGACTTTGCCGGAAAATGAACACACAATGGCCTCCCCTGCTTAACCTTCCTGCCAAAAGACTTCGATAAGCCACCTAGAAGCTAAAGAATAAAGGCAGTTCCGCCATCCACAAGTTGGAGTGGCAGAGTAGCGCGAGAGCGAGGCGTCGCGCATGTCGGAAGGAAGCGACTATCGCTTGAGCTTGGCGGACGGACCCGTTCCGGCCGCTCGGAGGGGCAGCTTGGTCATCTACCGCGCGTTTGCGCGTAGACCGAGCGAATTGATTCATCTTGATGGCGCCGATTGCGCTTTCGCAGCTTCCCGACCGAATAGTTCCAGTCCCGCGATCAAGGATCGAGAACGACCGTCGGGCGTGTCGGTTCATCGGGACCGCCATGCGCGGCGTTTCCAATGATGGATCGAGACCCCGTCGCAAAGGATGCGAAAGCCCGCCGTCCTTGCGCCATCCATCGGTCGACAGGAGGTTAGTGATGAGTTCCCCCGCCAAGGACGATGCCGACAAGCAGCTCATTCGTGCCCTGCCCTGGGTGAGCGACCCACAGCGCCAGGACGAAGCGCGCCGTCTTGAAGAGGACGTTCTCGCGGCAGCCCAGCGCCTCAAGCGCGGCTCCGGCGGGCTATCGTCGCAAGCGGGTGCGCAGCTTTCTCAACAGCGAACTGGCCTGGGGTTACGACTTTCAGAGGCTGGCTCGAGCGAGGAAAAGCGCAAGCTGGATGAGGTGGCGGCAAGGGTTTTGGCGGCGCTCAAACCCGAACTCATGCCGCCTTCACTGCGAGCCGAAATGCGCCGGCCTGGCCTCGGGTTGGTTGCCGGTCTCGTTGGCGCGGTCGGTGTGGCTGCCGCGGTCGCCCTGGTTGTGGCAAACGTAGTGCGGATCCCGATCAACGCTGCGGTTTCCAGCGAAGAAGAAACTGGAAGGAGCGGGTCTGTTTCCACTGCCGTGCTCGGGAAATTGCCTCAGTTCGAGGCGGCTCAAGCCAGCGTGCAACCGGCCGAGGCGCCGTCGGCACCAACCGGGCCGATGCTTGCAGCCACTCAGACGAACGCTGCCGAACCAGCCAAGCCTGCGGCTGCGGCGCCGGTGATAACTCTCTCGGTTGCGCCCGTTCTGCCTGAGGCGAAGCCGCTGGCGCCGGCCGCAGCCCCCGAACCCCGCCCTGCGATTTCGCTTTCACGCGATGAAATCGCATCCTTGCTGAAACGCGGTCAGGATCTGATCGCAGCGGGCGATATCGCGAGCGCGCGCCTGGTGCTCACGCATGTCGCGGACGCCGGTGACGCAGAGGCCTCCTTCATCCTGGCGGGTACGTTCGACGCCGCCGTGCTTGCGAACTTGCGGGTTGTCGGCGTGCAGCCGGATCCCGCAAAGGCCCACGCCTGGTACGCGAGGGCGGCCGAGCAGGGATCCTTGGAAGCCAAGCAGCGTCTACAGCAATCGGCCCTCCGCTAGGATCCGGTCCGATGCTGCGACAACAACAAGTGACAGGGGGACATGATGCGAACCGACGTCAAGACGCGTTGGCACAATTTGGATAACGCGGCGTCCGCGGGCAGTGAGAGCCGGCGGCCGCGCCATGTTGCGACCGGGGTTCTCAAGCTTGCCCTTGTGACAATCGGCCTTGTGCTGGGCGCGGCCACGAACTCACGGGCCGCCGACGATGAAATCCGGATCGGCAACACCATGCCCTATAGCGGCCCTGCCTCCGCTTACGGCGTGATCGGCAAGACCATTACGGCCTACTTCAACAAGGTCAATGCCGAGGGTGGCATCAATGGCCACAGGATCAATTTCATCTCCTATGACGACGCCTACAACCCGCAGAAGACGGTCGAGCTGACACGGAAGCTCGTGGAAGAAGACAAGGTGCTGCTGATTTTCGCCAGCCTCGGCACGGCGCCAAGCGCCGCGGTGCGGCCCTACCTGAACGCCAACAAGATTCCGCAGCTATTTGTGGCGTCGGGCGCGTCGATGTGGGACCAGCCGCGCGACTTCCCATGGACGATGGGATTCCAGCCGAGCTATCAGACCGAGGCGCATATCTACGCGCAGTATCTTCTGGAGAAGCATCCCACTGGCGGCAGAATCGGAATCCTTTACCAAGACGATGAATTCGGCAAGGATTACGTCAAGGGCCTCAAGGACGGGCTGGGAGGCAAGATCGCGATCGTTGCCGAGGCGGCGTACAAGGTCACCGACGCCAATGTCAATCAACAGATCGCC
>Ga0070717_10002378_pt1 | contig 13266 bp, 8 predicted proteins | sample LARL113metaG_FD_71366 | JGI IMG/M metagenome (GOLD analysis project Ga0070717, IMG submission 71366) | Corn, switchgrass and miscanthus rhizosphere microbial communities from Kellogg Biological Station, Michigan, USA - LAR L11-3 metaG | ecosystem: Host-associated > Plants > Roots > Rhizosphere ... | reverse complement strand
GACCGATCCTGCGAAGTATGCCACCTCGTACGACGCGCTCGCCGATCGGCACCTGGTGGCGCTCGAGGACAAGGCGCTCAACCACAGCCCCGGGGTGGCGCAGTACGCGATCGTGACCGACGAAAATGGCTACGTTCCCGCACACAACACGCGGTTCGCCCAGCCGCTCACCGGCCAGGCGGACAAGGACTACACCCACAACCGCACGAAGCGGCTGCTCGGTGACCCGGCGAGCTTGCGCGCGGCGCGGAGCGAGGCACGATATCTGCTTCAACGTACCGAGCAGGAGACCGGCGAGGTGATCTACGATCTATCGGTCCCCCTCACGGTACGAGGAAAGCACTGGGGCTGCGCACGCATCGGTTACCGCCGCGCCGAGTAGCGAGGCATGGATGTTGGACCTGACGATGGAATCGAGCACGCTCGACAACTTACTCGTGGACACCACCGGCGTCGTCGGCGTGGTGGTCGGCACCGCGGATGGCGAGGTCACGCAGATCGACGGCGTGGTCGCGGATGCCGACGCGGTGGCGGCGGTCGCCGCGTCGCTGACCGGCGAGCTCGGCAAGATCGGGGCGCTGCTGAACCTGGGCGAGCTGCGCGTGGCGTCGCTGCGCTCGGCGACCGCGGGCCGGGTGTTCACCCGCCAGAACGGCGCCGTGATCGCGATCGAGCTCGACGCCAAGCGTCCGCTCGGTGATCTCGAGACCAAGCTGCGCTCGATGGTGTGGGCGGCCGAGGACGAGTTCGATGCGCCGGCGGGCCGCGGGCCGATCGGCCGGACCGAGCCGCCGGTGAGTCGCCTCCCGCTGCCCCTGCCGCCGCCCCCGGGCCGCGACAACTTCGATGCGGTGGATCCGTTCGAGCACTCGGGCGAGCGCACCAACCCGCGGGTCCAGCGGCCAACGCCGGCGCCGCCGATCTCCGCCGATCGCGTCCACCGGCCGTCGCCGACCCCGCCGCCACGCGCGTCGTCGGCGCGCATCCCGGTGCTCCGGCTGCCCACGCCCGCGCCCGTCGCGCCGTCGCGGCCGACGCCACCGCCGGCTGCGATGGTCCGCCCCAGCCAGCAGGTGCCGGTGCCGCCCAGCCGCCCGACCCCGCCGCCGGCCCCCGCCGCCGCGCCGACCGCAGGCAGCGGCCCGGTGTTCACCGGCGACCTCGAGGAGTTCTGCCTGCCGGACCTCCTCGAGTTCCTGCGCAACAGCCACCGCACCGGCATCCTGAGCTGCACCACCGAGACCGGCAGCGGCACCGTCCAGCTGTCGCGCGGGATGATCACCGGCGCCGATTCGCCCAACGCGCTCGATCTGCGCGAGCACTTCCTGACCAACCCCGAGCTCGGGCTCGATCGCCGCCGCGCGCTCGCCGCGCTGCCGCCGGAGTGCTTCGGCGAGCACGCGATCGACGACGAGCTCGGCGCGCGCGCGCTGGTCTCGCGCGAGGAGATCGAGACCGCGCGCACCGCGCGGATCTACAGCGCGTTCCGCGAGATGATCGCGTGGACCCGCGGCCGGTTCTCGTTCGACCCGGCCGCGCCGATCACGCACCCTGCGCTCGCGCTCAGCGCGCAGAGCATCCTGATGCAGATCTATCAGGAGCAGGACGAGCAGGACAGATGAGCCCACCGAGCGCCAGCGAGGTGGCGAACCCCTCGCTCGACGCCCCGAGCCGCTAGAGCGAGTTCAAGAAGTTGATCACGTCGTTCTGCGAGTTCGCCGACAGGCTGTTGAAGTTCGCGCGCGCCGTGCTGCCCTCGTTGCCGTGACGGTTGATCGCATCCGTACGCGACACCGTCGCGCCGTCGTGCATCAGGCGATCACGCGCCCGCATGCCCCACAGCGGCGCCGTGCGCACCTTGTTCCGCGTCGACTGGCCACCGTTCTGCACGATGCCGTCGCCGGTCCCCACGTCGTGCAGCAGGAAGTCGCCAAACGGGTGGATCGTCTTGTCACCGATCGCCGCGGGCACCGTGAGCTGGCCGTTGTTGATCACGGTGCCGGCGGGCACGGTGTTGATGCTGGCGGTGTGGCACGTCGCGCAGCCGATCTGGGTGAACAGCGTCGCGCCGCGCTGGGCCGACGCGGTGGCGGCCACGGCGGCGTCGCGCGGCGGCGCCTTGAGCGAGCGCATGAAGTTGGCGAACAGCGTGATGTCCTCGCCGTCGTCCTCGGGGTCGGCCACGGTGTCGAACGCGGCGACCGAGTTGCCGTTGCTGGTGTTCTCGGTCGGCTGCAGCGGGCTGGTGATGCCCATCTCGTTGACGTACGCGTCGGCCGCGAACGACAGCAAGCTGGCCTGCTGGTTCTTCCAGCCAAACCGGCCGGTGCGCACGGCGTTGTTGGCCTCGAACACCGGCACCGTGATCAGCTGGCCGCGCTGGCCGGCGGGCTGCGCGTTGGCGATCGCCTGCAGCGTGTTGCTGTCGATCGCCTCGACGAAGCCGTCGCCCATCAGGCTGAGGCTCAGGCGGAACGTGCGGACTTCCTGGCCGGCGGCGATGCGCTCCTGGATCGACGGGTCGATCGCGCGGTCGTTCATCAGCGAGCCGCCCGGGTGATCGACGAAGCTGATGCCGTTGAAGTGGCCGGCGCGGAACTCGCTGATCTGGCTGCCGGCGCCGGTCACCGGGCTCTGGTGGCACTCGCGGCACGACTGCGCGTTGTAGACCGGGCCAAGCCCGTCGGCGATCGCCTCGACCTCCTCGAACACCGCCTTGGCGGCGTCGAAGTCGACCTGCGACAGGAAGCCGTTGGTCAGGTTGTCGAACCCGGCCGGGGCCTCGGTGATCGCGGCGATCGACGGCCCGAGGGCCTCGGGCGCGATGGTGACGGAGTCAGAGAACATCGCGGTGGCGGGCTCGCCGGCCGAGGAGTCGGACGACAGCGCCTCGGGCGAGCACGCCGTGAAGAGCAGGGACGCGGGCAATAACAACGACGCTGTGACGAGGCGATTCGCTTTCATACGCTGTCTCCTGGGTTCTGAGGAAGTTCGACGAGCGATCGCAGACGGGTGCCCCCACCCGACCTGGCCGACGACGCCGCTGGCGGACCTGCGAGTCCCCGGCGGCGTGACGGCGCGTGCGATCGCAGGCGACCTTACGGAGTCGCGTGCCTGATTGTCAATCACAAGATGATCAACAATTCTTAGTCTGCATTCGTCGATTATCAGATCTCGGGATTCGAAAATATCACTCCCGATCCTGTGATCAGCGGTTGTACAGGTACCCGCGCGGCCTACTGGTCTCACCTGCCGACGACGTAACGTGGCGTCGGCGGGTCGTGCGGCGCGCGGATCGGGCGCGTCGAGCGTGTCGCGCACTCAGTTTTTCGCGGCGCCGATCGCGCGGCGCGGGGGGCACACTCAGTTTTTTGCGCCGACCTGTGCGGAACATCCCAGCGACAAGTCAAGACTGCGAGCTTCGCGAGATTCAGTGTTGCAAAACTAGCCTGGCTGAACCATGCGCTATCACTGTAATTCGCGCGCCGCAGACGGAAATCGCTGCGCTGCGCTACGCGTCGACCACGACGTCGCCGACCGGCCGGGCCTGACACGCGAGGATCAAGCGCTTCGAACGATCGGCCGGGGTCAGCGCGTCCTGGACGTCCATCGTGACGTTGCCGGAGAGCAACCGCGTCTTGCACTGCCCGCAGATCCCCGAGCGGCACTCGAACGGGATCTCGACGCCGGCTTCTTCCGCGGCCTCGAGCACCGTGAGCTCCACGAGCTCGGCGGTCTTGCCCGCGCGCGCGAAGCGCACGCTGCCAGGCTCGCCCGGCGCGTGATCGGCGGCGGCCGGCGCATCGACCGCGTCGCTGGTGGCCGTGGCGTCGGACGGCGCTGGCGGCGAGATGAACGCTTCCTCGAGCACCTCGGCGTCGGGCACGTGCAGCTGGTCGACCAGCAGCCGGCGCATCGCCGCCATCATTGGATCGGGGCCACACACCAGGATCGGGCCGTGCGGGTCCGATCCCAGGTCCGGAATGAACCCCTGCAGCAGCTCCTTGGAGATCTGGCCCCGCGCGCCGTCCCACGCCGGATCCGGATCGTTGGTCAGCGTGACCCGCACGTGCAAGTTCGGAAACCGCGCCTGGAGATACGCCAGCTCGTCGCGGAACGCGAAGTCGCGCCGGGTCCGCACCGAGAACACCAGGTAGATCTCGCCCGGCCAGCACCGGTCGGTCAGGCTGCGCACGGTCGACATCATCGGCGTGATGCCAACGCCGCCGGCGATCAGCACGCAGCGCTTGGCCTGATCGTGCGCGAACACGAAGCGACCGGCCGGCGCGCCGACCTTGACCAGGCTGCCCTCGCGCCAGGTCTCGTGCAGGTGGCGCGAGCCGTGGCCGGTCGCGGCCTTCTTCACCGAGATCTCGCAGTAGTCGCGGCGGGTCGGCGACGACGCGATGGTGTACGAGCGATTGACCCGCTTGCCGTCGATCGTGAGCGCGAGGTTCAGGTACTGGCCCGCGGTGTACTCGAACGGCAGCGGCCCGCCGTCCTTGGCGACCAGGCGGAACGTCTTGATGTCGGGCGTCTCGTCGAAGATCCGCGCGACCTTGAGCTCGCCGGACCAGAACGCGCGCTTGCGCGGCGTCGCCTGGCGGGCGGCGGCGAGCTTGTCGTGCGCGGTGCGGACCTCGGTCCGCAGATCGAGGTAGTGCTGGCCGGCGCGATAGACCAGCAGCAGACCGACGACGATCGCGAACGCCAGCGGCTGGCGGATGTCGGACTTGACCAGCAGGTAGTAGTGCACCACGCCGAACGGGACGATCCAGTAGGTCAGCCGGTGCAGCAGCTTCCAGCGCTTGGCGCCGAGCCGGCTGACCATGCCGTCGGTCGAGGTCACGGCGAGCGGGATCATCAACACCAGCGCCGCGGTGCCGAACCACAGGTAGACGCGCGAGACGATCTCCTCGAGCGTGCTGCCGATGCTGCCCTCGCGATCGAGCAGGAAGAAGATCGCGAAGTGGGTGAGCAGATAGCTGAACGCGAGCACGCCGAGGTTGCGGCGCACGGCGATCAACAGGGTCCAGCCGGTCAGCCGGCGCAGCGGCGTGACGATCAGCGACAGCACGAGGAACACCAGGCCGATCAAGCCGGTGGTCCGGATCGCGAAGTTGACCTCGTTGACGCCGAGCTGGTGGCGATAGGCGTCCCACGCGAGCAGCGCCGCCGGCACCAGGCCATTGAGGATCACCAGGCGCTTGGCGAACGGCCCGGTGAGCAGCGGCGGCTCGACGCGCGCGGCTGGCAGGGACTGCGCAACGCTAGAACTGGACATCGAGATCCATCCCCGCGTACAGGCTCGCGACCTGGTCGGCGTAGCCGTTGAACATCAAGGTCGGGCGCCGGCTGGTCTCGCCGATGCGCTGCTCGGTCGCCTGGCTCCACCGCGGGTGATCGTGCTTGGGATTGACGTTCCCGTAGAACCCGTACTCGGTCGGCGCGTAGAGGTTCCAGGTGCTCGGCGGCTCCTTGTCGGTCAGCGTGATCTTGACGATCGACTTGATGTTCTTGAAGCCGTACTTCCACGGCGTGACCAGGCGGATCGGCGCGCCGTCCTGCGGCGGCAGCTCCTGGCCGTACAGCCCGGTCGCGAGCAGCGCCAGCGGGTTCATCGCCTCGTCGATCCGCAGGCCCTCGACGTACGGCCACACCAGCACATCGGTCTTCTGGTTGGGCATCCGCGCGGGATCGTGCAGGGTCTGGAACGCGACGTACTTGGCGCTCGCCATCGGCTCGACCCGCGCGAGCAGCTTGGCCAGCGGCAGCCCGGCCCACGGGATGACCATCGACCACGCCTCGACGCAGCGCATGCGGTAGATCCGCTCCTCGGGCGCGGCGATCGCGCGCAGGTCGTCGAGCCCGAACACCTTCGGCTTGTGGACCAGGCCCTCGACCGAGAGCTGCCAGCCGCGGGTATCGAACGCGGCGGCGGCCTTGGCGACGCCGTCCTTGTCGGTGCTGAACTCGTAGAAGTTGTTGTAGTTCGTGATCGACGCGCGCGACGTCATCGGCTCGTCGGCCACGAAGCCGTCGTGCTGGCCGGGCTTGGCGGCGACGAGGTTCGCGAGCGCGGGGCGGTCGCCGTCGAGGGTCTCGACGCCGTTGAGCTTGCGGTACAGCCACGCCGTGGCCGCCGCGCTGGCCGCCAGCACGCCGCCGCGCATCACCGTGCGGCGGTTGAGGTACAGCGCGCGCGGCGTGATCTCGCGCTCGAGGTGCTTGTCGTCCATCTTGTCTCTCCCCTGCGGGCCTACGCCGCAGCTGGCCGGCAGTTACGGCGCCAGCGTCAGTGTCGCACGGTCCCGAGCGCCACGGCCTGGGCCAGCGCGGCGCGCTGCACGGCGTTGAGGCCGATCCGCGGCCGGACCGCGCGCATCTTGGCCTCGACGTCGTCGAGCGTGGCGTCGCCGCGCCGGACCAGCAGGGCGGCCGCCACCGTGGCCGACCGGCCGTGGCCGAACGCGCAGTGGATGAACGCGGCGCCCGGGGCGGCGAGCATGGTGTCGACCGCGGCGGCGATCTGCGCCGGCGTCGGCGCGGTGGCGTCGAGCGCCGGGATCGAGAGGTACGCGCAGCCGGTCGCGACCCCGGGCGCCTCGGGCAGATCCGCGCACAGATCGACGACGATCGCGATGCCCGCGGGGAGCTCGTAGGCGCGCGGGCGGCGGCCGACCCAGACGCCGGGGGCGACCAGGTTGGCGACCGGCTCGTCGGTCAGCGAGCGCGCCAGCTCGTGCATCAGGCGCATGTAGCCGAACAGCGGCGCCCACAGCAGCCACGCCCACCACGCGATCGTGCCGTCGGCGCGCTTGCCGAGCGCGCCCGGCGCGCCGGCGAGGTAGACGCCCGCCACGGCGAGCAGCACCGCGGCGGGCCACAGCAGGAGCCAGACGCGGGTCCAGATCGCGAGGGCGACGAACAGCGCCGCGATCAACGGAAGCACACGGCTCGCCACGCCGCACGCTAGCCGAGGCCGCCCGGCGCGACAACGCCGGCGCGGCGGTTACCAGCGGCCGGTGAGCGCGAGTCCGGCGAGCTGCGGCGCGGCGATCGGCGTCAACGCGGTGGTCTGCGCGTGGCCCTCGCCGCGGCCGCGCACGTAGAGATAGACCGCGACGCCCGCGCAGCCGATCGCCGCGACGCCCAGCGCCTCGGCGACGTAGCGCCGCGTGTTGGCCGTATTCTCGAGCGAGTCGCGCTTCGCCTGGTCGTCGGTGATCTTCTTGGCGTCGTCGTACTTGCTGCTGCCGGACAGCTCGAAGGCGACCGCGCCGCCGCCGAGCACCAGCGCGCCGGCGCCGAGCACGATCGGCGCGATGTTCGCGTGGCTGGATTCCTGCGCGGCGACCGCGGGCGGCGCGGCGTGCTCGACCGGGCGCGGCGCCTCGGCCGGCGGCGGGACGCGCGAGACCACCGGCGCGGCGACCAGCGCCGGGATCTCGACGGTCTGGTTGTCGCCCTCGACCTTGATCGTCTTGCTCAGCGTGACCGGCGTGTAGCCCGGCGCGCGCGCGGTGATGGCGTAGGTGCCGCCGTCGATCGGCAGCGCGTGGTTCCAGCCCGCCGGATCGACGACGTCCGTGCCGCGCAGGATCTCGAGCCCGGTGACCTGGCGGTCCGCCGCGACGGTGATCGTCAGCTTGGACAGCCGCGGCGCGAGCTTCTGCACGTGGTTGCTCGCGACCCGCGCGAGCTTGTCGTTGTTCGTTGTGCGTGCGAGCCGGTTGGCGTCGCCGAACACGCCCCACGCGGTCGCCAGCTGCTGGTTGGCCTCGCGACAGTCCGCGAGGTTGAGCAGCGTGGTGACGGCCGGATCGAGCTTCTGGCTGCTCTCGAACGCGGCGCACGCCTCGACGGTCTTGCCCGCCTTCATCAGCTTGCGGCCCTCGTCGAACAGGCTCTGCGCCTGCGCGCTCGCCGACTGCGCGTACGCGCGCGGCGCACCGGCCGCGAGCGCGAGGACCACCACGAACCACCAGCGAGCTCGCATCGACAGGCTCCTATCGCTCTCCGGGAATGTCATCGTCGTCGGTCTTGGGGGGCTTCGGCGGCCTCGGCGGCCGCACCGGCGGCGGCCGCACCGGCGGCGGCCGGGTCGTGGTCGTGCGCGCGGCGACCCAGCGCGCGCCGTGCACGACGTCCGTGACCTCGCGGCCGAGCTGCCACGAGCCGACGTCGTCGGGGGTGCCGGGCGTGCCGTCGGGGCCGGCGGACACCGCGCCGATGATCTGGTTCGCCGGCTGATCGCTGCACGTGATCTCGATCGGGTGGGCCCACGGATCGAGCACGGAGGGTCCGAGCGCCGACGCCGCCGGGCACGGCGCACCCGCGTGGGTCTTCGACCACGCGAGGAAGCTGGTCAGCACCGTGGTCATCTCGCGCGCGAGCGCGATGCCGGGATCCGGCGGCGCCTCGACCTTGGCCGGCGCGGGCTCGACCTTGGCCGGCGCGGGCTCGACCTTGGCCGGCGCGGGCTCGACCTTGGCCGGCGCGGGCTCGACCTTGGCCGGCCCCGGCAGCGGTGCGACCGCCGCCGAGCCGCGACTCGCGACCGCCGGCTTGTCGCCACCGCCCGCGACCGCCACGGCGGCGATGCCACCGCCGACGACGAGCACCGCGACCACGCCGATCACCAGGCCGCGCGAGCGCGCCGGCGCCATGGTCGGCGCGCCGGTCGCCTGGGTCACGCCGCTCGCCGACGACAGCGTGGTCGCCGACATCGCGTGCACGCGCGGCAGCTGCGAGCCGCTGGTCGCCGTGGCGCCGAGGCCGACGTTCGAGCTCGATCCGAGCAGCGCGCCGATCGCCGCCGCCAGCTCGGTGCCCGATGCGAAGCGCTGCGCCGGCTCCTTGGACAGGCAGCGCATCACCAGCGCGTCGAGCTCCGGCGGGATGCCCGGCGCGCGGCTCGACAAGAGCGGCGCCGGCTCGCGCAGGTGCATCGCGATGATCTCGCCGCCGCCCTCGGCGTCGAACGGCGGCCCGCCCGAGCACAGCGCGAAGATCATGCAGCCGAGCGCATAGACGTCCGAGCGCTGGTCGACGTGGCCGGCGCCGCGGCACTGCTCGGGCGACATGTACGCCGGCGTGCCCATCACCGCCGAGGTCTGGGTCTTGATCGACGGATCGCCGGTCAGCTTCGCGATCCCGAAATCGAGGACCTTGGCGCGCTCGCCGCCGTACACCTCGGGATCGCGGACCAGGAAGATGTTCTCCGGCTTGAGATCGCGGTGCACGATGCCGCGGGTGTGCGCCACGCCCAGCGTGCTGGCGACCTGGCGCATCACGCGCAGCGCGTCGCTCGGCGCCAGCCGGCCGAGGCGGCGCAGCCGCTTGTCGAGCGGCTCACCGTCGAGCATCTCCATCGCGATGTACGCCGAGCCGTCGACGTGGTGGCCGAAATCGAAGATCTGGACGATGCCCGGATCGGTGATCGCGGTGGCCGCGCGCGCCTCGTTGAAGAACCGCGCGACGATGTCGGGGCGGGTCGAGAACATCGGATGCAGCAGCTTGATCGCCGCGCGCCGGCCCAGCATCGTGTGCTCGGCCAGCCACACGGTGCCCATCCCGCCCTCGCCGATCTGCTGGAGCACGCGATACGCCCCGATCTGGGTCCCCTCGACCATTCGAGCTACTCTAGGTGGCCGCGACGGATCGCGTCAAGCACGGTTCGCGTGGCAGGACCTGGCACCAGCGTCGGAGGCGGGGCTACTCGGCGGGCTCGAGCGCGAGCGCCTGGAGATGGAACAGATCGACGATGAGGTCGTGCTTGAGCGCGAAGTCGTCGCCGAGGAAATAGCGGCTGGGCTCGACGGGATAGCGCGGCACGGTGACCTTGCTCCCGGGCGCGGCCTCGCGGATGCGCGCGAGCCGGAGCGCGCCGGGCGGTCCGGCGGCGGCGTACGCGGCGAGCAGGCGGACCTCGACGTAGAGCAGCGCGCACGCCGCGACGATCGCGCATGCGAGGCGGAGCCGCTGCAGCTGGACGACGAGCCAGCCGACCGTGCCCGCGATCACGAGCGCGACCGACGCCACGAACAGCCGCGGCCCGAGCTTGGGCGACGCGAGGAGGGTCAGCGTGCACACCAGGCCCGCGATCGCGAGCGCGCGCAGCACCCAGCGCTCGGTGATCGGCAGCGCGGCGCCGCGCCGGCGCTCGACGACGCCGGCGATCACCAGCGGCAGCATCGGCGCCAGCGCCAGCGCCAGCCGGCCGAGCACGCCGAGGTTGCCGAGCACGCCGCGCTCGACGATACGGCCGACGATGCCGGCCTGATCGGCGAGCCCGCCGTAGCGCACGTGCTGGCCGGGCGCGGTGAGTAACGCGACGTAGCCGGCGGCCAGCGCGACCAGCCCGACGATCATCCAGCCGCGCAGCTGGCCGCGGCGGTGCGCGACGATCGTCGCGGCGAGCCCGAGCCCCAGGAACGCCAGCCCGGTGTGCTCGTTGCACAGGCCGGCCGCCACGCCGGCGACGAGCATCGCGGGCAGCTGCCACCACCGCGCCGGCGCCGCGCGCGCGAGCCGATACGGCACCAGCCACACGAGATCGAGCGCGAGACCGACGACGTAATTGCCGGTGTACGGTCGATAGCACCACATCGCGCCGATCTGCGGCACGCAGGTGACGAACAGCGCGCTGACCAGCAGCGCGGCGAACGCATCGTCCGGCCGCCGGACACTCGGCCAGCGGCCGAGCGCGAGCGTGGTGAGCAGCGCGAGCACGCCGAGCTCGAGCACCGGCGTGACGATCGCGTGGTAGGGCCCCGGCGCGTAGAGCAGCAAGGTCGCGAGCTGGCCGAGCCGCGGGTTCTCGAACTGATAGATCTCCTTGGCGTTCTCGTAGATCGTGCGCAGCGTGATCGCGTGATCGCGGTGCCACGCGACGTGGCCCCAGCCGTCGACCAGGACCGGCTCCCAGTGCGCGCACAGCACGAGCACGAGCCACAGCGGCACGACCAGCAGCGCCCAGGCGAGGTAGCCGCGGCCGGGGTTCACCGCGCCGTCTGTAGCACGAGCCGCGGCGCTCAGGTTCCGCGCGCCGACCGGTTCCCCGAGGTCGGCCGATCGAGATCGATCCGCGCGGTGGTCGCGGTCTCGAGCTCGTGGGAGATGTCCTCGCCCGACGGCAGCTCGAGGCCCGGCACGTTCCAGATCCGGATCGTGCCGTCGGGCGAGCCGGTCGCCAGGTGACCCTGGCCGCGCCAGCGCACCCAGTTGACCGGCGCGGTGTGGCCGCGCAGCACGCGGTGGCGCTTGCTCGCGAGGTCCCAGATCCGGATCGTCTTGTCGTAGCTCGCCGACGCCAGCTCGCTGCCGTCGGGCGAGAACGCCACATCCATCACGAGATCGCTGTGGCCGCGCAGGACGTCGATGACCTGGCCGGTCGCGGCGTCCCACAGCCGCACCGTGCGATCGGAGAGCCCACCGGCGATCCGGCGGCCGTCGGGCGACACCGCGACGTGGCCGACCATGTAGTCGCCGGTCGGCAGCTCGATGATGCGCGGCAGCTCGTGGCCGGGCTCGCGGCCATCGTCGATGAGCGCCAGGCTCTTGTCGCAGCGATGCAGCACCAGGCGATCGCGGACCGGCTCGAACTCGGCGAAGTCGACGCACCACTTCGGGCCTTCGCCCAGCCGGTGGACCTTGCCCGTCGGATCAATGAGGAAGGCGGTGTTGGCGGCCTGCGCGGCGATCCGGCCGTCGCGCGCGACCGCGAAGCCGCGCACCGGGACGTCGCCCTCGAGCTCGATCGTGCCAGCGCCGGTCGCCACGTCCCAGCGCCGGAGCGTCCCGTCCGACGACGACGAGAACACGGTGCGACCGTCGCGGCTGAACTCGACGTGGTTGATCATCCCGCGGTGGCCGCGCAGCGCGATCGACGTGCCGTCGCGGCCGCGCAGCTCCATCGAGCCATCGGCGTTGGGGATCGCGATGTGCGCGCCGTCGGCCGAGGCCACGCCGTTGCCCAGGTTGTGCGGCTCGTTGGCCCACGAGAACAGCACCTCGCGCGCCGACGACGTCAGGTCCCAGCGCGCGATCGCCTCGCTGGTCCGGATCGTCGCGTGGTCGCCGTCGAACCGCAGATCCTCGATCGGCTCGCCCTCGACGTGGACCTCGGCGCTGGCGTGCTCGAGCGACCACACCCGCGTGCTGCCATCGAGGCTCGAGGTGACGACGCTGCGCTCGTCGGGCGAGTACCGCGCGCAGTACACGTCGTCGTCGTGGCCGCGCAGGACGACCGCGGTGCGGCTCGCCAGGTTCCACACCCGCGCAGTCGAGTCGTCGCTCGCCGACAGCAGGTGGCTGCTGTCGCGGGTGAACGCGAGCGTGTACAGCGCATCGGTGTGGCCGCGCAGCTCGTTCACCGCGCCGGTCTCGGTGTCGACCAGCAGGATCTCGGGGTGGAGGCCGCCGATCGCGATGCGCCGGCGGTCCGGCGACCACGCGACCGTCTTGAGCCAGCCGCTGTAGCGCGCGATCTCGCGCAGCGGGCCGCCGGCGAACGGCACCGACCAGATCGTCGTGCCGTCGTGGATGATCACGGTCTCGCCGCGCGGCGAGATCGCGAGGAACGAGATCGCCTTGGTGGTGTGAGCGAGCGAGCGCACACCGCCGCGCGCGCCGTGCTCGGCGACCGCGACCTCGTTGGCCGCGGTGACCATCGCGACGCGCGACCAGTCGTCCTCGGCGACCGCGAAGCGCAGGCCCGAGGTCGGCGCGAGCAGCTCGCCCTTGCCGCCGCTGAGCGAGATGACCTGCGGCGCGCTGGCCTCGCGCTCGACCAGCAGCTGGCCATTGGACGCCAGGCGCAGCGCCGAGATCGTGCGACCGCCGGGGTTGATCAGCTTGCGCGGCACGCCGCCGTGCAGCGGCCACGCGATGACCTCGCCGGTCAGCCCGCCGCTGATCGCGAGCTCGCCATCGGCCGACAGCACCAGGGTCTCGAGCGCCGACGGCGCGGGGCCGAGCTCGAGCGTGCCGCCGGTGCGCAGATCGTAGGTCCGCAGGAAGCCGTCGCGCACCGCGGCGACCAGCGTGTTGCCGTCGGCGGTGAACCGCGCGTCATACACCCAGTCGCCGGGCCGGAACACGTGGTGCGCGACGCCGAGCGCGAGCGCCTCGTCGATGACATCCACGACCGCGCCGCGATCGTCGGGGCCGACGTCGTAGGTCTTGAGCCACGCCAGCGCGGCGGTCGGATCCTTGGGCAGCGCGGTCTCGGCCTGGAGCAGCACGAGCTCGCGCTTGCGCTTC
>Ga0070717_10002377_pt1 | contig 13267 bp, 10 predicted proteins | sample LARL113metaG_FD_71366 | JGI IMG/M metagenome (GOLD analysis project Ga0070717, IMG submission 71366) | Corn, switchgrass and miscanthus rhizosphere microbial communities from Kellogg Biological Station, Michigan, USA - LAR L11-3 metaG | ecosystem: Host-associated > Plants > Roots > Rhizosphere ... | reverse complement strand
GCCAGACCGTCGAATTTGTCGGGCACCTCTCGGCTAGAGCGAGGCCCGGGGACAGCCCGTAGGCCCCCGCCACCGCCGCGGCACCGCCCTTCAGAAAGTCGCGGCGGGTCCACCACGGGCGTGCGAAACGCGGCTCCCTCATGACGTCTCCCTCCCCTTGGGTCTTTTCAGGAATGAGCACGGCGTGCTCTGATGGCCGGTGGGTCGGCTTCTTGGACCCCAAGTAACACATCAAAATCTTGGGAGTCACTTGTTGAATCAAACACAATTGGTCGAGCGGGGTTTAGCGACGCCGGGTCCGCAGGCCGGTCGCCCTATTCTCGAAATAGAGAACCTGCAGACGCATTTCTTCACGGCCGACGGCGTAGTGAAGGCGGTCGACGGGGTGTCCTATTCCGTGTACAGCGGCGAGACATTGGGTGTCGTGGGAGAATCCGGCTGCGGAAAGAGTGTCACCGCGTTGTCGATTCTGCGCCTTGTCGCCGATCCGCCGGGGCGGACCGTCGGCGGCGCGGTCCGGTTTGAGGGAACCAATCTGCTGGACCTGACCGAGACCGAAATGGAGAGCATCCGAGGCAACGACATTTCGATGATTTTTCAGGAGCCAATGACGTCGCTCAATCCGCTGATGACCGTGGGCCGTCAGATCAGCGAGACAATCGCACTGCACCAGGGGCTGTCACGGCACGACGCGATGGACCGCGCGGTGGAAATGCTGCGCCGCGTCCACATTCCTGAGCCGGAGCGCCGCGCCCACGCCTACCCGCACCAACTCTCGGGCGGGATGCGCCAGCGTGTCATGATCGCCATGGCAGTCTCGTGCAATCCCAAACTGCTGATTGCCGATGAGCCGACGACCGCGCTCGACGTGACGATACAGGCGCAGATCCTCGACCTGATGCGCGAGCTGCAAGAGACGCTCGGCACGGCCATCATCCTGATCACTCACGACATGGGCGTCGTCGCGGAGAATGCCGACCGGGTGGTCGTGATGTATGCGGGGAGGAAGGTGGAGGAGGCGAGCGCTCAGGATCTGTTCGAGCGCCCGGGCCATCCCTATACCAAGGGCTTGCTCGGCTCCATACCCAATGTCGAAGTGGCTGCGCACATCAACACTCGCCGGGCGCGGTTGAACGAGATCAGGGGTATGGTTCCTTCGCTCGCCCGCTTGCCAAAAGGATGCACCTTTGCGCCGCGCTGTGGCCTCGCCAGCGATCAATGTCGCGAAGCCTATCCGCCACTGCGGCAACACCGGCCCGGCCACTGGGTCGCCTGCTGGCATGCCGAACAGCTGCTCGGGGGTGCGGCATGACCCCGCTCCTCGAGGTCAACAACCTCAAGAAACACTTCCCGATCCACAAGGGCGTTTTCTCGCGCGTCTCCGGTAACGTCTATGCGGTCGACGGCGTCTCCTTCCACATCGAACGCGGCGAAACCCTCGGGCTCGTCGGCGAGAGCGGCTGCGGCAAGTCGACGGTCGGCCGGACCTTGCTAAAGCTGCTCGAACCGACCGCGGGGACAATCAAGATCCGCGGCGAGGACATCACTGAACTCGACCGGGACCGGATGCTGCCCTACCGGCGCCAGATGCAGATGATCTACCAAGACCCCTACGCTTCGCTCAATCCGCGTATGACAGCCGGCGAGATCGTCGGCGAGCCGCTGGCCATCCATGGTGTGGCTGCCCCCAAGGAACGCCGCGAGCGCGTCGGCAGCTTGTTCGAGCGGGTGGGGCTGCGGCCCGAGCTGACGAAGGCATACCCGCACGAATTCTCCGGCGGACAGCGCCAGCGCATCGGAATTGCGCGCGCCCTCGCATTGAGCCCGGAACTGATCGTGGGCGACGAACCGGTGTCAGCCCTCGATGTGTCGATCCAGGCACAGATCATCAATCTTCTGATGGATCTGCAGGACGAGTACCAGCTGTCCTACCTGTTTGTTGCCCACGACCTGGCGGTCGTCGAGCACATCAGCGACCGCGTCGCGGTGATGTATCTCGGCCGTATCGTCGAGATGACCGACAAGACCACGCTGTTCGATACGCCGCTCCACCCCTATACCGAAGCGCTGCTCTCGGCCGTGCCGATCCCGAAGGCGAGCGCCCGGCGCCGCAACCGGGTGATCCTGACGGGTGATGTGCCGAGCCCGATCAACCCGCCGCCGGGCTGCCATTTCCATACCCGCTGCCCTTACGCGATGACACGTTGCCGGCACGAGCCTCCGGCTCTGCGCGAGGTCAATCCGGGCCATTGGGCCGCGTGCCACCTCCACGATGCTGGTGTCAGGTTCCCGCTGGCGAAGCCAGCAGAAGCGTAAAGAAGGCGCGGTCGGTTGTGCGATTGCCGGGCTCGAGCCAAGTCGAGTCCGCCTCATAAAAAGCCAATTTTTGCGTTAGGGTTGGGCTATCGGTTTGGTTGTATTTTACTTGATTTCGATAAGGTGGCGGAATGGGTTCTTCTTTCCTTCTGTTTTGGTACTTGGCTATCCTGAAAAGATATATTTCCCGGTTTGGCGAATTTTATTCCCGATTAGGCCGGCGCAAATTCCCGTTTAGCCCGCCTACGGGAATTTACCGGCAAGGCATTGATTTTACCTACCGTTTTCGGGAGCGAATGGCGTTTTCCTGGGCAAAATCGGCGAAATTCCCGTCTCGACGGGAAAAACCAGGAATTCTTTCCCGCCGGCCCGGCCCCCGCAACAACCCCGAGCTACTTTCGCGCGGGGGCTGGCGAGACTAGCGTTGCACTGTTACGGCGCCGCGCAGTCGCGGATCGAGAATGTCCCTGATGCCGTCGCCCAGCAGATTGAAGGCGAGCACCGTGATCGTGATGGCGAGGCCCGGGAACAGCACCAGCCACCAGGGTGGGACCAGACCCGCGTTCAGGGAATCGGCCAGCATGTTGCCCCAGGTCGGGGTCGGCGGTGGAATCCCGACGCCGAGAAAGCCGAGCGCCGCTTCGATGATAATCGCGACACCCAGATGGGTTGTGGCGAGGATCAGGTAGGGCGCCACGCATTGCGGCAGGATATGCCGCAGCATCATGCGCAGGTGGGAGGCGCCGAGACCGCGCGCGGCCTCGACAAAGGACATTTCCTTCAGCGACAACACCACTGCGCGGATCACCCGGCCGCCGAACGGAATTCGCGTGATGGCAATCGCCACAATGACGGTGCCAAAACCCGCGCCGAGCGCCATGGCGATTGCCATCGCCAGGATCAGATCCGGAAAAGATTGCAAAAACTCGATGATGCGCTGGCTGATGATGTCGAAGCGTCCGCCGAAATAGCCGCTGGCCAGCCCCCATAAGGCGCCAAGCGTGGTCCCGAACAGCACCGCGCCCATCGCGACGGTCAGGGAAGCGCGGCTGCCGTAGACGACCCGGCTCAAGACATCCCTGCCGATCTGGTCGGTGCCGAAATAGTGCCGTTCGTTTGGCGGTTTCGACATCGCGCGGAAGTCCGATTTCAACGGCTCGTAGGGCGCTATGACCGGCGCTGCGATCGCGATGACGATGATCGCCGCGGCGATGCATCCCCAAAACGCCGACATCGGCGACCGCCTGATGAATGTTCTCAGCGCGCCACCGACCCGGCGCAGCGGGGAGCTTCCGACCTCCGGCTGACCCTGCTCGAGCGGATAGGCCGTATCAGGCTCTGTCGTGGTCATCGGTAGCGGATCCTCGGATCCAGCCAGGCGATGGTAAGGTCCACCAGTATGTTCAGCAACACGAACACAACCGAGTACAGGAACACCAGGTTCTGCATGACGAACACGTCGCGTTCGCTGACCGCGGTAAACATCGCATAGCCGAGCCCAGGCGTGCCAAAGGCGCGTTCGACCGGTATCGAGCCGGCGAGGACAAACCCGAGCAGAATGCCCGACAAGGTGATGACGGGTAATAGCGCATTGGGCAACGCATGAAAAGTTATCACGGGGCGCCGGCTCAGCCCTTTGGCGCGGGCCGTGCGCACATAATCCTCCCGGATCACCTCCAAGAGGCTGGACCGGGCCATGCGGGCGATATAAGCCGCCTGCCCCAGCCCCAGGACAACCGCTGGTCCGATGACGACCTGCAGGTTGCCCCAAGGATCCGCCAGAAGCGATGGCCCCGTCAGCGGTGCCCGGTAGCCAAACATGAATAGCGCGGCCAGTACGATCAGCATTCCCAGCCAGAAGCCGGGAACCGCTAAAAACAGGATGCTGATAAATCTGGAGACGTTATCCCCAAGACTGTTGGGACGCAGCGCGCTGATTACGGCTACCGGGATCCCGACCAACCAGGACAGAATGACCGAGAGGATGGCGATTTCTGCCGTCAGCGGTCCGCGCCGCAGTATCATCTCACCAACGCTTTCCGCACGGAAAAACGACCGGCCGAAATTGCCGCGGGCGATGTCTCCAACCCAGGACAGATATTGGACGACGAGCGGATCACTGAGCCCGAGTTCCGCCATATAGCGAGCGCGCTCTGCTTCGCTCAGCTTGGTAAATCCTTCTGGGCCAAAAATGGCAACCAGCGGATCCCCGGGCAGAATTCGCAAAACCATAAAGACGATGATCGACACGCCGATCACTGTCAGCGCGCCGAACACCAACCGGCGGATGATGTAGCTGTACATGTTGAACAGAAGTCAGCTGGTTTGGCGGCGAGGCCCGCGCCTTCTTGGCACGCTTTCATGAAAGAGAGTGCGGCGAGAATGTTGGGGAAGTCAAGAAACATGGTTGGCCCTGTCGCGCGCGCCAGTAGGCTTACGCAAGCTGCCTCTCGGGAAGCAAGTTCTTCGCGCCCCCAGGCTTTCAGCTCCCTGCCGCGAGCCCAAACGGGCGGCCGGTTCCGATCGCCGATTGTATCTGTATAAACCCCTCACCCGCTTTTAGTGATCTTTCGATCTAGAGGCCTGCCCATCCGGCTAGGGGTGGGCTAATTTTCGTAGTGCATGAAAACCTTGCCAGATCGAGAAATTAGCTCGACAGACCTGTCAATCCCTTTCTCAACCGAGTGGACAGTTGTCAGGGTTAGCAACTTTTTTCTGTTTACTTCTCAACGGTTTCGTGCCCAATTGCGGGCGTCATTGAGGACGGTCGAAATTTCAATCAAACGTAGTGACGAATGATTGTTCGTCTTCTAAAGATTTGGTAGCTTCCGTACCGACAAGGCTATTGCGCGAATCAGCATGACTGAAAGCGTCGTATCCCAACCATTTTTGTGGGTTTCGAATCGCAGCCAGGAAACGAGACCTCAAGTGATCCTTTCGCAACAATCTCGAGCGGCTGACTGTTGAGGGGAGGCCCGAGTTTGATGAATTCGACACCACTCCTAAGCATCGGGTTATTTGTATACAATGGAGAGCGGTTCCTGGAGGAGACACTCGACTCGATCCTGAACCAAACGTTTACCGATTTCGAGCTGATTATTTCCGACAATGCCTCCACGGACCGCACCGGTGAGATCTCGCAAGCTTATGTCAAGCGTGACAACCGCATCCGCTATTACCGAGGCGAAAAGAACATGGGTGCTGGCTGGAACGTCCGCCGCGTCTACGAGCTTGCGACCGGCAAGTATTTCAAATGGGCCGCCGCCGATGACATCCTAGCACCGGAATTTCTGCAGCGCTGCGTCGAGGCCCTCGAGAGCGATCCTGACTGCGTGGTGGCGTACACGAGAACAAAAGAGGTCGATGAAAACGGTACCTTCATCAAAAACTATGTCGCGCCGATGAAGACCAAAAGCTATGTCACGCCGATAAGCACCGATTCGAACGATCCGGTCACGCGTTTTCGCGGGATGTTGTTGAACCTTCACATGTGCTATCAGATCTTTGGAGTGATGCGGATGTCGGCTCTGCGCCAAATTCCGCCGCAGGGGAGCTATGTCAATAGCGATGGAGTATTGCTGGCGCAAATGTCGTTACTGGGCCGGTTTTACGAAGTACCGGAGCATCTTTTCATCAGCAGGCGCCACAGCGAGCAATCTTCGAGAATTCTCCCGGTTCGCGTGAAGCAGCCACGGTTCCGTCTCACCCACCGGCACAGTACCCTTCCGTGCCCCGAGTGGTGGGATCCGACAAAAACGCGAACTATAACATTTCCAGAGTTCCGCCAATTGCGCGAGTTTTTTCTGTCTATTAATCGCGCGCCCCTTGGCGCTGGGCAAAAGTTTCGATCTTATCTACTGTTGTTCCCGTGGGTCAAAATACATTTCCAGCGTATGGTGAAGGACCTACTCATCGCCGCTGATCAAGTTCTCTACAACCTGCAAGTACCGAAAACAACATCAACCGATTTTACGCAAGAGGTCGGCCCGCGCGAAAGTAAGGTATCTTAGCACGTAAGCAAACGGTGCTACTTTATGATCAATCTCCGGTCTTCTTCCGTCATGTTGTCGTGTAGCGGAATACGATTATGCCGGTCATAGGCGCTTTGGGAGACGAGGATGTTTCTCAGAGAAACTGGTGCATTTAAACCTTTAGGTGTGCAGCTTCCGGGAAGCAAATAAGAGCCACATGATGTGCGTAGGCCAGAACCGGTCCCACTCGACGGACGGAGAGGTTGCTTGTGTCTCCGCGCGCCTTCTCTGGCTTTCCCCACAGTTAACTCACAGAGGCGCCGCTGATCTCCGGCTTGAAGACAGCCATTCCACCTGCCGGTACGCCGTCGTCATAGGCAACGACGATATCCTCGGGGATCGGGGCTAGGTCGTCGACCCGCAGGAAGTCGCGCAACGAAGTGCCGGTCGAGGCGCTATCCACGTTCGGTGCACCTCGTTTGGATGCCAGATCATCGACGTTGACGGTGCGAAAATCGATACTCCAGCGCACCACATTCGTGGTGTTCGGGACGGTCGAATGAAGCTGCGCTCCAGAAAAGACGATGACCCCGCCCGGTGGCACGACAAAGCGCACTTCTGGCTCGAGCTCCAGCGGCTCTTCCGCATGCGGCTGGACGCGTGTATCACGGCCGATATGCTGAGCTGCGTTCTTCCGGCTTTCGGCATTCCATCTGTAATAATTGAAATCGGATGATCCATTCTTGATGCCTTGCCCCCAATAACGCGGGTGGAAGGCCATTCCATTCTCCGAGACGAATTCGTAAATGGGGGCCCACCAATTGAATTGACACAGCGGTGCGGAATACCAGGTGTCGCGGTGGGGATGGTGGGCGTACGCAATCCCGGTGGTGAGATAATCGCTGGGGAAGGCACAGCGCAGACGCGGCACGTCCTGGTATGTCTTTGCAGGAGAGCAGCCAAACGCATTCAGCACGCGCTGTATGAGTTCCTTCGTACGGGGATGGTGGATATAACCCGGCTTTAGCCTCGTGAGGATTTCAACGCAGCGCTCGACCGCCAAGCTCTTATGGGCGTGCCGCGGATCAAGCGGCGCGAACGCCTCCTCGATCATCCCGCGAGTGTGCTCGACCAACGCGAGCATTTCCGGCGTTGGTGAGAGGATGATGATTCCTCCATCGTAGATCGTGTCGCGCCACGCGTCGTCAATCCGCTGTGGGTCGAAAAATACACCGGTCATGGAGCCTCTCTCGTCGATTCTAGTGTCCTGGCATCGTCACTCTGCAGATTCGAATTATAGCGCATCTTTCGCCCCGAATGTCGAAAAGACAAACGTCGCCGATGCGCCTCGACCTGCCTCCACCCGATATACCCTTCTCTACGGCGAACCCGAGGCTGGCGCTAGCCCAATGGACCGGAACAAGTCGATTTGGCCGGCTCCCACTTGCTCTGCCCGGCGATCTGATATGTGTTAAGGGCTTGCGGCCCTAGCCCGTTCTCGGGTCGGAAATATTGCGAATTGTGTGTTATCAATCGGTAAGTCGGGCGGCACGATACAGGGCTCGGGAACAGGGATGATGAAGCTGCCGCCACGCTCGCGATAAACCGCCTGCTGTCGTAACACCTCTCCCGCGAAATTCCAAACGAGCAGCAAGACATAGTCCGGCTGGTCCGCTACCAACTGATCCGGATGTCGAATGGGAATGTGCTGACCCGGCAAGTATTTACCTTGTTTGTACGGGTTGGCGTCGACTACGAATTCGAAGAACCCCTCGCCAAGACCGAGATAGTTGACCAATGTCGCGCCCTTTGCCGCTGCGCCGTAACAGGCGATCCGCTTCCCCTTGGCTCTTTCGGAGGCGAGCAGCTCGGCGAGCGAATCCCGAAGCGTTCTGACCCGGTCGGCGAAATCGTCATAGAACGACACCTTGTCGACGCCCAGCTGTGCCTCGTGAGCAAACAACGCATCAAGTTCGGTCGACCGCCCGGGCTTTCGACTGACCGTCAGCCGTAATGAGCCCCCGTGAATGGGAAGCCGCTGGACGTCATTCAAATGGAGACCGTGCCGCTTGAAGAGTGGAGTGAGCCCGTGCAGTGTGTGGTAGAAGAGATGTTCGTGGTAAATAGTATCGAATTCGCAATGCTCGATCATATCCGAGGCATAGGCGAATTCGAAGACCGCGCTGCCGGCTGGCTTCAGAAGGCGCGCAAACCCGGCGACAAAGTCATTAATGTCGTCGACATGAGCGACCACGTTATTCGCGATCGCGACATCTGCGAGCTTGCCCTCCTTCGCCAGTTGTTCGGCGCATCGCGACCCGAAGAAATCGTGGATCGTCGGTACGCCGATGGAGTTTGCCCGCACCACGGGCCCGTCGGCTGGGTCGATACCGAGGCAGCCAATCCCGCGCTCGACAAAGTTGCGCAACAGGTATCCGTCGTTACTGGCAACCTCTACCACGAAACTAAGCGGGCTCAGCTTGTATCTGGAAACCAGAGCTTCGACGTGTTCGGCCGAATGCTTCAATAGTGCCGGGGAGGAAGAGGAGAAATACGGATAGTCACGGCGATAAAGGATCTCCGCCGGCACTGTCTCGGTCACTTGCAGTAGCGCGCATGCCGGGCAAAATGCCACCGCTAACGGGAATTTCGCTTCCGGGCGGCGAAGCTCTTCTTTGCTGAGCAGTGCGTTCGCGATGGGTTGGGACCCGAGATCGAGGATAACACGCAGGCCGTCGCCACCACAGGATCGGCAATTTGCGATACCCATTTTAGACTCTCCAGGATAGCCGTCGATCAGCGCCGATGCCTCGTTCTCGTGTTGCTAAGCGACCAACAATTCGGAATCGAGACCAAGCGCCCGAAGGGCCGAACCGATTTCCTCACGGTAAATGGGATTCATCAAAACTACCACCTCCGGGCGCAGCTCTCGCACGGCACTCGGCGCGATAATTTCTTGACCAGAACCGGCGATAAAGTGACCCGCTTTTCGAGGATTAACATCGACGACATGGGAAATGACCGATCCGGCTGGATCGACGATATTTAGAAAGGTTACCGCTTTCGCCCCCGCGCCCCACGCGATGATGCGTCGCCCCTTGACCCGCTGTTCGTCCAGGTAATTCGACCAGTTTGCAGCGCGTGCCCTGAAAGAGGGCCCAATAGTCTCGCATAAGGCAGCTGTTGCCTCGCGCTCACCCCAGGTATTTTTTCTCGCGGGGACACCGTCTGATACGGCACAGGCCTCAATTGTAAGGAATTGACCCCCAAATCTCTCTTGAACGTCGCGCGCCTCGAAACCGCACTCCGCGAAGAGCGTAGCAAGGGATCTCTCGGTAAAATATGAACAATGCTGGTAAATAAATTCCCAGCATATTTTTTCTCGCAAAATAAAACCCCCGTTGGGAACTTCAAAGTAGACGGCCAGATCTCTACGATCGCCAACAGCTTCTCGCACTGTTGTGATAAGCTCGCGTGGCTTCGAAAAGTGCTCAAGTACATGGCGACAGATGATCAGATCCGCCGGCTCATCTGCGTATTTCGCCGTGTAGTAGTCGGTGACGAAGCGAACATTGGTGGGAATGTCATCGCCGGGCTCGGGCTTATAGCTCGGGCCGAAACTGACGCCGGCGTTGTTCCCACGATCGCATATGATGCGGAGAAAGTCGCCTCTTCCGCCTCCAATTTCGACAATACGTTTTTGACGCAAGCCATATGTCGCTATCAGCCGGTCGGATAGTTCTTCGGCGTATTGTCGAAATTTAGGAGAGAACATTTGAGAGTTTTCGTACTCTTCCTCATAGTGAGCGAGCTCTGCGAGTTCATTATCGTAAGTGCGGTTGAAAACGTGACTACAATTGACACAGTAGCTCAAAACGAGCGGAGCTTTAATAGCTGAATGCGCGCCCGCTCGGGAAGGCCAGATCCGACATGTATCAACAGGAACGGGCGGTAGCTCTACTATCGGGACGATCTTTGGCGAAGCGCAGACAGGACATGGTGAAGCTAATGTCAGCATAAGAAATCATCCCCGTACCAGCGGATACGATCATTCCTGAGTCGCGAGGCATCAGGGACCTAAAATTTTCGGGGGCGAGACACCCGATTAGGAGCCTTTTTCTTATAACAGCTCCGTCTCAAGGTCGACGATCGTACATACCCTGGGCTCGCAGCGCTGACGAGCCAGTTCGCGCCCGATTTCGTCGCGGTAGACCGGGTTCATGATGACAACGTTATCCGGGCGGTAGTCGCGCAGGAACGCCGGAGCTACGATTCTCTGCCCCGTACCCGGAAGAAACTTGCCGACGCGGTAAGGATTGATGTCTACCACATACTCGACCTCGTCGTGAACCCCGAGGGTCGTAAGAAACGCGACGGCCTTTGAGCCGGAGCCCCACAGAACGGTGCGCTGCCCGGCGGCGGCCCAGCTGCGAAGCCGGCTGAACCACGCCGTACGGCTACGCGCCGCAGCGGCGGCAAAGCTGCCGGACAGACGGATGATCGCCTCAACGCCGTCCGGATCGCTCGGCGCGGCATTATCTGCGTGCTTCACCGGGCTCGTCACAATCATCAAATATTGGTCGTCATACCCGGTCCAGATCCTCTGCACCGCGAAGCCGGTCCCCGTAAACAGATGCCCGAGCGAAGTGGCGCTAAAATACGAGCAATGCTCGTAGTAGACATCCCAAAACGCGCCCTCTTTCAGGATCCGGCCGACATCCGGCACCTGAAAAAAGATGACCGAATCCTTCCGCTCCGCGACGGAACGGACAGAATCCACAAACCGATGCGTTTGCCCGATATGCTCGAGCGTCATCTTGCAGCACAGCAGATCGGGCGCGATTTCCGTCGTGCCTTCCGTGAAGAATTCGCGCACGAACCGCACATTCTGATCCGAGCGCTGCCGGGCGGGGACAAAGCTCGGATCGTAGCCGATGCCGCGATTACCCCCAAGCTTGCAGATCAGACTGAGGAATTCGCCTTTCCCACAACCGATCTCCAGCACGGTCTTGCCGCGGATATCGTAGCTGCTGATTAGCTCTTCGGCGATGGCGCGGTTGAATGTATTGAACGTGGGCGAGAAGCCCTGAGTCTCCTCATATTGGTCCGAATAAATGGTCCGCTCAGGGTCCCAGGCGGCATTAAAGATGAAGCCGCATCCGCTGCACACCGCAAGTGCGATATCACCGGTTGGGAAATCCAGTGCCCGGGCTCGATCTTCGACAAGCAGGCAGCTGTTGGTTGGAACGCCCAGCACATCATAGAACGGGTGACAGCAGCCCGACGACCTGCAGTTAGGACATACCGTTTTATCCACGCGACAGACCTCTCAATGACTAGTGTCGCTTGCAGGGCGGGCGTGTATCAGACGATCTTGAGGGATTGTGATGTGCTAGTCCCCAAACGTGCGATCGGCGCAACCCAGCGCAAATTAATGTCAATGGCGCCCCGCGCCATCAATGATTGGAGATACCCGAGCCGCTGATATCGCGCGCCTTCGAAGTCCTCTAGCAGGAGCCCGTGCTCGTTATACCTATTGTACAAATCACGCGCCCCGCGGCGTGCCGTCCATTGCGGTCTAAACTTAGGCAACAGGCGAGAGATCTTTGAGCAATCGACGCGATAAGTCCGCTTGTCAGGGCCGGCTCCAGCGGCGAATTCAACATGGGAGCCGGTTACCGTCTCCTCTACGATCTCCGCGATTTCCCGGATGCGGTAGTTTTCTGTCGTGATGCCGACATTGAATATCTCGTTATGGACGGTCTCGACCGGCGCCTCGAGGGCCGCTACGAACGCTCGGCCGATATCCTCGATATGGACAATCGGACGCCACGACATGCCATCGCTCTTGAGCAGCACCTTGCCGCTGGTGAAGGCGTGCGCGGTCAAATTATTGAGAACCAAGTCGAACCGGATGCGCGGGGAGAAGCCGTAGGCCGTAGCGCTCCGTAGGAAGACCGGCGAAAACCGGGCGTCTGCCAGTCGCCGCAAATCAAGTTCCGCTTTCCACTTGGAAATCCCATAAGGGGTGATTGGGTTGGGCTCGGATTGTTCATCGATCCAATCCTGTCCGGCGGCCCCGTAGACACTGCATGACGAGGAAAAGATAAATCGGCGAACACCGCAGTTCTTGGCTATTTCAGCCAGCCGCACAGTGGCCGCGTGGTTAATATCGTATGTGGTCTCCGGCAACAAATCCCCTAGCGGGTCATTGCAGATACCAGCGAGATGGGCGATGGCGTCGATGCCCCGGAGATCGGAGGGCGACAGCTCCCGGATATCCCGATTGATCGTCGCGATCCCGCTGGCCTTGTTTCCCCCAAAAGTACAATCCTCGTAAAGTTCGGTATCGACACCGACCACTTCATGACCGGCTGCCTTCAGCCGGTCGACAAGGACGCTACCGATATAGCCCCGATGTCCCGTTACCAAGACCCGCATCTCTTTACTCCCATGTTTTCCAGGGAGCCTGGCCCTGGGCCCAGAGTTCCTCGAGCAACCGTTTTTCGCGCAGAGTGTCCATGCACTGCCAGAACGAACCGTGACGATAGGCCGCGAGCTGTCTGTCGGCGGCGAGCTGTCTCATAGGCCCCCGCTCCCAACTCGTCGTGTCGCCGTCGATATATTCGAAGATCCCTGGTTCCAGGACAAAAAAGGCGCCATTGATCCAACCATCTCCGTCAGCCGGCTTCTCGCGAAAACAGCTAACGTCCTCGCCGTCGAGCTCGATATAACCAAAGCGCCCCGGCGAGCGAACGGTCGTCACAGTCGCAAGCTTGCCGTGCGAGCGATGAAATACGAGGAGATTGTTAAGATTGACATCCGACAAACCGTCGCACCAAGTGAGCATGAATGTGGTGTCGCCGATGTGGGGCGCGAGCCGCTTGATGCGTCCGCCGGTATCGGTCAGTGGCCCCGTGTCGATAAGGTGGACGATCCAATCGGGCTCGCGCCGGCGCGCGTGAACGATAATAGACCCG
>Ga0070717_10002375_pt1 | contig 13272 bp, 13 predicted proteins | sample LARL113metaG_FD_71366 | JGI IMG/M metagenome (GOLD analysis project Ga0070717, IMG submission 71366) | Corn, switchgrass and miscanthus rhizosphere microbial communities from Kellogg Biological Station, Michigan, USA - LAR L11-3 metaG | ecosystem: Host-associated > Plants > Roots > Rhizosphere ... | reverse complement strand
GCCCATTGGATGATGCGAAGCGTTCCTTCTTCTTCCCAAAACTCCAGCAACCGTTCCTTAAAGTCCTGGTAATTGGTGAAGTGGTGGTAAAAGGACCCTTTTGTCACCCCAAGTCGGCTGGTCAAGGACTCGATCGTGAGCGCTTCGGCTCCTGCCTCTTCAAGTAGGACGAGCCCTTCCTCTAGCCATCTGCGTCTGGTGAGAAGCGCCATGACCTGTTCCCCCCTTTGCTCGACACGTTTCTCTTCCTCAGATCATACCATATGGTATGGTATGTTTGCAAGGGGAGAATGCTCTTGATTATGAAGCCTCGGACGAGGCATTTCGCTTTGGCTGGTGAGGGCTTGAAGAGGCACATGAAGAGCAAGAAGCATGCTTCCACCAGTAGCATGCGCAAGCAATCCCCAGATTCATCCCAAAATTTACATCTTGGAGACGGAGCAGAGCCAAAAAGCTTGTTCTTCATTAGAGGAAGAAAGCTTGATGATAAGTATGGAAAGGACTTAGATACAGCATTTCACAGATTGAGAAAGTACGGGTATTTCTACCGATTCGATCCAAACGATCAAGCACAATAGCCAGCTTATAGCAGTGTATCTTTAGAGTACTTGTGTGACTTACGCTTATAATGGTGGACTGAACTCCATCGAGTGCTCCGTTGCGGATGTAAGAGAAATGCAACTTGCCCCCAATTCCTACAACTTGATTGTCACAGCTTCAGGCGACTACCTGGAATCCTGCTGAGTAGAGAGTCGTTGTCAGCCCGCCAAATGTTTGAGACGTGCCATAGCGCAACGTGGCACGATAGAGGCCAACGGGCCACAGAGAAGATGGGGAGGTGAGATCAACCGTAAGACTCTTCCCTGCTTCGAGCTTGTGCAGGCTTGTAAGAATCATAAGCTTGCACACATTGATGTTTTGCCAGCCCCCGTCCACCTGGTGCTGCAACAGCAGGATGACTGTGCAGTTCGTCAGGTGATCGGGGAAATAGATGGCCCGGGTGCTTTGATTGCTCAGCGTGACGGAGATGGTACCGCTGGTGTGGTATGTTGTGGCCCCAACACGCAAGGTCACAGGGCCAGTGCTTGCCGTTGGGAGAGGGGTATTCGTGACGGTTGGTGAAGGCACGTTCGCCGGCGTCGGTGTTGCATTCGTCCCTCCACCGGTCGAGCCATTTTGTCCACAACCTGTGAGCTGTGCTGCGATCATGATCACACCAGCGATGAGAAACAACCGGTGTATCCGCATTATGATGATCCTCCTTTCACGCCGCCCCTGGATGTCTAGTGTAGAGACGTGCACTGCCTTGTGCAAGTTCCCAAAAGTAATGCGGAGCACTGGAAACGACGCGCTGTTGCATTTTTCCTGCGCAAAGTGAAGTGCACGTGACTCCCCGTTCATGTATATCGACGTTTTTACCATACACGACCCTGGTGCAACTGAATCAAGGCACTGTGAGGCAGCCAACACGATCAGTGAAACGGCATCCTTCGTCAATCACTACTTTGATGAAGGTGAGTTAGCAGCATGGTTTTCTCAATTGGAAACGCTTCAGTATACAGAGGAAATGATCTACGATAATACGCATGACAATCCCCACTTTCATGGGGTTGCACGATTGATTGGCAAGAAACCATACAGTTCGGTGTAATCTCGGAAACGGAGCATAGCCAGAAAGCTTGTTCCTCATTAGAGGAACGCCGACAAACAAGGCCTGCTTTCCTACGCATGGAGAGGACAAACAAAAACAGGCCAAAAACAAGCCAGGCCGTATCTCTCCTTCGATACCTGCCCCCAGAAAAGCCACACATATCTTGCGATAGTACGCTAGTTCATGCTAAACTGATGTGATTGGAATACAATCTATCAAATTGGACAAATTATGTAGTAAGTGAGGCTTTCTATGTCAACTACAAATAGCGATCAAGCAATTGTAACTCTCCTGACTGAAAAAACAAAAGTGCCTCCGAAGAAAGCTGCTTTTGATGATGATGGCAATCTTGTTGACTTGGTTTTTTCTGGACTAAACTTGTCTCTAGTGCCCTGTGAAATAGGACAATTTACTAAATTAAAAGTGCTTAATCTGAGCGATAATCAACTAAGCCAACTACCTCCTGAGATCGGCCAGTTAACCAGCCTGGTGCTGCTTGATCTGAGCGATAACCAACTAAGCCAACTACCTCCTGAGATCTGGCAATTGACCAACTTGCAGGAACTTGATTTGGGTATAAACACAACGGCGATCGTTGCACCGGAACGCAGATCTGTACGGTTGCCCAATGTGCAGCAGCTAAAGCGGGGTGGAAACCAACTGAGCACACTACCTCCTGAGATTGGCCAGTTGACCAACCTGCAACGGCTTATCCTGAGCGGTAACCAACTGAGCCAACTGCCTCCTGAGATCGGCCAGTTGACCAGCTTGCAGCAGCTTGATCTTGGGGGTAACCAACTGAGCCAACTACCTCCTGAGATCGGCCAGTTGACCAACCTGCGGCAACTTGTTTTAGATAATAATCCTAACCTACTTACGCCTCCACCTGAAATTGTTGCTCGTGGCAGCAAAGATACCCTCGCTTTCCTTCGAGAATTGCAACAGCATAGCATTGAACGATATGAGTCTAAACTCCTAATTGTAGGTGAAGGCGGCACAGGAAAAACATCTCTCCTGCGAGCATTACGTGGTGACACGTTTGAACCTCATCTTTCTATGACGCATGGCATTGAGATTGGCAGCCTAAAGTTACCCTATCCGCACCATGATCTTTTGCTTAACGTATGGGACTTTGGAGGGCAACACATTTACCATGCAACACACCAGTTTTTCCTCACCAAACGCTCTTTGTATATCATCGTCTGGAATGCACGTTTAGGAGCAGGACAAGGAAAACTTGATTACTGGTTAGATACGATAAAGACACTTGCGCCTAAGGCACCTGTACTTCTTGTGGCTACTCATATTGACGAGCATGCACCCGATCTGAACTATCAGTTGTACAAGGATGCCTATCCGCAATTAGTCGGCAGTCTAGCTGTAAGCAATCTTAATAGAACGGGAATTGCAGAACTCAAAAAAGTGCTCTCTGAACAAGCAGCATGCCTTCCTCTCATGGGTCAACAATGGCCTCAAAAATGGCTTGATGTTGAAGCGCTCCTTTCGGCCCGGCCAGAGCAGCATATTGACGCAGAAACATACGTCCGTTGTTGTGCGCAGTGTGATGTCGAAGAAGACATCGCAAATGGAACCTTAGGGAACTATCTCCATGATCTGGGTAAAATCCTCTATTTTCGAGACGAAGACTTACTGAGCAATCTCGTCGTTCTAAAACCCAACTGGGTGACAAGGGCTATTGCTCGTGTTTTAGACGATAAGGCTATTAGCAAAGCTAAGGGTATCATGCAACATGCTGATCTACCACGCATCTGGTCGCGAGATGAGGACGGACATCCTTATGAACGATACCTCTACCCTATTCTGTTACGCTTAATGGAACGCTTTGAACTGAGCTATCAGATTGAGGCCGATTCTCCTGGTGAAAATGCGACAAAAAGCCTCATTCCCCTGCTACTTCCACATCAGCCGCCACTCCCCTTACCTCCCTGGCCTAAAGTTCCACCAAAAGAGCAGTCACAAGTAGAGATGACTTACCGCTTGGATGTTGTACCGGCTGGTATCATGAGTCGTTTCATCGTACGCACACACAGGTACACAAAAAACTTGCACTGGCGCGAGGGTGTCATGCTTGAATATGAGAAGCATCAAGCACGCATTGAACTCAACCCTATGCTACGAGAAATCAAAATTCTCGTGCAAGGTCCGCTTCCACAAAACTTTTTCAACATTCTCATGTATACTCTTAACGCTATCTTAGCACGCTTTGAAGGCTTAACCATTAGGCGCGAAATTCCGTGCATCTGCCACTGGAAACGAGGTGTTACTGAACCTTGTTCACGCTATTATCGATACGAGGACCTCGCGCGATATATGGAAGCTAGCCTCTACAGTATCAGGTGTTTTGATAATCCTCTTGTAGAGGTTTCTGTGCCTGAAATGCTCTACGGTATCCATAGTAGTACAAATGAACAGGTCATAGCTGATATTCAGCGAGGGCAGCAGGAAATTCAGATGCAACTCACTGCACTCAATAAACTAGACATTCTCATAGAAAAGGTAGATCAGCAATCAGAGTTAATTGGGCGGAATTTTACTCGTCAGTGGAATCTGGAAATGTCCAAGATGGAGCTTGAGTGCCCAAACACCTTTATCCTTGAGCATGGCAACAGCAGCCATTTTAACCCGAAAAACTGGGTGAGTCAGGAGTATAAGCTCTTTCTCATGTGCCAGCATCCGCCCCAACCCCATCCAGTGAAAACGCCCTATCCTCTTCGGCAAGCAGAAGAATGGTGGGTAACAGTAAGTCCTTGGCTCAATCACCTCATCACATTCCTCAAGTTTGGGATACCTCTGGCAGGTAAATCCTTGGAGGCACTCCTTGACGAAGCTGATGTCAAGAAAATACAAAACAGTATTAACTTGATTGAGGAGATCGTGAAGGATTCCCCTCAATTCCCTGTATTGGATTCGATGGACCGTAGCACCACTGTTCCTATCTTACACAAGCAGCAGGAAATGATTGGGCCAGCACTTCGCGCTCTCCAAAGCTACCTCGATGCTGTTGATCCCCATAGAATTTGGGGAGAACTACACATGACAGTGACACCCGACGGCCATATTCTCTGGCTGTGCGCAGAACATCGTCATCAGTACGAAGCTAAGCCACTACAGTTACAGGCATGATTCGTATTTAAAGAAGAGTAGTATATAGTTAAAACTTGTTCTGTCGCTAATATGCCAGTACGAACCCAAGAAGAACTTGAGCGAATATCGGTGAACGCCTTCTTAAGTCCTAAAAGTGAGCTAGACTCTCCTCCCTCAAGACCACTTGAACAATATGTCTTGAAAACGATGCGTTCATGTGGCAACCCCCCAGGCAAGACCATGTAGCAACGAGGCAACAAGCACACCCATGAAAAAGCCTGTAGCAACCTATGTAGCAACACCGAAACATACCCAGGATATATAGGCATGTTTGATGGACAACCACGAGAAAGAGGAACACCACAAAACACAGTGAGAGCACAGAGAAAACCTGTTTGTTCGTCTCCCCCCTTCGGGCCTTTATGCTATTACAGCTTGCCATCAAGCTAGCACCTCCATGCACCCAACATAAACTTTACAGGTATGTGGGCATATGGATAAATTTGGCGCAAGTTTTAAAACGGCTTGCTCGCCATTTGAAGCTCCTAACAAGGGTGTAGCTACCCTAAACCTTACATGCTGACTCAGGAAGAAAACACCTGACAGCAGATTTGGCAGTGTTGGCGAAATGGGAAGGTATTCATCATGTGTTGCCTTTGAGCTTATGTTAGAATGTTGGAGGCTTCGTGCCTTAAAAAAGGAAAGGAAAGTGATAGCATGGCGGGAGATACCAGGTCTCATCACCAGTTTGTTGTAAGCAATGACGCTGGAGTCGTAATTCGGTGCTGCATTCACTGTGGATTGTCACATCAAATGGAAGCCTATCAGGACCCGCAAACCCGTAGGCCGGGTTGGGATTGGAATCTGATCATAGAAGAGAGGGAAGATGAGACTTTCGCTGAACCATGTCCTGGGGAAAGCGGAAGCGATGACCTGTTTCCATATCACCATTTTATCCTGAGCAATCACCATAAACAATCGGGTGCTGCAGTAGTAATACGGTTCTGTGTTCGCTGCGGACTCTCGCATCATTTGGTCTGGGCGTCGCCCTACACTTTTGGGATAGAGCTTCCCCTTCCACCGCACGTGTATATGAATATCCGTGCGCCAATTTGGCAGCATATCAAGGAAACAGAGAGGGACATGACAGTTTCTGATCTATGTCCAGTAGAACAAGGGAGCGATGCCTTAAAACGAAGGTATCTACTGGTTCCTAAGAACTAACCAATTCACCAATGCTGTCAAACCATGACAGCAAAACCGACGGCAGTAACCATTAGCGAACGTCAGCGAACAGCACAAACACCCGCCCTCTCACTTCCGGCATGGTTAGCAATTACCTCATTGGTCTGGCATTGTATCGTGAGCGGTCAATTGCCATGCTCTATAGCCCGCTTCTGTGTCTTCTACCAGTATGGAGCGTGGCAGCCGCAGTAATCTCCGGACGGCCTATAGATCGCCTGCAGACCCCGAGATGTTGCCCGCTGTCGCGAAGACGGTGTAGGAGGCAAGCGCGGGCGAGATGAGCGTGAAGCTAATGCCAGGGTGATGACAACAAGAGGAGCCAGGCCCACCACAAGGTACTGGTTGCGCTGAAAAAGCTGGCCTTTTGCGCCTCTGCCCACAGCTCAGTCTCAACGTCACTTCGTCCGCGGTGGCGTCTCCTTTCGATCCTCACCCTTCCGCAGATGGAAAAACATTTCTTTAAAGGGAAACCAGTCGAAGGCTCCTAAAACCTCAAAAATTGTTCCTTCGGTAAGCATAAAGAGAAGCACAATGAAGGCAAGCACACCCAATCCAACACCCAGTCCAACAAAGAGCAGGGGAAAAATGAGTACAACAAGTGTCGCTTTCAACGCGCTCAACCCATGCACTCCTCTAATGATACAGACATGGAGCACCATTCTGTACACAAACAGAGCAGCGACCAGACTGGTGAGAAGAATGACCAAGGACCCTGTGGCAGGGATGAGCAGTAATGCGCCAGAAATGGTCACAAGCGGGATGGTGCACAGCAGTAAGCTATACGTATGCACCAAAAATCTCCACTGGCCACCCCAGTGCCTGCTCATCAGGTATGCGGTACTCAGCCCGATCAAGAAACTTCCCAGGATAAACGCCATCCCATTGTAAGGGATGGCAGAAAAGTGAAAGGTTTGAAAGCGCCGATAGCGAATGCGCTGGTTGTGTGGAGCGCGGACGAGGGAATGATGTGAGCCAGGTAGCTGAGTACGACAGCTATCCCGATAAGCAGATAGAATGAGCGGCCTGCCCGTTTCAGGTGACTTGTATCTACCTTCTGTGTGAAGATAACTCAAAAGGGCCATCCTACTCAAGTGAGCCACTACCCAGTTTGAGCAGGGGGCAACTCACGCTCTCTTTTCCCCCTGTCCGATATGTTTGGACAACGTGGTTGACAACCATACTAAAATTCAGTAAGCTTGCCTCAGATGGATGGGAATACTCCCTTTCCAAACAACGTATAGCAATCTGAGCTACACTTGACGGGAAAGCATCGGTGTTTGTGTATGCTTGTCAAGTGGGTGTAGGAATGCCTTGAGGCCTGGTGGCCTATCTGAAGGATATCCTTCCTCTTCTGAGTATGAAGGCAGGGGAGTATCATGACACAATCGCTGACTACCGCTCGTAATGCACTTCAGATCTTGAAAGCCTTTACTCCCGAGCAGCCAGAGTGGGGCGTCAGGGAACTGTCCAGTCACCTTGGCTGGTCACGCTCAACGACCCACTTACTCTTGAGCACGCTGGCCAGCGAAGGCTTCCTCATGCAGACTTCAGACCGCCGCTATCGTTTAGGTTGGGCCATCTTCGAATTAGGCAGCGTTTTTCTGAGTGGGCTGGAACTGCGCGAGGAAGCGTTGCCAGTCATGCGTCGTCTGAACCAGCGGTTCAACGAAATTGTCCATGTTGCCGTTTTAGATCATGGCGAAGCAGTGTATGTCGAGAAGGTGGCTTCAGCCAGGTCCATGCCATTATTTACCCGCATGGGTTTGCGCTATCCAGCTCATTGTACCGGAGTAGGGAAGGTGTTGCTTGCTCATGGGCCTGAAACGGTGCTTCGTGATATCTCACTCGTTCCTTTCACCCCGCATACCATCATTGATCCTCAGGTGTTCAGGCAAGAACTTAAGTGCATCCGAGATGTAGGCGTCGCCTATGATCGCGAAGAAACTCTCGTCGGTCTGTCTTGCGTTGCCGCGCCTATCTACGATTTTACAGGGGAGGTGATTGCCGCGCTGAGTATTTCATTACCAACTGTCCGGTTCCTTCCAGCTGAATCCTCCCTCACCGGGGCGGTGAAGGAAGCTGCTTGTGAGATTTCCCGCTCGCTTGGATATCTACCCAACGCTCGCGGATACCGTTTTGCCATCCCTGGCGCTTAGACGGGAGGTGCAGCTTGCGTGCTCGCTGAAATCGCTCACCTGTGCATACAATGACAGAGTCCATGCCGTTGATGGATGTTTGCCTCGATAGAGCAGATACGAATGGAAGATCAACATGACAACCAGTCATCGTTATAGTTTGACCTGATACTAGACATGAAGAAGTTCAAGTAGACTCTACGCGCAAGTTTGTAGAGCAGGAGTAACAACAGGAGGAATTCTCACATGCCAGAAATGAAGGAACCGTTATTTGAGGTAGCGCAGCTTGCTCACGTGGAACTGCTCACTCCCAAACCAGATGACACCCTGTGGTTTTTCAAAGAACTGCTTGGAATGGAGGAGTCTGGTCGGCAGGGGCAATCGGTTTATTTGCGAGCGTATGAAGACTTTTATCATCACACCCTGAAAATCACCGAGTCTGCGCAGACCGGGTCAGGACATGTGGCCTGGCGCGCCACCTCCCCCCAGGCCCTGGAGCGACGGGTCGTGGCCCTGGAGGCGACGGGACTGGGCAAGGGCTGGATTGAGGGCGACCTGGGCCATGGCCGGGCCTACCAGTTCACTACTCCTGATGGACACAAGATGGAGCTCTTGTGGGACGTAGACTACTACCAGGCGCCACCAGAGAAGCGGACCTCCCTCTTGAATCGACCCCAGAGGCGGCCAGTACATGGTATTCCGGTGCGCCGTCTCGATCACGTGAACTTTCTTGCATCAAGCGTCACGCCCAATCGAGAATTCATGGCGGAGCAGCTAGGGTTCCGATTGAGAGAGCACGTCGTGCTGGATGATGGGACAGAGTTGGCCGCCTGGATGAGCGTGAGTGCACTCGTGCATGAAGTCGCGTTCATGGGTGACCAGACAGGCTCAAGGGGACGACTTCATCATGTCTGCTACTGGTATGGCTATCCCCAGCACCTGTCAGATCTCTCGGATATCCTGACAGAAAGCGGCATCAAGATTGAGGCAGGACCCGGGAAGCACGGTATCAGCCAGGCAAACTTCCTGTATGTCATCGAGCCGGGCGGCAACAGGATCGAGCTCTTTGGCGATGCAGGCTACTTGATCTTTGATCCTGCGTGGAGGCCGGTGACCTGGCAGGCGAAAGACATGGAAAAGGGGATTATCTGGTTTGGCTCCCCGCTCCCCTCTGAGTTCTTCCTTTATGGCACGCCACATGTGGAAGTAGCGGCCGCAGCCGGAAGTTAGTGAGAAGGAACGCTGAAGCGGCGGTGACCGCCGCTTCAGCGGGTAAGGGGGAGAGAGCATGCAGGCTACGCCAGAGATCGGAAAAAGCATTCGAGCAGGTGGAGCGCTCACCAATTATCATGAGGCAGGTCAGGGGACACCTGTGATTCTGGTCCACGGGTCTGGACCGGGCGTTTCGGCGTGGGCCAACTGGAGTCGTACCATCCCTTCCCTCGCCGAACACTTCCACGTGTTTGCGTATGATCAGCTTGGCTTTGGCTATACAGAATTGCCCAGGGAGAATCGCTACGGACTAGAGCAGTGGACGGAGCACCTGCTCGACTTCATGCGTGCTGTCGGGGTAGCGCAAGCACACTTGATCGGCAACTCGATGGGGGCAGCGGTAGCGCTCGCTGTTGCGGTGAAGGACCCCGAAGTCGTCGATCGTCTCGTGCTGATGGGCGCGACTGGGGTACGTTTCCCACTGACTGATGGTCTAGATGCAGTCTGGGGTTACACGCCCAGCATTGCCAACATGCGAGGATTACTGGATATCTTCGCCTATAACCGCGAGCTCGTCACCGACGAGTTGGCTGAGCTGCGCTACAAGGCGAGCATCAGGCCCGGGATGCAGGAGGCATACTCCAGCATGTTCCCAGCACCGCGCCAGCAGGGAGTGGATGACCTGGCCGCTTACGAGAATCGTCTCGGTGAAATACATGCGCCGGCCCTCGTCATACATGGGCGGGACGACCGCGTGATCCCGCTTTCTACCAGCGAGAAACTGCTGCATACGCTGGAGAATGTCCAACTCCACGTCTTTGGGCGCTGTGGCCACTGGACACAGATCGAACATGCTGCGGCGTTCAATCGCCTGGTACAGGATTTCCTAATGGAGCGAGGGGAATGAAATGAGTATCATTGAGGAAATTGCAATGGCTCTCGATCGAGCCGAGCGGGAACGTTCACCATTGTCGCCGCTCAGCGAAACATATCCGATGCTCGCGCCTGCAGATGCATATGCCATTCAAAGCGCGTGGTTCGACATAAAATGCGCTCAAGGCGCACGCCTCATTGGGCGCAAGATCGGCTTAACCAGTCAGGCTATGCAGCAACAAATGGGGGTCGATCAGCCCGACTACGGGTTTCTGCTCGATACGATGGCGGTTCCCCCAGGAAGCGTGCTTGCGTGCAGCCAGTTCATCCAGGCACGCATTGAACCAGAGATCGCCTTCTGGCTCAAAGAGGATCTGCCCGGGCCAAATATCACCGTAGAGCGGGTGCTGAAAGCCTCACGAGGAGTGAGCGCGGCGCTGGAGTTGATCGATAGCCGTATTACCAATTGGCACATCACCCTCGTCGATACCATCGCTGACAACGCCTCCTCAGGACGAATGATCGTCAGTAAAGAGATTGTTCCCGTGGAGAGGCTCGACCTGGCGGCAGTCAGGACGGTACTTAGTCGTAACAGTGAGCCGGTCGGTATGGGGACTGGCGCTGCCGTACTCGGTCATCCGGCGTTCGCCGTTGCGTGGCTAGCCAACAAGCTGACCGAGTTCGGTGCCACACTGCTCGCGGGTCAGGTCGTCCTGTCAGGTTCGATGTGCGGTGCTGTCCCCGTTGCGCCTGGAGATACCTTCCGCGCCACCTTCACTGAGTTAGGAGAGGCATCGCTGAGTTTTACATAGATGGGGCTTGAACGATGCACCTGGCTAGTGGTCTGTCTATCACCATTTGATGAGTCTGGTCAACGAAATGTAGTGACACCCCTTGCGGGTGTCAGGCCCCGCCGCAAAATGCTCCTGGACAGAGCACTAGTTTGTATCAAAAGGAAGGAAAGCGTTACATGGGAGCGCAGGATTCTGCGAACGGTAGAGTGAAGGTCGCGATCATTGGATCAGGCAATATCGGCAGCGACTTAATGTACAAGCTCCTCAAGCAGCCCGGGCATATGAAGCTGGTGCTGTTGACGGGCATCGATCCCGCTTCAGATGGGCTTGCGCGGGCGCGTTCTCTTGGCATCCGAGCGAGCCACGAGGGGATCAAGGCCGTCCTTGAAGACCCTGACATCAAGATCGTCTTTGATGCTACCAGCGCCAAGGCCCATGTTCGCCACGCCAAAGCGTTGCGCGAAGCGGGCCGTATCGCGGTGGACCTGACCCCAGCAGCTCGCGGTCCCTATGTCGTGCCGCCAGCCAATCTGAAGGCGCATCTCGATGAGATCAACGTCAACATGGTCACCTGTGGCGGGCAAGCGACCACACCCATCGTCTATGCCGTCAGCCGAGTGACGCCAGTGCTGTATGCCGAGATGGTGAGTACGGTCGCCAGTCTCTCCGCCGGACCTGGAACCCGCCAGAATATTGATGAATTTACCGAGACCACCGCCAAAGCCCTGGAAGTAGTCGGAGGAGCGCAGCAAGGGAAGGCCATCATCATCCTCAACCCGGCTGATCCGCCCATCATGATGCGTAACACCGTCTACGTCATCCCTGAGGGAGAGTTCGACGAAGCCGCTATTACGGCCTCGGTCGAGCAAATGGAGGCTGAGGTGCAAGTATACGTGCCGGGATATCATCTCAAGTACCTGCCGGTGTTTGATATGCGAGACACTCCTTGGGGCAAACGACCAGTGGTGACCATGCTCCTCGAAGTCGAGGGCGCTGGTGATTACTTACCCCGGCATGCAGGAAACCTGGACATTATGACTGCGTCTGCTCGTCGTGTGGGGGAACTGTTCGCCCAGCGGCTGCTCGGAGTACGGCAGGAGGTAGTTGCATGAAGGCACCACGCATTACGGATACGAGTTTGCGCGACGGATCACACCCGATGCGCCACCAGTTTACCGTCGAGCAGGTCCGTGCCGTCGCGCAAGCGTTGGACGTGGCGGGGGTGCCGGTGATCGAAGTGACGCATGGGGATGGTCTGGCTGGCTCCTCGATCCAGTATGGGTTCTCGCGAACACCCGAGATGGAACTCATCTCTGAGGCCCGCCGCGTGTGCCAGCGGGCCAAAATCGCGGTACTCCTTCTCCCTGGAATCGGCACCGTGAAAGAACTCAAGGAGGCAATGGAGCGCGGGGCTCAGGTGGTACGTATCGCCACGCAATGTACCGAGGCCGATATCTCCGAGGAGCACTTCGAGATCGCCAGGAAACTAGGAATGGAGACGGTGGGCTTCCTCATGATGGCACATATGCGTCCCCCAGAGGCGCTTGTCCAGCAGGCGAAACTCATGGAACGCTATGGTGCCGATTGTGTTTATATCGTGGACTCGGCCGGAGCCATGTTGCCCAGGGATGCCTACGCTCGCGTCAAAGCACTCAGGGAGGCACTCTCGATCCAGGTAGGCTTTCATGCTCACAATAACCTGGGGATGGCTGTCGGGAACAGCATCGCTGCTTTAGAGGCCGGGGCCGATCAGTTGGATGGATGTTTGCGTGGGCTGGGAGCAGGCGCGGGCAATGCTCCGACCGAACTCCTGGCGGCAGTGCTGGAGAAAATGGGCCTCAACCCAGGATTGGATGTGTATAAACTGATGGATGCCGCCGAGTATGTGATTGCCCCGATGATGCCCTACCAGCCGATTCCGAACCGTGATGCGATCACGATTGGCTATGCTGGGGTCTACTCCACCTTTTTGTTGCATGCCCAGCGAGCAGGGGAGCGATATGGAATCGACCCACGCACGATCCTGACGGAATTGGGACGGCGTCAAGCAGTGGCGGGGCAGGAGGACTGGATATTGGATCTGGCACTCGAACTGGCACGAGACAGTTAAGTAGAGATAGAACGAGGATCAGACTTATAGGTCGGTTTCCACCAGTAGCTCTGATTTTATACGCCCTAATGATTTACCATGCCGACGTTCAGGCTTACTGTAGTTCCAGTCGTTGCGCCTGCTAGATCGGATGCCATAAAGGCCGCC